>OQVI01002132.1_pt1 | contig 12949 bp, 10 predicted proteins | sample 1691651 | NCBI WGS metagenome assembly OQVI01 (sample SAMN03418287, study PRJEB22391) | human gut metagenome | biome: human-gut; feature: organic feature; material: feces | host: Homo sapiens | place: Italy | collected 2013-04
TCAGCTTTGCTTCCAGCTCGGCGGTCAGGCCTTCGTAGCCCGGCTTGCCCAGCAGCGCAAACATGTTCTTCTTGTAGCTTTCCACACCCGGCTGGTTGAAGGGGTTCACACCCAGCAGATAGCCGCTGCAGGCACAGGCACGCCAGAAGAAGTAGATCAGGTAGCCCACGTTGTAAGCGGACAGGTCGTCCACTTCCACCAGCACTTCCGGCACGCCGCCGTCGGTGTGAGCCAGGATGGTGCCTTCCATGGCCTTGCGGTTGACCACGCTCATGTTCTGGTCGGCCAGGAAGTTCAGGCCGTCAAAGTTGCCCTCCAGCGGGTCGATGAACAGGTCCTTTGCGGGCTTCTTGACGTCCACGATGGTCTCGAACATGGTGCGGGAGCCTTCCTGGATGAACTGACCCATGGAGTGCAGGTCGGTGGAGAAGATGCAGCTTGCGGGGAACAGGCCCTTGCCATCCTTGCCCTCGCTCTCGCCGAACAGCTGCTTGTACCACTCGTTCATCAGTGCGAAATCCGGCTCGTAGCACTCCAGGATCTCGATACTCTTGCCCTTGCGGTACAGGATGTTGCGGATGGCAGCATACTTGTAAGCGTCGTTGTCGGGGCTCAGCACGGAGAAGCGCTCCATGGCGTCGGCAGCGCCCTTCATCAGCTCGTCGATGTCGATGCCGGCAGCGGCGATGGGCAGCAGGCCCACGGCGCTCAGCACGGAGTAGCGGCCGCCCACGTCATCGGGGACCACGAAGGTGGGCCAGCCCTGTGCGTCGGCCAGCTGCTTCAGAGTGCCCTTGGCACGGTCGGTGGTGGCGTAGATGCGCTTATTGGCCTCTTCCACGCCCATCTCCTTCTCCAGCAGCTCGCGCAGCACACGGAAGGCCAGGCTGGTCTCGGTGGTGGTGCCGGACTTGGAAATAACATTGATGGAGAAGCGCTTGCCCTTGCACAGGTCCAGGATATTGTTCAGGTAGGTGGGGCTGATGCTGTTGCCGCAGAAGTAGATCTTGGGGCCGCCCTCCAGCTCGTTGTGGAACTGGCCCTTCACGGCCTCCACCACGGCACGGGCGCCCAGATAGCTGCCGCCGATGCCGGCCACGACCAGCACGTCGGAATCCTCACGGATCTTTTTGGCAGCTGCCTTGATGCGGGCAAACTCTTCCTTGTCATAATCACGGGGCAGATACATCCAGCCCAGGAAGTCGTTGCCGGGGCCGGACTTTGCCTCCAGCTGCTTGTGGGCTGCTTCCACCTGGGGATAGATAGCTGCATATTCCTCTTCGCTGATAAAGCCGGAGAGGTGTTTCGTGTTCAGTGCAACACTCATTGTATTCGAACCTCCAAACGATTTGCCGGGCACTTTGCCCTGCGAGGAACTAGTCTTGGTATAAGTGTACCGTTCCCTCCGGGCAAAGTCAAGGTCAAAATCCTTGGATTTCATACAATTTTAATAGTGTTTTTTTGTTTCTTCATCCAGATTTGTTCAGGCAGACAGTTTCTGCGCGCGGGGCCGTTTTCGCTTTTGTGCGCTGAAGCGTATGTTTCGGTTTTTCAGCCGGTCAGGCTGCCCCACAGCAGGCTGAATGCGGTGCCAAAGTCCATACGGGGCGCGTCGGCGGCCGCTTTCACCTCGTATTCGCCCAGCAGAGTCTCGCCGTGGTATACCTGCACGGTGCCCACCGTCTGGCCCTTTTCCACCGGGGCTTCCAGCTGCTGGGGCAGGCAGGCCTGCGCGGTCAGCGCCGCCGTGCCCTCCCGGGGCAGCAGAACGGTCTGCGGCAGAGCGGAATAATCCAGCGGCACGCTGTCCTCTGCACTGCCCTTTACCTTTAATTGTAAGGGCTGGACCTCCGGTGCCGGCAGCGGGGCGGCCTGCCAGCCTCCGAAGCCATAGTCCAGCAGGGCGGCGGCGGCTTCAAACCGGTCCTTGCTGGAGGGTGCCCCCAGGATCACCGCCACCAGCCGCAGGCCGTCGCGGGCGGCACTGGCGCTGATGCACACCCCAGCCCCGCCGGTGGTACCGGTCTTGAGGCCGGTGATGCCGTTGTAGCGGTGCAGCAGTTTGTTGGTGTTCACCAGCTGGGTGGCCCCGCCCCGCAGGGTATCGGTCCAGATGCCGGTATAGTGCAGCACCTCCGGGCAGGTGTTCAGGATCTGGCAGCTCATCACCGCCACGTCCCGGGCGGTGGAAAGGTGCCCTTCGGTATCCAGCCCGCAGGCGTTGTGGAAGGTGGTGTGCTCCATGCCCAGCTCGGCGGCCCGGGCATTCATGCGCTCCACAAAGGCCGGCTCACTGCCGCCCACCAGCTCCGCCACTGCCACGGCGGCGTCATTGGCCGAGGACACGCAGATGGCCTTGATCATCTCATCCAGCGTGAACTGTTCTCCGGGTTCCAGCCAGATCTGACTGCCGCCCATATGGTAGGCGTGCTCGCTCACCGGCACCGTTGTTTCCAGTGTGAGCTGCCCGTTGTGGATGGCTTCAAAGGTCAGCAGCAGGGTCATCACCTTGGTGATGGAAGCAATGGGCACCTGCTCATCGGCGTTTTTTTCGTACAGCACCGTACCGGTGTCCTGATCCACCAGAATGGCCGCCCGGCAGTTCAGGCTCAGCTGCGGCTGCGCCGCAGCGTCCACCACCGGGACATCTTCCACCGCCGCCGGGGCCGCTGTGGGCAGTTCCGCCTGCACCGCAACGCCCCTGCCCTCTGCCGTGCCGAAGGCCAGCGCAAACAGCCAGAAGCACAGGACCCCCGCGCACAGCAATGCCAGATTTCTCCGTTCCATTCCGGTCCCCTCCCCGCACGATCTCGTCTGCTGCAATGTATGCGGCAGACTGCCCGCAAATGCCCCGTTGTAAAATCCCGTTTTTGTGCGCTGGAACGTGCTGCCGGGCAAAATCCGCTCTTGCACTGTGGGGCTGCTCTGTTATATAATGAATAATACTGCAATTTTCTGAACTCACTTTTGTCGAAAGGATAATCCCTCATGCGAGTTTGTTTTTATACACTGGGCTGCAAGGTCAACCTGAACGAGACCGGCGCCCTGGAGCAGATGTTCCGTTCCAACGGCTTTACCATCGTGCAGGAAGGCGAACCGGCGGACGTATTCGTGGTGAACAGCTGCACCGTGACCAACTTCGGCGATCAGAAGAGCCGCAAGTGGCTGCGCCGTGCCAAGCGCGAGAACCCCGGTGCCGTGACCGTGCTCACCGGCTGCTATCCGCAGGCCTTCCCGGAGGAGGCTGCGCAGTTTCTGGAGGCCGACCTGGTGTGCGGCAACGGCGACCGCAAGGCCATTCTGGACAATGTGCTCAAGCTGCTGGACGGCCATGAGCGCATCGTGGCCATCACCCCGCACCAGCGCGGCGAGCAGTTTGAGGAACTGCCGGTGGAGCGGTTCGAGACCCACACCCGCGCCTTCATCAAGGTGGAGGACGGCTGCAACCGGCAGTGCGCCTACTGCGTCATCCCCCGTGCCCGCGGCCCGGTGCGCAGCCGCGCCGAAAGCAGCATTCTGGCCGAGCTGCGCCAGCTGGCCGCCGCCGGTTACCGGGAAGTGGTGCTCAGTGCCATTTCCCTGCCCAGCTACGGGCTGGACACCGGCACCAATCTGGTGGAGCTTGTGGAGAAATGTGCTCAGGTGGAGGGCATCGAGCGCATCCGTCTGGGCAGCCTGGACCCGGACATGCTCACCCCGGAGTTCATCACCCGGCTGGCCGCTGTGGACAAGCTGTGCCCCCAGTTCCATCTGAGCCTGCAGAGCGGCTGCACCGCCACTTTGCGCCGGATGCGCCGTGTTTACAGTGCCGAACAGTATGCACAGGTGGTGGACCAGATCCGCGCCGCCTACGGCAGCCGCCCGGTGAGCTTTACCACCGACTGCATCTGCGGCTTCCCCGGCGAGACGCCCGAGGATTTTGCCGAGAGCTGCGACTTCCTGAAGAAGATCGGCTTTTTGAAGGTGCATGTGTTCCCCTACTCCCGCCGCAGCGGCACCCCGGCCTACGACTTCCCGGATCAGGTGCACGAACGCGAAAAGCAGGCGCGCAGCCGTGAAATGAACGCCCTTGCCGAGCAGGTGCGCTGCGAGGTGCTGGCCGCCCACGAAGGCACCGAGGATGACGTGCTGCTGGAAACGCCGCTGTCCGGCACCCTGTTCACCGGCTACACCCGGCTGTACATCCCGGTGGTGGTGTCCGCCCCCGGCCGCAAGAGCGGCGAGATCGTGCATGTGCGGCTGGGTCCGTACGACGGCGAACGGGTGCGTGCAACACTTTGCTGAAATTTTAAAGTGAAATTTGTTTACTTTTATCCATTTGCGATTTCCTTAACGAATTTTGCGGTTTTCTCTTTTCATGAGCGAAGCTTTATGCTAAAATGAGGATGGAATATCCGGGGCGTGGCACCGTTTGCAGTGGTGCCGTACCAAACGTTCCCGTGGGATGCCGTGTGCTCCGGGCCGTCCGGAGACAGGGCAAACGATGCATTTTTGTTGTTCACTGCAGAGCAAGGAGAGATTGGAATGAGTTTTCGAGGAATCAATACCACGGTCATCCAGATCCGCCGCCAGGTGTTCACCGAGGTGGCCCGGATGGCATATGCCAACGTCAAGGGTGAAAAGGCAAACCACCTGATGCGCAAGATCCCTTACACCATCATCCCCGGCGAGGAAGGCAAGCTGCGCAAGGACATCTTCCTGGAGCGCGCCATCGTTGAGGAGCGCGTGCGTCTGGCCATGGGCCTGCCCACCCGCCGCATGGACGAGCACAACAGCGTCGTCTCCGGTCTGGAGGACGCTTCCATTGCCGATAAGTATTATGATCCCCCGCTGGTGAACGTGATCAAGTTCGCCTGCAACCGCTGCCCGGAAAAGCTGGTCAAGGTGTCCGACCTGTGCCAGGGCTGCCTGGCACACCCCTGTATGGAAGTGTGCCCCAAGAAGGCCATCACCTGGGAGAGCGGTCGTTCCACCATTGATCAGGAAAAGTGCATCAAGTGCGGCCGCTGCGCCACCGTCTGCCCCTACAATGCCATCGTCAAGACCGAGCGTCCCTGCGCCGCAGCCTGCGGCATGGGTGCCATCCACTCCGATGAGCTGGGCCGTGCCGAGATCGACTACAGCAAGTGCGTGTCCTGCGGCCAGTGCCTGGTCAACTGCCCCTTCGGTGCCATCGCCGACAAGGGCCAGATCTATCAGCTGATCCAGGGCTTCAACCGCGGCGACCGCATCTACGCGCTGGTGGCTCCCGCTTTCGTCAACCAGTTCCCGGGTCTGGCTTCCACCGGCAAGCTCAAGGCTGCCCTGAAGGCCATCGGCTTCTGCGACGTGGTGGAGGTGGCCATCGGTGCCGACCTGTGCACCGTGGACGAGGCCCACGACTTCCTGAAGGAAGTGCCCGAGAAGCTGAATTTCATGGCAACTTCCTGCTGCCCGGCCTGGAGCATGATGGCCAAGACCGCGTTCCCGGATCTGGCCAAGAACATCTCCATGACCATGACCCCCATGGTGTTCACTGCCCGCATGATGAAGCAGGCCGACCCGGAAGCCCGTATGTGCTTCATCGGACCCTGCGCCGCCAAGAAGCTGGAGGCCTCCCGCCGCACCGTGCGTTCCGACGTGGACTTCGTGCTGACCTTTGAGGAGCTGGCTGGCATCATTGAGGCCAAGGACCTGGATCTGGCTTCGCTGGAAGTGGACCCCGCCGAGCAGGATCTGATCCACGCTTCCGCTGCAGGCCGCGGCTTTGCCCAGTCCGGCGGCGTGGCCAAGGCTGTTGCCGACAAGATCAAGGAGTGGCACCCCGACATGGATGTGAAGATCGCATCCGCACAGGGTCTGGCCGAGTGCAAGAAGCTGCTGATGCTGGCCAAGGCCGGCAAGTACAACGGCTATCTGCTGGAGGGCATGGGCTGCCCCGGCGGCTGCATCGGCGGTGCCGGCACCATTGCCGACCCGGCCCGTACTGCCGTCCAGCTGAACAAGTACATCAAGGAAGCTCCCTTCACCGACCCGGAGCAGAGCGCCTTCATGAGCAACATCCATGTGCTGAAGGACGACCCCGACTTTGAGCTGTAAGCTGCTTTCCGTCTGAGCATTTCTGCCGTCTCCCGTTTCCGGGAGGCGGCTTTTTTGTGGGATGCGCTCCGCTTCTTCGTGAATGTGCAATATTTTTGTGAAGCATTCACAGCCTGCATTGACAATTCTGCCGGAGTCTGCTATATTTGCGGTGACAAACCATGTGATTCTGTCATTGCCGCTTCCTGCGGCAGGAAAGGCTGATATTTTATGACAACTTCTCTCAAGCGTGCCGGTACGGTCCTGCTCTCGGTGCTGCTGCTGTGCACTCTGGCGCTGAGCGCCGGGGCTGCCTCCAAGCTCCGGGTGGGCGTCAAGTTCTGGAAAACCGGCTCCGACAAGGAGTCCATGGCCAATTCCGGCATCGACACCAGCCGGGAGGCTTCCCTCACCCGCCAGTCCAACGGCACCTACACCCTGACCCTGCCCATCCAGCAGGTGTCCAAGATGGGCGTCACCGGCTACCTGACCGGCCTGACCATCGGCGATGTGACCTACAACGGCGCCGTGACCGGCGATGTGACCAAGGACACCGGTGTGCTCACCATCAAGAACCTGCCCGCCTCGGTGCTGACCGGCAGCGATGTGAACAAGGCCCTCACCGTGACCTGCAACATCCAGATGGACCTGAGCCTGCTGGGCGAGATCAACACTTCTGCCCGGTTGTGCATCTGGAATAAGTAAGGTTTCCCCGTATATGCACAACGCCGTTCCCGCAGTGGGAACGGCGTTGTTTTTGGTTCAGCTGTCCATGTGCTTTTCCACAAAGTCGCCGACCATGCGGTCCAGCTGCAGCACAGCGTTCTCTGCGCCCTTCATCACCTTGCGGGTGGTACGGCGCAGCTGCCGCTGGTTCTGGGTGGCCGCCATTACGCCCACGGCCCCCAGTGCCGCCCCGGCCGCCATGCCCAGCAGCATACCGGACGCTCCCTGATTTGCCTGCTGTTTCATTGCAAACACTCCTTTCCCTGCCCGCTGTGCGGGCCCTTGGCGGTAGTATTTCCTGTAAAGAATCTACTATACGCTTTTTTTGTGCAGAAAGTTGTGGTATACTGTAGCATGGTGTTTCAGGCAGTTCTGCCTTTTGGCGGCATTCTGCCTGCATTGGACCCGTACAAAGTAAGGAGGTTCCTTATTTGATAAAACCTGTTGAACCCAAAAAGATCCTCTGCATCCATGATCTGTCCGGCGTGGGCCGCTGCAGTCTGGCGGTGATCCTGCCGGTGCTGTCGGTCATGGGGCTGCAGCCTGTGGCTCTGCCCACGGTGGTGCTTTCCACCCATACCGGCGGGCTGGGCACCCCGGCCCGTCTGGACGGCTGTGCCTACGGCGAGGCCGCTCTGGAGCATTATCATGCACTGGGCCTGGATTTTGACTGCATTTATACCGGCTACCTGGGCGGCGAAGCGCAGGTGGCACTGGCCGAAAAAGCCTTTGCTCTGTGGCCGTCGGCCCACAAGGTAGTGGACCCCGTGATGGGCGACAACGGCAAGGCCTATGCCACCGTGACCCCGGAACTCATCAGCCACATCCGGCAGCTGTGCCGGTCGGCCAACCTGATCCTGCCCAACTACACCGAGGCGCAGCTTTTGCTGCAGCGTACTCCCGTGGATGATCCGCTGGATGACGCAGCCGCCCAGGCACTGGCCGACGAGCTGACGGCTCTGGCCCCCAGTGCCGTGGTCACCGGCCTGCCGCTGGGCAAGTACATCGGCTGCGCCGGCAGCGGCTCCGACCGCTTTGTGGTCAAGAAGCTGCACATCGACCGCAGCTTCCCCGGCACGGGCGACCTGTACGGTGCGGTGCTCATCGGCTCCCTGATCCAGGGCAACGCCCTGAGCGCCGCCGCCGACAACGCCGCCGAGTTCGTGTCGCTGGCCATCCAGAACACCCCCGCCGGGCAGGACACCCGCTTCGGTGTCTGGTTCGAGCCGCTGCTGCCCCGCCTGTGCCCGCCCCGGGACTTTTAACGGAGGACCGCAGATGAGTGAAAAGCCAACTTTGAACATCGTTCTGGTAGAGCCGCGCATCCCTCAGAACACCGGCAACGTGGCCCGTACCTGCGCCTGCACCGCCTGCCGTCTGCATCTGGTGGGGCCCATGGGCTTTGCCATCGACGACAAAAAACTCAAGCACGCCGGGCTGGACTACTGGCATTATCTGGACATCAGCTACTATGACGGGCTGGATGACTTCTTTGCAAAGAACAGCGGCCCATACTACTACTTCACCACCAAAGCACCCCAGCGCTACACCGATGTGGCCTACCCGGACGGGGCTTACCTCGTGTTCGGGCGGGAGGACGCCGGCCTGCCGGAAGCCCTGCTGGCCGCCAATCAGGCACACTGCATCCGCATGCCCATGCGGGACACCTGCCGCAGCCTGAACCTGTCCAACAGCGTGGCCGTGGGCGTGTACGAGGTGCTGCGCCAGTGGGATTTCCCGGAGCTTCTGGACCACGGACATTTACGAGACTACGAATGGAAATGAGGTTACTATGAGCAAGATCGCGATCCTGACCGATTCCTCCTGCGACATCCCGCAGGAGATGGCCGAAAAATACGGCATCGACATCATGAGTTTCCACATCCTGCTGGACGATGTGGATTATGTGGAGCGGGAGAGCTGCACCAACACCGAGTTCTACGACAAGATGCGTCTGTCCAAGGGGGTGCCCTCCACCGCCGCCATCACGCCCATCCAGTTCTGTGAAAAATACTGCCAGTATGTGGACGAGGGCTATACCGATGTGATCCATGTGCCCATCAACAAGTCCGGCAGTTCCACCTACAACAACGCCCTGATGGCACAGGGCATGCTGCGGGAAGAGCGCCCGGAGCATCACATGAAGATCCACCTGCTGGATCCTCACACCTACTCTATGGTGTTCGGCTGGTATCTGTGCGAGATGGCCCGCAAGCTGAAGAACGGTGCCGAGATCAGCCATGTGATCCAGGAGTTTGAAAAGCAGATGAACTGCATGGAGATCATCCTGGGACCCTACAGCCTGAAGCAGATGAAAAAGAGCGGCCGCATCTCCGCTGCGGCTGCCGTCATGGGCGAGCTGATGGGCGTGCGCCCCATCATTACCCTGATCGACGGCAAGACCAAGGTGGAGAGCAAGGTGCGCGGCGACGACAAGGTCGTGCCCGCTATGATCGAGCTGTGCAAAAAGCGCGCCGACGGCGTGGAGAACTTTGACTATATGATCGGCCACACCAACATCAAGCAGGCCGAGGACCTGGAAAAGGCCTGCCGCAAGGCCTTTGGCAAGGCTCCGCTGGTGGTGTTTGAGCTGGGCGGCGTGGTGTCGGCCAACACCGGCCCCGACACTGTGGCTCTGGTGTACACCGGCCACCCCAGAGGGTAACATTTCAATGCCATTGCATGATGCAATGGCATTTTTTGTTGCATTCCGTGCCAATTTATGCTATACTCCCCTTTGCTGTGCTTTTTTGCGCAGTTCCTTTAGAGCAACTTAGGATTTTAGGCTCCCCGGTGCGTCTCGAACCGCGCCGGGCCAAACCCACAGGGGCTGGCGGCCCTGTGCGGTCAAAATCAAACCGCTGGAGTATTGTTATGAATCAGAATTCTTCCGTCCGTAAACTGGTGCGCTGCGGCCTGGTGGCCGCCCTCTACGTCGTGCTGTGCTTGGCGCTGCAGCCCCTTTCCTACGGGGCTGTGCAGGTCCGTGTGGCCGAGGCTCTGTGCCTGCTGCCGGTGTTTGGCACCGAGTACATCCTGGGTGTGGTGCTGGGCTGCTTTTTGGCAAACCTGCTGGGCTCCACCATCGTGGACGTGATCTTTGGCACTCTGGCCACCCTGCTGGCCTGCCTGGTCACCTACCGGCTGCGGAACATCCGCTTCAAGGGCCTGGCCCTGGCTGCCAGCCTGCCCCCGGTGCTGTTCAACGCCGTGATCATCGGCATTGAGATCGCCGTCATGTTCCCGGACCCCTCTTCCAGTGCCCCGATCTGGCTGGCCTGCATCACCAACGGCATCTCCGTTGGCATCGGCGAGCTGATCAGCTGCACCGTTCTGGGTGTGCTGCTGGTGAAGATCATTGAAAGCAACACCGCTCTGAGCCAGATTTTTGGGGCGGAATAAGCGGCTTTGCCGCAGGAGGGCCCCATGCAGCCAAATGGTATGATTTTCTGGGACTGGAACGGCACGCTGATGGACGATGTGGATTTTACCCACGGGTGCCTGAACTGGATGCTGGAAAGCCACGACTACCCGCAGCGGTACGATCTGGCCCAGTACCGGGAGCTGTTCCGCTTCCCCATTGAGGACTACTACCGCCTTGCCGGGTTTGACTTTTCCCGGCACCCCTACCCCATGCTGGCAGAGCACTTTATGGCGCACTACAATGCCGGGGTGGACGCCTGCCCGGTGATGGCCCACGCCGTGGACACCCTCACCGAGCTGGCCCGCCGCGGCTGGAAACAGGCTGTACTTTCCGCCTCCCGCCGGGACTACCTGATCGAGCAGGTGGCCGCGCGGGGTCTGCAGGGCTTTTTTACCGAGTTGCTCGGCCTTGCGGACATCTACGGCGTAAGCAAGGTGCAGCTTGGCACCGACTATCTGCGCCGCACCGGCATCGACCCGGCCCACTGCGTGATGATCGGCGACACCCAGCATGATGCCGAAGTGGCCTCCGCCATTGGCGCCAAGTGTGTGCTGTACACCGGCGGGCACCAGTCCCGCGCGCTGCTGGAAGCTGCCTGCCCCCATGTCATCGACGACCTGGCCCTGCTGCCGGATCTGCTGGAGAGCTTATAATGCAAAACCGACCACCTGTGATGGCTGCATCACGGGTGGTTTTTGCGTTTATGAACGCCCCGGCAGCATCTTTTTACAGAAAGTTCATGCAAAAAGCGGCTAAACTAGCCTTGCAGATTTGACGCCCCTGCTGCTTTGGTGTATCATATAGATTGTATCGATGTGCCTTTCCGGACGTGTGTGCGTCCTGATCTTATTGTATGAGGTGTAACGAATGTCCCTTGTTGAAAAACTCTTTGGCAGCTTCTCCGACCGGGAGCTGAAAAAGGTCAATCCTATTGTCAAGCAGGTGCTGGCACTGGAGCCCAAGTATGCGGCCCTTTCGGACGCAGAGCTGCAGGCCCAGACCCCTGCTTTCAAGCAGCAGCTGGCCGACGGCAAAACGCTGGACGACATCCTGCCCGACGCCTTTGCCGTGTGCCGCGAAGCCGCCTGGCGTGTGCTGGGCATGAAGCATTTCCCGGTGCAGATCACCGGCGGCATTGCCCTGCACCGCGGCGACATCGCCGAGATGCAGACCGGCGAAGGCAAAACGCTGGTGGCCACCCTGCCCGCCTACCTCAACGCCCTGACCGGCGAGGGCGTGCATGTGGTGACCGTGAACGACTACCTGGCCAAGCGCGACAGTGAGTGGATGGGCAAGCTGTACCGTTGGCTGGGCCTGAGCGTGGGCCTGATCGCACAGGGCATGGACGGCGACGCCCGCCGTGCCGCCTATGCCGCCGACATCACCTACGGCACCAACAACGAGTTCGGCTTTGACTACCTGCGCGACAACATGGTGACCTACAAGGCCAACATGGTGCAGCGCGGCCATGCCTTTGCTATCGTCGATGAGGTGGACTCCATCCTGATCGACGAGGCCCGTACCCCGCTGATCATCTCCGGCAAGGGCGAGGACTCCTCCAGCCTGTACACCCAGGTGGACCGCTTTGCCCGCACTCTGCGCAAGAGCGTGGTGGTGGAGCTGGAAGATAAAGTCTCCACCGACGAGCAGGCCGACGGCGATTACGTTGTGGACGAAAAGCACAAGACCTGTACCCTGACGGCCAGCGGCATCAAGAAGGCCGAGGCCTACTTCCACATCGAGAACCTGGCCGCCGCCGAGAACATGACCCTGGCCCACCACATCGACCAGGCCATCAAGGCCTACGGTGTCATGCAGAAGGACATCGACTATGTGGTGAAGAACGGCGAGGTCATCATCGTGGACGAGTTCACCGGCCGCCTGATGATCGGCCGCCGCTACAACGAGGGCCTGCATCAGGCCATTGAGGCCAAGGAGGGCGTGAAGATCGCCGCCGAGAGCAAGACCCTGGCCACCATCACCTTCCAGAACTACTTCCGCATGTACAAAAAGCTGTCCGGCATGACCGGTACGGCCAAGACCGAGGCCACCGAGTTCACTGAGATCTACGGCCTGAACATCGTCACTGTGCCCACCAACCGCCCCAAGCAGCGCATCGACTACCCGGATTCCATCTACAAGACGGTGAACGGCAAGTACCGCGCCGTCATCGAGCAGGTGATGGAGTGCCACAAGAACGGCCAGCCCGTGCTGGTGGGTACCGTCAGCGTGGAAAAGAGCGAGTTGCTGGCAAAGATGCTGCAGAAGCACACCCGCGACTTCAACGTGCTGAACGCCAAGAACCACGAGCGCGAAGCCGAGATCGTGGCACAGGCCGGCAAGAAGGGTGCCATTACCATCGCCACCAACATGGCAGGCCGTGGTACCGATATCATGCTGGGCGGCAACGTGGAGTTCATGGCCAAGGCCCAGATGCGCAAAGAGCACTTCTGCGAGAACCTGCTCAGCCCCGAAAAGCCCCAGGACGCCGACCCCGCTGCCGTGGAGATGCTGCTGTCCGAGGCCAACGGCCACGGTGACACCGAGGACGCCAACATCCTGGCTGCCCGCAAGCGGTTCGAGGAGCTGTACGCCCAGTACAAGCCAGCCGTGGAGGCCGAGGCCGAGGAAGTGCGCGCCGCCGGCGGCCTGTTCATCATCGGCACCGAGCGCCACGAGAGCCGCCGCATCGACAACCAGCTGCGCGGCCGCACGTTCTTGCGGATCTCGAAGTTGCGGCCT
>OQVI01002142.1_pt1 | contig 12916 bp, 10 predicted proteins | sample 1691651 | NCBI WGS metagenome assembly OQVI01 (sample SAMN03418287, study PRJEB22391) | human gut metagenome | biome: human-gut; feature: organic feature; material: feces | host: Homo sapiens | place: Italy | collected 2013-04
GGAACGGCAAATACACTAACGAGAACTACCAGCCGAACAGCAACCAGTGGAAGGAAGTAGCGAGAAAAAGATGGGGCGTAGGCCTGAAGTACGAGGGCCGCTTCGCCGTGCGCGGAGAATACATGTCGTCGGTGGGCGGCGTGGTCGACGACGCCACGGCCCCTACCCGCTCGGACGGCTGGTATGCCACGGTGGGCGCTCCCGTCATCAAGAACCTGAAACTCTACGGCCGCTGGGACTGCTACCGCGACGCGAAGACATGGAGCTCACTGAAAAGCGTTTACGGCCTTTCGGCCAACTACTACTTGGGGAAGAACTTTATTTTCCAGGCCAATTATTCCTTTACGGACGACCGTTCGGCCAGCGTGGGCCAGCATTATAATACGTTCGACATCCAAGTCTACGCCAGATTCTAAAACAATTACTGAGGGACAGGGCGACCTTTTCAACACCGGAAAAAGGAGAAAAGGCCGCCCGAACTTTGCCATTCGCTCAAGTTGCACTAACTTTGCTACGAATTCACTATTACTGCACTTCTATTCCAGCATGACGACCATTGAAGAATTCAACCAAAGCCTGGCCCGCTGCCGCGACCTGTTTGTCAAGAAACTTCACGATTACGGCGTGGCCTGGCGCATCATGAGACCGAGTTCGATTACGGACCAGCTCTATATCAAGGCCAACCGCATCCGTACGCTCGAAATCAAGAAATGTGCACAAATCGACGAGGGAGTCGTACCCGAATTTATAGGCATCGTCAATTACGGGCTGATGGGTTTGATTCAACTGGACCTGGGCCTCACGGACCACGAGGACATCACGGCGGACGAGGCTCTGGCCCTCTACGACAAAAAGGCCGCTGAGGTGCGCGACCTCATGGTAAAGAAGAATCACGACTACGACGAAGCCTGGCGCGGCATGCGAGTCACTTCCTACACGGACCTCATTCTCATGAAAATTTTCCGGACCAAGCAAATAGAGGACCTGAACGGCGCCACCCTAGCTTCGGAAGGCATCGCAGCCAATTATGCTGACATGATCAACTACGCCATATTTGCTCTGATAAAATCGCCTCATGAAAAATAAGCTGCAAGATATTACGCTCATTGTCGTCACCACGGTGTGCCGTTTCCTGCTGGCCTTGACCTTCCTCTTCTCCGGTTTCGTCAAAGCGGTTGACCCTATGGGCATGTTTCACAAATTGGCAGCCTACTTTGCTCACTGGGACATCGCCGTAGCGGACGACTCATTGCTGCTGCGCATTTTCGTGGTCCTCCTGGCCGTCATCGAATTTACGTTGGGCGTATATATTTTTCTCGGCATCCGCAAGAAGCTCACCACCATCTGTACGCTGCTCTTCATGCTGGGCATGACCCTGCTCACGGTCTATATCTATCTATACAATCCCGTACCGGATTGCGGCTGCTTCGGCGACGCCGTACAGCTGACCAACGGAGAAACGTTGGCCAAGAATATTGTCCTGCTGGTCTGCGCCGTGCTTCTTTATTTCCAGCGGGAGCGGCTCTATCGCCTCGTTTCGGAACGCAACCAGTGGACCATAGCCCTTTATTCCAAGATATACATCATCATTCTCGGCATACAGTCCTTCCACTACCTGCCCGTCATAGACTTCACGCCCTACAAGTGCGGGCTCGACCTCCGGGCGGGCTATTACCAGCCGGACGAACACACGGCCGAAGAAATCCTGACGCTGGCCTTTTTCAACGAAGACGAGAGCGAGGACATGACCGACAGCGTCCTGCAAGACACGGGCAACGTATTCCTGCTGACCCTTCCGCAGGTCCGCACGGCCGACGACGGTTGCAACGACCGTATCAACGACCTCTACGACGAATGCAAGGATTTGGGGTACGCTTTTTATGGCGTCGTCTCGCACGACGCTGACCAGAAGGCGCTCGAGGCCTGGGTCGACCAGACCGGCGCGGCCTATCCGTTCCTCAAGTGCGACGACGTACAATTGAAGGCCATGGTGCGTTCCAACCCGGGCCTGTTCCTGCTGAGAGACGGCGTACTCATAAAGAAATGGAGCAACAACAACCTGCCCGACATGGAGGAGTTCAAACGCATCACCACCAAGGCCGGGGCCGAGGAAGCGCTACGCGGCGCGTCCGACTCGCGGAATGTGCTCCGATTGCTCCTGTATTTCGCCATACCGCTCGTCGTCATCATCATAGGCGACCGGCTATGGATCGGTTGCAAATTTTATCGACACCACAATTTCAAAAAACGCTTAAATAAACAACAATCATGAGAAAGAAAATTGTAGCAGGCAACTGGAAAATGAACAAGACCCTGCAAGAGGGTGTAGCCCTGGCAAAAGAGCTGAACAACACGTTGGCAAGCGACAAACCCAACTGCCAGGTCATCATCTGCACGCCGTTCATTCACCTGGCTTCAGTTGCTGCCATCCTTAACCAGGACATCATCGGTCTGGGCGCTGAAAACTGCGCCGACAAGGCCAGCGGTGCTTTCACGGGAGAGGTGTCTGCCGAAATGGTAAAGAGCACCGGCGCACAGTACGTCATTCTCGGTCACAGCGAGCGCCGCGCTTACTATCACGAGACGCCGGCCATCCTGAAGGAGAAAGTCAACCTCGCACTGGCCAACGGTTTGAAGGTGATTTTCTGCATCGGCGAAGTGTTGGAAGAACGCGAGCAGAACAAGCAGAACGAAGTCGTTAAGGCCCAGCTCGAAGGCTCGCTCTTCGACCTGACCAAGGAAGAATTTGCCAACGTCATCCTGGCCTACGAACCGGTTTGGGCCATCGGAACGGGCAAGACCGCTACGGCCGACCAGGCTGAAGAGATGCACGCCTTCATCCGCCAGACCATTGCAGAAAAATTCGGTAAAGACGTAGCCGAGGAAACCAGCATTCTCTACGGCGGTAGCTGCAAGCCGACCAACGCCAAAGAACTTTTCTCGAAGCCCGACGTAGACGGCGGCTTGATTGGCGGTGCTGCGCTCAAGGCGGCCGACTTCAAAGGCATCATCGACGCCTGGAAATAAATCCATCCCGGCGCACTACAAGAGCATCAAAAGGGAGCTGCATCGCTGCACCCTGGTCCCGTTGCCCGCTCACGTTTGAGCGCAACCGCCGGCCCAGGCCTGCAGGGAAGGCTTCTTTTTGAAGCTCTTCTTAATTATAAATTCAGACGAAACGCATGTTCATGAGGAATCACTACATTATCAAAGGAGCGCTACTGCTGATTTCCTGTATGGCTTTTTCCTGGCTCCACGCCCAAACGGCTTACACGGAGCATCTGACAAAAACCGGCAACGGAAAAGGAAAAGTAGTACTCTTGCAAGACCCGGAAATCACGGACATCGTCAACAATACCCGCAAGAAGGCTGCAGCCGAAACAACGCCGACGCCTCCCGCCAAGACCGGACACGAAAGCTCCGGCGCGATGAAGCCTGACGACAAAGCGGCAGGACACGAAGAAGAAGCGACCGCCGCCAACGTGCGCCGCCAACGCATCCGTGCCACCGGATTCCGCATCCAAATCTTCACGGGCAGCAACTCCCATGCCGACAAAGTAAAGGCTTACAACATTGGCGAAAAATGCAGGAAAGCCTTCCCCATGCTGTCCGTCTATCCCCGCTACTACAATCCCCGGTGGACCTGCCGCGTCGGGGACTTCAAAACCCGCGAGGAGGCACAAATCTATGCCCAGAAGATCCGTGCGGCGCACATATCCGGCGAGGTACGCATCGTCAAGTGTGAAGTCCTGCTGCAACAGCCTGTAGAATAGTGTTATAGAAGAACAAATGGAGGAAAAGATTTCACAGTTAGCCCACCACTATACCCAGATACTGCAACTCTTGGGCGAGGACCCGTCCCGGGAAGGCCTGCTCAAGACCCCCGAGCGCGTGGCCAAAGCCATGTTAACCCTGACGCGGGGATACGAAATGGACCCGGTGGCCATACTGAACTCGGCAAAATTCAAGGAGCCGTACAACCAGATGGTCATCGTGAAAGACATCAACTTCTACTCGCTCTGCGAGCACCACATGCTCCCGTTCTACGGAAAAGCGCACGTGGCCTACATCCCCAACGGATATATCACGGGCCTGTCCAAGATTGCCCGGGTCGTAGACATCTTCTCGCACCGGCTGCAGGTCCAGGAACGAATGACGATGCAAATCAAGGAATGTATCCAGGAAGCGCTCCACCCCCTGGGCGTCATGGTAGTCATTGAGGCCAAGCACATGTGCATGCAGATGAGAGGAGTAGAGAAACAGAACTCCATCACGACAACCAGTGATTTCTGCGGCGCCTTCAACCAGGCCAAAACGCGGGAAGAATTTTTGAACCTGATTTCCAAATAAGCGGAGCGCGGCCCATACCCTGTACCACAGCCGCGCTTCAGCCCACAGCCACGGGCCCTATCCCCGTTCCTACGCCGATACTTGCCGTAGGAACGGGGATAGGGCCCGTTTTTGGCGACATAGTCGGAGGCCACACCAGCCATTCCGGCGAATCCGGCGCAATGAGGCCAGGGAAGCCGTCCCCGGCCGGTTGCAACCACGCACACCGTCCTGCGCCCGTTCCGCCGCATGGGCACGGAGGAAAACGGTAACCCGGAAGCGCTTTCACCGCAAGAAAGGATTTTTCGCTTTTCCTTACGAAAAATGCCGGTAAAGTGTTTCATACCTACAAATAAGTGGGCGCCACCGTTAATAAGACTCAACAACACGGGAATTGTTCGGAAACCTATTTGTTTATGTTGGTTTTTTCCTTTACTTTTGCCTCGGATTTGCTGTAATTAATTCAAAAACAATATTTACACTATCAGTTATGAACATGAAAAAGATCGTTTATTTAGCTTTCGCTCTTGTCTTGACGGCATGTGGCGGAGACAAAACTGCAGCCCCTACTTCGGGTAACGACTTTGCGGTAGTGACCGTACAGCCCTCTGAAGCAACGCTTAACACCTCTTACCCGGCGACGATCAAGGGTATTCAGGACATCGAAATCCGTCCGCGCATTTCGGGTCACATCATGAAAGTGCTCGTCGACGAGGGTGACTTCGTACGCGCAGGGCAGCCGCTGTTCATTATCGATAAGGTACAGTACGAGGCCGCTGTCAACTCCGCAAAAGCCGCTATCAACGTAGTGAAGGCCAACATTGCCACGCAGGAACTGACTGTGAAGAACAAGCGCATGCTTTTCGAGAAAGGCATCATCAGTCAGTATGACATGGAGATGGCCGAGAACGATCTGGCCAGCCTCAAGGCCCAGCTCTCCGAGGCGCAGGCCAACCTGGTGACGGCCCAGAACAACCTGAGCTTCTGTACGGTGACGAGCCCGGCGGACGGCGTTGTGGGCATGATTCCCTACCGTGTCGGAAGCCTGGTCAGCTCCACCACGACCGAACCGTTGACCACGGTCTCCAACATCACGAAGATGTACGTCTACTTCAGCATGACGGAAAAGCAGATGCTTGAGTTGACGAGAAACACCGGCGGCATCACGGAATCCATCGAGAAGATGCCGAAGGTCAACCTCGTCCTGGCCGACGGTACGCAGTACACCTCGGAAGGTACCATTACGGCAGTGAGCGGCGTCATTGACCAAACGACCGGTTCCGTACAGATGCGTGCCACATTCGACAATTCCGGAAAAGAGCTCCGCTCCGGCGGTACGGGCTCCGTGCTGATTCCGACGCACGCCACCAATGCCATCATCATTCCCCAGAAGGCCACGTACGAAATCCAGGACAAGAAATACGTTTACCTCTTAGGCAAGGACAATAAGGTGAAGAGCACGGAAATCACGGTGCTTACGCAAAACGACGGCACGAACTATGTCGTAACCTCTGGTATCAAGGCTGGCGACCGCCTGGTTGTAGAAGGCGTGAACTCCCTGAAAGACGGTATGCAGATCAATCCGATTACGCAGCAGCAGGCCAACCAGAACCGGGCCAAGGCACAGGAGGATATGAAAGAAGGCAAGATGCCTGGACAATAATTGAAATTCTCCACGGAATTCGCTTTCGCGGACATTCAAAAGGATTTACTCCTAAACGAATCAACGCATAAAAATTATCTTACATCCTTATGAAATTAGACAACTTTATTAACCGCCCAGTGCTGTCCACGGTGATCTCCGTTGTGATTGTCATTCTCGGTATCTTGGGTCTTATATCCTTACCTATCACCCAATATCCGGACATCGCACCTCCTACCGTGTCAGTGTCGACAACATACACCGGTGCCAACGCACAAACCGTGCTGAACTCTGTAATCCAGCCGTTGGAAGAAGCCATCAACGGTGTGGAAAACATGGACTACATGTCGTCTACCGCAAGTAATAGCGGCGAAGCCCGTATCACCGTAACATTCAAGCAGGGCGTAGACCCCGATATGGCGGCCGTGAACGTCCAGAACCGCGTCTCCAGAGCACAAGGTCAGCTGCCTGCCGAAGTTACGCAGGTCGGTGTGACGACAACGAAGCGCCAGAACTCCATGTTGATGATCTTTACCATCTTCGATGAGAGCGATACTTATTCCCAGTCGTTCATCGAGAACTACGCACAGATTAACCTCATCCCGCAGGTACAGCGTGTACCGGGTGTGGGCGACGCCATGGTGATGGGTGCAGACTACGCGATGCGAATCTGGCTGCTCCCCGAAAAGATGGCAGAATATAACTTGGTACCGAGCGACATCAGCGCGGCCCTCGCAGAGCAGAACATCGAGTCGGCCCCGGGTACCATCGGCGAACGCGAGAACCAGACCTTCCAGTACACGTTAAGGTATAAAGGTCGTCTGACCGACGCTTCGGAATTTGAGAACATTGTGCTGAAAGCCGAAAAGGACGGTACGATTCTGCGCTTGAAGGACGTGGCCCGCGTAGAACTCGACCGCGAAACTTACGGCTTTACCAACACCGTGAACGGCCACAAGGGTGTGTCCTGTATCGTATTCCAGACGGCAGGCTCCAACGCAACGACCATCATCCAGGAAATCGAGTCCTTGCTGGAACAGACCAAGACCGACCTGCCCAAGGGCTTGTCCATCGATATTGCCCAGAACTCCAACGACTTCTTGTTCGCGTCTATCCACGAAGTAATCAAGACGCTTATCGAAGCGTTCATCCTCGTGTTCATCGTGGTGTACATCTTCCTGCAGGACTTGCGCTCCACGTTAATCCCGGCCATTGCCATTCCGGTCGCCTTGATTGGTACTTTCTTCGCACTTTACCTGATTGGGTTCTCTCTCAACCTGCTTACGCTGAGTGCATTGGTTCTGGCCATCGCCATAGTGGTCGACGACGCCATAGTCGTCGTCGAAGGCGTCCATGCGAAGCTGGACCAGGGCTATACGTCCTCCCGAAAGGCTTCCATTGACGCCATGCGAGAACTGGGCGGCGCAATTGTCTCCATTACGTTGGTGATGATGGCCGTGTTTATCCCTGTGAGCTTCATGTCGGGTACGTCCGGTACGTTCTATCGGCAGTTCGGTCTGACCATGGCCATCGCCATCGGTTTCTCCGCTCTGAACGCCTTGACCCTCTCTCCGGCACTGTGCGCCATATTGCTGAAACCGCATTCCGAAGACGGCTCGACCAAGAAAATGAGCTTCATCGACCGATTCCACAAAGCCTTCAACGCTGCCTACGACAGCATGTTGAAGAAGTATAAGAAGCGCGTCACGGCTCTTATCAAGCGCCCCGTCATCACGATTTCACTCGTAGTCATCAGTATTGCCGGATTGATTTTCATGATGAACGCTACGCCGACCGCATTGGTTCCGTCGGAAGATACGGGTACCATCATGGGTACGGTAACGCTGCCTCCCGGTACGTCTCAGGACCGCACCGAAGCCATACTTCAGCAAATCGACAGTCTGGTCGGTGCCAGCCCTGCCGTAGCCACACGTACGGTCATCTCCGGTTATAGCTTCACCGGTGGTCAGGGTGCCAGCTACGGTTCTATCATCGTGAAGTTGAAAGACTGGAGCGAACGTTCCATCGCACAGCGCTCGGACATTATCTCCGCCATGCTCTACCTGCAGGCACGCGACGTGTTCAAGGACGCCCAAGTCCTCTTCTTCCAACCGCCTATGATTCCGGGTTACGGTGTTACGAACGGTTTCGAGCTGAACTTGCAAGACCGCACGGGCGGTTCGCTGGACCATTTCTACAGTGTGGCTCAGGACTTCATCGCCGAGCTCTCCAAGCGGCCCGAGATTGAGTCCGCGCAGACGAACTTCAACCCGAACTTCCCGCAGTATCTGATTGACATCGATGTCGCAGCCTGCAAGAAAGCCGGTATTAGCCCGAGCGACATTCTCTCGACCCTGCAAGGCTACTACGGCGGTCTGTACGCCTCCAACTTCAACAAGTTCGGTCACCTCTATCGTGTAATGGTGCAGGCCGAACGCAGCGAGCGCGTCAACGAGGAGTCTCTCTATAAGATTAAGGTGCGCAGCGGCAATGAAATGGCGCCCATCACGCAGTTCATGACCCTGACCCGCGTCTACGCTCCGGATAACATCAACCGCTTCAACATGTACACCTCCATGACGATCAACGGTAACCCGGCTACCGGTTATACCTCCGGACAGGCCATCCAGGCCATTCAGGAAGTAGCCCAGCAGCATCTGCCTCAAGGTTACTCCTACGAGTTCTCGGGTACGACGCGTGAGGAACAGAAGACAGGTGGCAGCACCACAGCCATGATCTTTGTCTTGTGCTTGGTATTTATCTACCTCATTCTTTCCGCGCAGTACGAAAGTTACATCCTTCCGTTGGCGGTTATTCTGTCCGTTCCGTTCGGACTTGCAGGTTCGTTCGTATTCCTGCATCTGATGGGGGCACTAAACAGCATCATTCCAGTCTTCGGCAATGCGTCCAACAACATATACGTACAGATTGCCTTGATTATGTTGATGGGACTTTTGGCCAAGAACGCCATTCTTATTGTAGAGTTTGCCCTCGACAGACGTAAGATGGGTATGAGCATCACGTGGGCCGCCGTCTTGGGTGCAGGAGCCCGACTCCGCCCGATTCTGATGACCTCCTTGGCCATGGTCGTAGGTCTGTTGCCGCTAATGTTTGCCTTTGGTGTCGGTGCCAACGGTAACCGTTCACTGGGTACCACAGCCGTCGGCGGTATGTTAATCGGTATGCTGTTCCAGATCTTCGTCGTTCCGGCACTCTTCGTATTGTTCCAGTATCTGCAAGAGAAGATTACCCCGATGAAGTGGGAAGACATGGATAATACCGAAGCTGAGCCCGATATTGCCCAGTACGGTAAGTAAATGCTCATGGGACATCCCGTCCTGCTAACGATACCCTAAACAAGCTACAGATTCAAGTAGGAAAGCGATGCCCGCATCGCTTCCTACTTCAAATAAAAAACGAATAATGAAGAAACAGTTTATATATATTCTGGGATGCTCTGCCCTGTTGAGCAGCTGCCACATCTACAGCAACTATGAGCGTCCCACAAATCTGCCGACCGACAGCCTGTACCGTGACACCACGGCTACTTACGCTGTTCTGGAGAGCGACACGATAAACTTCGGCAACATGCCGTGGCAAGAAGTCTTCACCGATCCGTTGCTGCAGAACCTGATTCAGAAGGCCCTCGACAATAATACGGACCTTCGGACGGCCGATTTGACCGTACAGCAGGCCGAGGCCAGCCTGATGAGTTCGCGCTTGGCCTTCTTGCCCTCCGTAACCTTCTCGCCCGAGGGAACGTTGTCGAAGGTACAGCATAACTCGCTGACCAAGACGTACACCCTTCCCATCCAGGCCAGCTGGCAGATTGACGTTTTCGGAAGTCTCCGCAACTCCAAGAAGCAAGCGCAGATGTCACTTCTCCAGTCGAAAGCAGCCCTCCAGGCTACCCGCACCAGCGTCATCGCCTCTGTAGCCAACATGTACTACACGCTCCAGATGCTCGACGAACAGCTCAAGACGACCCAGGAAACGGCCATCCTGTGGGAGAAGAACGTCAAGGCGATGGAGGCTATGAAGGAAGCCGCCATGACCAACGAGGCCGCTGTCTCGCAAGCCAAGGCCAACTACTACGAAATCAAGGCGACGATTCCGGAACTGGAGGACAATATCCGCCAAACGGAAAACGCCATCTGTGTACTATTGCACGAGGCTCCGCACCCTGTTCAGCGCAATACGTTCTCTGAAGAAGAGTTCCCGCAGGAGTTGTCTGCCGGCGTGCCCATCCAGCTGCTGTCCAACCGTCCCGACGTAAAGGCCGCAGAGATGCAGTTGGCCTACTGCTTCTATGGCGTCAACGCCGCACGTTCAGCCTTCTACCCGCAAATCACGCTTACCGGTTCGGCCGGCTGGAGTAACAGCCTCGGCGGAATCATTGCCAACCCGGCTCAGTTCCTGGCTTCCGGCATTGCTTCCTTAGTCCAGCCGCTCTTCATGCGTGGTCAGCTGCGTGCCAACCTCAAGATTTCCAAGGCACAGATGGAGACGGCGCAGCTCAACTTCGAGCAGTCGTTGCTCAATGCCGGCCAGGAAGTCAGCAACGCCCTGAGCGCCTACCAGACCGCTATACGCCAGGCCGCAAGCCGAGAGCTTGAGGTCAAGGAACTCGAGAAAGCCGCTGAAAAGACCCAGGCCCTCTTCATGCACGGCAACGGGACGACCTACCTGGAAACATTGACCGCTCAACAGAGTTTGCTCGACGCGCAACTGTCGCTCATCTCCGACCGGTTCGACAAGGTCCAGGCGGCCATCACGCTCTACCAGGCCTTGGGTGGAGGCAGAGAGAATTAACCTTAATCAAGATCAGTAGTGGCGGAGCTACTCCGCCCTGCTGGTCTTTGTACTTAAAAATAAACACGATATGATTAGTCCTTTAGCTTACATTGATCCGTCGGCCCAACTTGGGGAGAACGTCGAAGTAAAACCATTTGCCTACATTGACAAGAATGTGGTTATCGGCGACAACTGCGTCATCATGCCTTACGCAAGTATCCTCGAAGGCACAGTCATGGGCAATAACAACATCGTTTACCAGAACGCCGTCATTTGTGCTACGCCCCAGGACTTCCACTACGTAGAAGGACAAAAGACCAAAGTCATTATTGGCAACGACAACCGCATCCGCGAGAACGTCGTCATTGCCGGTAGCTCCTACGAAGGGAAAGCCACGGTCATCGGTAACGGCAACTTCCTGATGGACCAGGTACACATCTGTCACGACGTACACATCAAGGACAAATGCGTTATCGGCTTGAGCGTCAGCATAGCTGGCGAATGTGAAATCGACGACTGCTGCATCATGAGCAGTGGCGTCATCGTTCAGCAGGCTGTCCGCGTGGGTCGTTTCTCCTTGATACAGAGCGGTTGCCGTGTACAGAAAGACGTGCCGCCCTATGTCATTTTGGGCGGAAACCCGGCCAGCTATCACGGAGTCAATGCCGTCGTGCTGAAGCACACGGGAACGAGCGACCGCATTCTGCGCCACATCTCCAATACGTACCTCATCATCTACACGGCCAATTTCAGCCTGCAGGATGCCGTACTTCGTATTCCGGAGCAGATTCCCATGAGTGAGGAAATCCAGTACATTCTGGACTTCATCAAGGATTCCAAGCACGGCATTGTGCGCCACATCAAGGAAGAGTATTAAACTTCTCCTTCCCATTATCAAGCGGGGCATTCTCCTAAGGGCAAATGTCCCGCTTTGTGTTTTCAACTCCCCGGCCGTACGCCGCTTCCGGACTTCCATTTAGGAAAAAGTAACGTAGGTTATTCTACATTCGCCCACGTCCGGCGCGCTTTTTACGGGATTATGCTTAACTTTGTCTGCCCAAAGTGCACAAGCACTGATGACTAATCCGACATGAATATGACCAGTCAGATACAAACTGCCGCAACGGACAGCACGCCGTCCGTTCCTACCGACCCGAACGCAGACTATTCCCGTTATCAAAGCCTCAGGGCATGCCTGGCCCGCGGCTGGCGCGTCTTTGCCGACCACCCCGGGCGCTACATTGCCTGGCAGCTCCCCGGCGCCGTGCTCCGCGGACTGGGGCTCACGCTCCTGCTTTGGTACGTCTCGCAAATCTATGCCGAGCACATCCACCCGGCTTACAAGTTCTGGAAAATGGGCGCCACGGACCAGCTCGTATGGGACCTCATCCCCATCCAGTCCCGCACGTGGCTCTACCTGGCCCTCATCGCCGTATGCTGCTTGCTCACGCTCTACCTGAGCAAAGGCTACCTGTGGGTCCGGGTGCAGCGTCTCGTTACGCCGGCTCCGGAAAAGCTAACACTGTCAAAATACGGAAAAAGTCTTCTCCGCAACGGCGGCCGCTGCTTCCTCTACGACCTGCTCTCGTCTGTCGTGTTCCTCATCCTTGCCGGCCTGGTCGCACTGCTATCCTGGAAAACCTCATGGTGGTGCCTGCTGCTCCTGCTCCCCATAGGGTTGGTCTTATACGTATTTACGACAGTCGGGCGCTATGCCCTTCTGCTCACGTCCCAGTCCCTGCGGAGCCGGCTCTCCTGGACGTGGCGCAACAGCAAGCGATACGGCGGAGCCTATCTGCTACTGCTCATTCTGACGGGCATTCCCTACCTGCTGCTCTGCTGCGCGCTGCTCCTGCCCGTAGCCGTATTCACACTGGCAATACTGGCCAACGCCGAGACCTTAATGACCGGAGCACTCTCCGGGCTTCCGGGCTATTTCCCTTATTTATACTTCTTTGTGGGCACATTGTGTTTCGCTCTCTGCGCCCTGTTCGCCTCCATGCGCCCGTGGTCCCTGGCGCTCAAGACGCGCTATCTGGCACCGCTCCCTGCGGTTGCCGTACCAACCCCGGAACCTCTTGTACCGGAAACAATGTCGAAAGAAGTTCCAACACCCGGCGCTTGAATCCGGGCTATCAAAATTACGGCGGC
>OQVI01002152.1_pt1 | contig 12877 bp, 6 predicted proteins | sample 1691651 | NCBI WGS metagenome assembly OQVI01 (sample SAMN03418287, study PRJEB22391) | human gut metagenome | biome: human-gut; feature: organic feature; material: feces | host: Homo sapiens | place: Italy | collected 2013-04
AAGTGAATTTTTCTTTTCCTGGTTCAGGTTATCAATCAGCGTATTATATACTAAGAGCATCTGCTGTCTGTTGCCGTCTAATCCATCGCAGGCTCCAGCTTTGATCAGGTTTTCGACCGCACGCTTATTGACCTCACGCCCCGCCACACGGCTTAAGAAATCAGAGAGCGTGGTATATTTTCCGTTCGCTTCTCTTTCAGCTAAAATGATATCAATAACCTGTCTGCCGATGCTCTTGATTGCGTACATGCCGTAGCGGATCCCATCTTTTGTTGCCAAAAAGCGTCCTTCTCCCTCATTGATGTCCGGAGAAAGTACCTTAATTCCCATCTGGCGGCAGGAATAAATGTACTCTGCAACTTTTCTTGTATTGTCGATCACAGACGTCATGAGCGCCGCCATAAATTCAACCGGATAATAATATTTTAAATACGCCGTCTGATAAGCAACCACCGCATAAGCTGCCGCGTGGGATTTGTTAAATGCATATTTGGCAAAATCGACCATGGAATCGTAGATCTGGTTTGCCGCCTGCTCGCTGATTCCGTTTGCGATACAGCCTTTAATACCCTGTTCTTCATTGCCATAGACAAAGTTCTGACGCTCCGCGTCGATGACGTACTGTTTCTTTTTACTCATGGCGCGGCGGATGTTATCAGCCTGTCCCATTGTATAACCGGCGAGGTTCTGCACGATCTGCATAACCTGCTCCTGATAGACGATACAGCCATAGGTCGGCTCTAAGATCGGCTCTAATTCTTTGCAGACATAGGTCACACTCTCCGGTTCATTTTTTCCCTTGATGTATTTTGGGATAAAGTCCATCGGACCCGGACGATAAAGGGAGATACCGGCGATAACGTCCTCTAAACTCTGCGGTTTTAACTCCTTCATGAAGTTTTTCATGCCCGCACTTTCTAACTGGAATACACCGTCGCATCTTCCGGTTCCGATCGAATCTAATACTTTTTTATCATCATAATCAATGTTATCCACATCAATTTTTATTCCATGATTTTTTTCCACAAGTTTGACCGCATCACTGATGACAGTTAAAGTACGGAGTCCAAGGAAATCCATTTTTAACAGTCCGAGTTCCTCGATCGTGGTCATGACAAACTGTGTTGTGATCGTACCGTCAGAACTTCGCGACAACGGCACATATTCGTCCATCGCCTTCTGGGAGATTACGACTCCGGCGGCATGCATGGAGGTATGGCGCGGCAGACCTTCTAGTCTTTTCGCCATGTCGATGAGTCTTTTTACCGTCTCATCCGACTCGTACATAGAACGCAGTTCCGGGTTCATTATGAGTGCTTTGTCAATCGTGATATTGAGCTCGTTTGGAATATTTTTGGCAATCGTATCGCAGAAATTATACGGCAGATCCATGACACGTCCGACATCACGGATGACACCGCGAGCCGCTAACGTACCGAAGGTCACGATCTGCGTCACACAATCTTTTCCGTATTTCTCGATAACGTAATCAATCACTTCACTTCGTCTCTCATAACAGAAGTCAATATCGATATCCGGCATGGTCACACGTTCCGGATTTAAGAAACGCTCAAACAGCAGATTATAACGGATCGGATCAATATTGGTGATTCCTGTTGTATAGGAAACAAGACTTCCCGCAGCACTTCCCCTTCCCGGGCCAACCGGAATGCCGTGTGTTCTCGCATAGTTGATAAAATCCCATACGATCAGGAAATAATCGACGTACCCCATCTTCTGGATGACAGATAGCTCATAATCAAGCTTCGGCAAAAGCTCCTCATGCTTGTCCGGGTAACGTCTTACCAGCCCCTCATGACAGAGTTTGTTCAGGTAAGTCCACGAATCATACCCCTCCGGCACCTCAAAATGTGGCAGCTTGGTCACTCCAAATTCGATCTCCACATTGCAGCGGTCCGCGATCTTCTGTGTGTTTTCAATCGCCTGTGCCGCATACGGAAACAGCGCGCGCATCTCCTCCTCAGATTTCACAAAATACTGCCCGCCCTCATAACGCATGCGGTTTTCATCGGACAATTTTTTTCCTGTCTGCAGACAGAGTAAAATATCATGCGGCTCGGCATCCTCGGCATAAGTATAATGCACGTCGTTCGTCGCCACCAGTTCAATACCTGTCTCCTGGCTCATCCGCATCAGTCCTGCATTGACTGTCTTTTGTTCCGGTATTCCATGATCCTGCAGTTCTAAAAAGAAGTTGCCTTTTCCAAAACATTTTTCATATTTACAGGCAGTCTCTTTTGCCTCCTCATAAAGACCACGCACCAGGTAGCGCTGCACCTCCCCGGCAAGACAGGCACTTAAGGCAATGATACCCTCATGATACGTCTCTAAGACTTCCATATCCACGCGTGGTTTGTAGTAATATCCTTCCACGAAACCTTTTGAAACTATTTTCATCAGGTTCTGATACCCCTGATTATTTTCCGCTAAAAGCACCAGATGATAATAACGGTCATCCCCGTGTGAAAGTTCCCTGTCAAATCTCGATCCAGGTGCTACATATACCTCACAGCCTAAGATCGGCTTGATTCCGGCTGCCCTTGCTGCCTTATAAAAATCAATCACGCCGTACATCACACCATGATCTGTGATGGCGGCGCTGTTCATCCCGAGTTCTTTGACTCTTGAAACATATTCTTTTATCTTATTTGAACCGTCCAAAAGGCTGTACTCTGTATGGACGTGCAGATGCGTAAATGACATGCTTTGTTTCCTCCGCATTCTATTATATCGTCTCCCTGATAAATATTCAATTTTTTTCGCACATCTCATACAATCTCATACAATTTTCTCTCTTTGTCTATCTGACTGCCGTGTCTGCCTATGCATCCTCTGCCGGCACTTTGTTTACGGTATCATCTTCCTGTACCAGAACCAGCGCAGAGATACTTTCGACAGTAACAGAACCTTCCGCCGTTCCAAGAGATCTGCATCCTGCCTTTTTACCATTGACACAGATATCCCACGTCCCGGCAGGTAAGTTTACTGTGACTGCATCCGGATTTCCATTATAGATGACTGCAATATTCTGTGCCGTTTCTCCCTGTACCTCACCCTGAATGGTATATGCTACGACATTTGCATCAAGTCCAGTCATAAAGGTAAGATTATTCTGAATTGCAGCGGCTGTTGTCATGCGCAGTGCACTGTGTGCCTTACGGAATGCGATCAGACCTTTATAATATTCATAAACATCCATTACGTTACCTTTATTATCCCACTTAATGCTGTTCGTTGCATCAGGGGAAGAATAGCTGTTCTCATCAAATCCAGTCTCAGACTTCTCATTTGGCTTAGAGCGAAGCATCTCTTCACCAGCCTGCATAAATGGTACACCCTGCGAGGTAAAAAGAACCGCGCTTCCCAGCTTATTCATCTTCACTCTGTCAGCCTCACTGTCATCTGCATTGGAAATGGCAAGCTTATCCCAGAATGTCAGATTATCATGACAGGATATATAATTAATACTCTGTCCCGGCTGTCCCGACCAGTTCGTACACTTATCACCAGCCTTTGTGAGCGTAACCTGCGAATGCGGGGTCGCTGCTACAACACTGAATTTAATGTTTTCTTCCATATCATCTTTGCCGCTTACAAAACCTTTGTCCAGAAAATCAAATACACTGCCTTTGATCCCATCACGGATATCATCACTGAAAGCACCCACACGATCCAGCCGGTAAATATTGTTCTTCGTTGCCAGCTGTGCTGCCGGCAATGCAGATTCTCCTCCAGTCCATCCTTCACCATATACCATAATGTCAGGACCCACCTGATCCAGTGCTTTTCTGACAGCCTTCATGGTATCCAGATCATGTACGCCCATCAAGTCAAACCGGAAACCATCTATATGATATTCCGTTGCCCAGTATACAACAGAATCTACGATATACTTGCGCATCATGGCACGCTCCGAGGCTGTTTCATTACCACAGCCTGAACCATCTGAATAATGATTGCCATTCTTTCTGTAGTAATAATCTGGCACTGTCTTCTGAAACCATGAATCTGCCAGATGATAAGTATGATTATATACAACATCCATATTCACGCGGATTCCATTTTCATGAAGTGTCTTAATCATCTGCTTCATTTCATTGACACGTACTTCCCCATGATATGGATCTGTACTGTAAGAACCTTCCGGCACATTATAATTCTTAGGATCATAGCCCCAGTTGAACTGCGCTGTGTCGGGTTTTGTTTCGTCTACCGTAGCATAATCAAAGCTCGGCAGAATCTGTACGTGAGTCACTCCAAGATCCAGAATATGATCAAGTCCTGTAGCCAGCCCTTCCCTGTTCTTTGTTCCGCGCTCTGTCAGTCCAAGAAACTTACCTGCATTCCGAATCCCGGAAGAAGCATCGGAAGACAGATCACGAATATGTACTTCATAAATCACTGCATCTGTAGCATTATTAAATGCCGGTCTGACATCTGCATCAAATCCATCCGGATCGGTAGCTTGCAGATCAAGGATCTCACCTCTGTTGCCATTTACGCCTGCACTTCTTGCATATAAATCAACAACTTCATTTACTTTATTACCGATCTGTACTGAATAAGTATAATATACACCATTCAGGTCTCCTGTCTTTTCACACACCCAGGTTCCTTTGACATCTGCTGTCATTGGAATTGTTTCTATCAAATTGTCACCATCGCCCTGCTCATATAGGTTAAGCGATACTTTCCCGGCAGCAGGTGTCCATATACGAAATGTTGTCTTTTCTTTTGTATATACAGCCCCCAGATCGTTACCGTCATATACCAATTCATCATTAAAATAAGTAGAACCAATCTTTTTTTCATCGATACCATACATCCTTAATAGCCCTGTCTGTTCAAAGAATCATCCTGTTACCCGCCTAGTATACCTCTCCCTTTTCAGTTCGTCCAGTTAATTTTTTCGTTTTTTTTCGTAAATTATCCTATTTTGTCAGGTATACTACCGCTTCATACGGACGGATTTTTTCTGAAATATCTTTATAGTTTCCTATCAGAATTCCCCGGTTTTCTTTTACCATATCCGCAATAGAAGCCGGAACATCCAGTTCTTTTTCCGTGAAATTGCAGATTACCAGTATTTTTTTATTCTCGGATGATCTTGTATAAATGTAAAGATTTTCATCTGCATCTTCAAGTCCGTCGAACGTTCCATAAACGATCACTTCTTCCTCTTTGCGCAGTTCTATGAGTTTCCTGTAGTAATTGTATATGGAATCCGGATCTTCCACCTGAGCAGCCGCATTGATCGTTTTATAATTGAGATTCACGGCAAACCACGGCGATCCCGTGGTAAATCCTGCATTTTCTGAATCATCCCACTGCATAGGTGTCCTTGCATTATCCCGTCCTTTCTTACTGATAATGTCCATCATCTGATCATGCGTATATACTTTTGTATCGGTAACAAGATCTATATAAATATTTTTTTCTTCTATATCGTCACATTCAGACACATCCGAAAAATGCATATTGGTCATTCCAAGTTCTTCCCCCTGATATACATACGGTGTTCCCTGCATCATGTGGAGACAGGTTGCAAGCATCTTTGCTGAAAGCTCCCTGTATTCCCCGGAATCATTTCCCCATCTCGAAACAACCCTTGGCTGGTCATGATTGTTCCAGTACAGACTGTTCCATGCTACTTCCTCTAACCCTTTCTGCCAGCGGTTTAAAACTTCTTTGAGATCCGGAAGATAAAGTTTCTTATCTGTCCACTTTCCATGTTCATCCGAATCCACATCCATATGCTCAAACTGGAATACCATGCTTAACTCTTTTCCATCGCTTCGCGCATATTTTTTTGCCTCTTCGAGCGTAACGCATGATGTTTCACCCACTGTCAGAAGGTTATACCTGCTTAATACTTTTTGGTTCATCTCCTGAAGATATTCATGTTCATGAGGTCCATTGGCTGTGACTGCACCACAAAAAGAATATTTTTCCCCTTCTTTTACCGGACCATCTTTGTATTCTTCCGGCTTGCTGATCAGACTGATCACATCCATCCGGAATCCGTCAATGCCTTTTTCACACCACCATGTCATCATATCAAAAACTTCTTTTCTTACCACAGGATTATCCCAGTTAAGATCAGGCTGTTCCGGCACAAACTGATGCAGATAATACTGTCCGGTTGTCTCATCAAACTGCCATGCAGATCCACTGAAATATGATCCCCAGTTTGTCGGTTCATGACCATCTACCGGATCTTTCCAGATATAATAATCGCGGTATTTATTATCTTTTGATTTTCTGCTTTCCAGAAACCATTTATGCTGGTCAGATGTATGGTTGACAACCAGATCCATTACCAGTTTCATTCCTCTTTGATGAATTTCTTTTAATAATTCATCAAAATCTTCCATTGTCCCGAACTCATCCATTATATCCTGATAATCGCTGATATCATATCCGTTATCTTTATTTGGAGATTTATAGATCGGGGATACCCAGATAACTGTGATACCGAGATTCTTTATATAGTCTAATTTTTTTATGATCCCCTGAAGGTCTCCGATTCCATCTCCGTTACTATCCATAAAACTCCTTGGATAAATCTGATAAACAACTGCTTCTTTCCACCATGCTTTCTGCATCTTTTTTCTCCTTATAAATCAGCGGTCATGATCTCAATGACTGCCAGTCTGATCTCTTTTTTTAAATTCGTCGTCTCAAGCTCGCCTAAGATATCTGCCAGATTTTTTCCACTACTTAAAAGCCGGTATGCAGACTCTTTTGCAAGATTACTGTCCTGTGCCTGATTCAGCAGATCATACACACGCTCCAGTGTATGGTTGTCATTTAATGTCAGTTTCTGTTCAAAAACAATTTCCACTTTTTCATCCACTGACACTTTCGGAATGTGGATTCTGATACATCCCTTCTTCCACTGATATTCATACGTTATTTTGATTTTTTTTCCACTTATGTATACTTTAGGCACTGCCTCTTTCACTCCACACAGTTCCACTGTATAATCCCGGAATTCCGGGATCAGATCTGTCTGTCCGGCTGCCCCTTCGATTGTGAACGCCCCTCTTTCCCAGTCAAAATGCATGGATGTAAAGCAACAGCTCCTGCCATCTTTATAATCCTCGGTCTCACCGTCATCCTCATAATGTGTATAATTGCCATCCGCTCCGCCATAGACTCTTATGATAAGTTCTTCCGGATTTTTCAGAAAATCTTTTCCGAACAGCTCTTTCTGCATCGGAATGATGCCCCCTGCTTTTACAAGCACCGGAATACTGTTAATGCCGCGGAACATCCACATTACTTTCTCACCTTTATAGATCAATCCGGTAAAGAAATCGTGGTAACAGCCTTCCGGTATCCACGCTTTTACTTTTGCCTGATTTAAACTCGCTATCTGGTCACTTGTAATCGGTGCAACAATCATATCTGTTCCAAAAAGATACTGGTTGTTGCTTACTCCCTCAACAAAAGAATGATCCTGAACCGGATATGCCTGTTCCTTTTCCGGATAATCGTAATACATCGGTGCAATGACCGGGCGGTATTCTTTGTATGCCAGATAGTTCATGGTGTAAATATAAGGCAGTAACTGATGCCTTAAGCGCAGGGCTTCTCCCATCGCATGTTCTACTTCCGGTCTGAAATTCCATGGTTCTTTTCCACTGAACGACATTTTTGTACTGTGCAGCCTGTTGATCGGGGAAAATGTCCCTAACTCATACCAGCGTGCCTCCATAACATCTGACCGGATTCCAAGCATATGTCCGCCTATATCATGACTCCACCATCCATATCCAATATTTGATGCCGTTGCTGTAAAATAAGGCTGGAAATCAAGAGACTCCCACGTTACAACTGTATCCCCGGAAAAACCTACCGGATATCTGTGAGAACCAGGACCTGCATAACGTGAAAATGTCATTTTTCTTTTTCCATCCCGTCCACTGTCAAGATAATGGTAATGATTCAGCATCCAAAGCGGATCTAACTCTTTCACTGCCGTATGTCCACCCTGCTGCCAGTCCAGCCACCAGAAATCAACCCCCTCTTCCTCAAGCGGATGATGTACGATCTCAAAATAATTTTCCAGAAACTCCGGATCTGTAATATCGAATTCAACCGGTTCTCCGGCTGCCGGATCCATTCCCATTGCCTCCGCCATTTCTTTATACATACTTTCGCATTCCCGGATACCGAGTGCCGGATGCACATTTAAAGTCACTTTCATTCCCCTGTCATGCAGATTATCCATAAAACTCCCCGGATCCGGAAACAGATCCCTGTTCCATGTATAACCGGTCCAGCCGGAACCATACTTCTTGTCAATATCTGTGATATGCCAGTCCATGTCAATGACTGCCACCGAAAACGGGATTTTTTCCGCTAAGAAACGATCCATCAGTCTCTGATACTCATCCTGTGAATACTCGTAATATCTGCTCCACCAGTTTCCAAGTGCATATTTTGGAAGCATTGGAACACGGCCGGTAACCCTAAAAAAATCTTTTACCGCGCCCCGGTAATCATGACCATAGGCAAACAGATAGAAATCCTCTCCTCCCTGTTTTCTCTCTTTGATCCAGCCATCCTCGGTAAGTAAAATCGTTTTTGAATCATCTAATACTGCAAATCCATCCCTGGAAAGAATTCCTTTTTCCAGTCTGATCCTGCCGTCTGCTTCATCGAGCGTACGGGCAGTTCCGAAAAGATTACGATCCTCTTTTCTGCCATAATACCATTCCAGATCACATCCATTGTCCGGTTTTTTCAGCTTCACACTCAGGATGCTCTCATCAAATGCTCTCTCATCATAGCGTATCCGTATGCTTTTTGTCTGGATCTCCAGAAAGTTATTTTTCTGCTTTATCTCAAAAGGAACCTCTTCTAAATCCCTGTACCATATTACCTGCGAAGCCTCATCCACAAATGCACCGGATTCATTATATTCAAATCTGACCAGCCTGTCCGTCAGAAATGTAATACGGTAATTTTTTCCAAGAACAATATTCCGCGGATCTGCTTTTGGTCTTCTTTCACATATGAACTGCTGTTTCATCGTCTATTACACATCGTTTCGTATTTTTACCTTTTGAAAAATTCGAGATTCCGAGCAATACGGCATTCCTCACAGTTGCTTTCACAGTATTCTCAAAGTAAGATTCCATTGGAAACGCGTAAGTAAAAATCTCTGCTACTATGATCCCGGCTGCGATCACAAGTATCTGTAAAGCATTCATCGTTCTGTCTGCAGCAAAAATATGATAATCCAGATATAGCATTGCGATCACCAGTACACCCACAAGATAAATGATCGTAGATGACCTGAAACTTGCTTTAAACAACTTCCAAAAATCCTTTATCAGATATCCTTCTTTTTTCTCCTGTATGCGAAAGATGCATCCATAAACGGCTGTTATGGATGCCCCTATCGTAACGATCGGAATACAAAAGAGGATTGCTAAAAGATTTAATCCAACCAGATCTGCGATCCGGTTTAATACCTTTACAAACTTTCCATCATTCTGCAGCATTTTTCTCTCCTATGCTCTTATGCCCGAAATTCGTTTTTTCCTTTGCTGACAGTTACTGTCTGACCCATGATCTCTGCCTCGAAATCTTCCCCTTCGTTTATAACTTCCACACCATCTTTGCAGACTGTGATATGAAGTTCGTTCCCTTTCCAGTAAAGAGGATATGTAAACTTCTCCCACTGTTTTGGACACTTTGGAGCAATACGGAGATGACCGTCACGGATTCTTATTCCACCGAATCCCATTACCACATCCTGCCATACACCTCCCATATTTGCACTGTGGATTCCTGCATCAGAGGATTTCATCTCCTGTCCAAGATCGGTAAGTGCAGCACTCATGAACATTTCATAAGCCTCTTTCTCCATACCAAGGTCACATGCAGTGATACTGTGGATTGCCTTGGAAAGAGATGAATCATGCAGTGTTCTTGCTTCATAGTATACATAGTTCTTTGCCTTATTATCCGGTGTCGTGATATCTTCCATCTGATACAGCAGTTCTACAATATCAGCCTGTTTACCTGCCTGCATTCCCTGTACATCTTCCCCTGAATAATCATGAAAGATCGTTCCCACAACAGAAGCATTCTTATACACAGAAAGATCTATTTCTTTTAGATCAAAGTATCCGTCAAACTGAGGAATAATCCCTGTTTTTTCATCCGGCTGCGGCAGATAAAGTTTTTTCATTTTATCTTTCAGTTCTTCCTCTAACTGTTCTAATGATGTACCCTCTTCCTGCATTAATTTCTGTATTTTCCCGTAGATATCTTTCTTCTCATCACGGATGCATGCAATTACCTGTGCTGCAAGTCTCATATTTTCATGTGCCATATAATTCGTATATGCATTATTATCCACATGTTCTTTGTACTCATCCGGTCCTATAACATCACGGATCTCATATCTGTTGTTTTCTTCAATCCACTCCAGGCGGCTGTTCCAGAATCTGGCAGTCTCGATCGTCATCTCATAGCCATATCTATCCATGAAGTCCTGATCATCTGTTGCAGCATAATACTGCCACAGTGCAAAAATAATATCAGACGTAATGTGCTGCTCGATCACTCCGGTTAAACAGATCATCGGCTCTCCGGTATGAACATTGACACCGGTCACATACGGTGTAACTTCACCATCACTGACCCATGCCGCTTCCCACGGGTACATGGCTCCTTTGTAACCGTTTTCGATTGCTTTCTTTCTTGCACCGTACAGTCCCTTATAACGGAATTCCAGAAGAGTTCTTGCCGTCTCCGGTTCTGCCATCTGGAAATATGGGAAAATAAATGTCTCTGTATCCCAGAAAGAATGTCCTTTATATCCTTCTCCACTAAGTGCCTTTGCACCAATACCAACCCGGTTATCTTCCCTGCGTACCATGATCTGAAGATGATAAAGTGCAAAACGCACCGCTATCTGTGCATCATCTTCTTTACTATCAATCTGAATATCCTGTTTCTTCCAGATTTTCTCCCAGACTTTTTTACTTTCTTCCAAAAGAGTTTCATAGCCTTTTTCTTCTGCTTCTTTTAAATTATTAAGACCATCCCTGCAGACATTCTCTCCTTCCGGCTCTTTCCCTGATGCAACATACTCCAGATCTCTGCTGGAATGAACCGTTGAAATCTTCTCCACTCTTGCAGTCTCTCCCTGTGGAATGACAAGCTGAATTTCAGCGTGGATTTTTCTTCGGTCATCAATGATCTTAGATGCCGCATCTTCTGTATACTTTCCGCTCTGGAATACTTTATGTACGGTGCTGACTGCAATTGAAACTGCCGATTCTGTCGTGACCATACCCATTTGAAGAAATTTTTCTTCAAATGCACGCTTGGAAAATTCTGTGAGATGCTGTGCCCCATGATTTGTTACCTGTGCGTTGATTCCGCTCACAACCGTTGCTTTTACGTCGCAGTTTACAGGTTTGATCTCAACATATGCACCGATCACATGTACGTTCTTATAAGACACAAAACGATGGAAAGACAGCTGCACGACATTCCCGTTTTTTCCTTCCCACAGGACATTACGGCAGGTTTCCCCCGTATAAAGATTTAATGTTCTTGAATACTCTTTTAGATTGTCCTCTGTCATGGAAAAACGTTCACCATTAAGTTCGATTTCCATATTCACAATATCAGAAACATTCGGAAGTTCAGTTGCTTCCTCTTTGCTTGCTTTGTTGAATGTTCCTGTGATGAACATACCCCTGACAGTATCCACATATCTTTCTTCCAGCGAATTGCGGAGGCCTAAATAACCATTCCCCTGTGTGAAGATGGACTCACATTTTCCAGTATATTTCTCATGAAAGCTGGTCTCCTCAATGATCCAGCTTGTCTCTGCCCCTGTTCCTTTTCTGTAATTCATAACTGGCATAGCTTCATTCTCCTTTATTAACCTTTAATTCCGGATGCAGCAACAGATTCCTGTACCTGCTCCTGTGCAAAGCAATATACAATGATTGCCGGAACCACTACGAGTGTGAGTGCCGCAAACATTTTCGTGTAATCGTACGATAATGACTGGTTAAAAAACTGTAATGCAACCGGCAGCGTCCTGTTCTTCTCTGATGATGTAAGAAGTGATGCATAGAAATATTCATTCCAATTGCCGAGAAACATTAAAATTCCAGCGGTAGAGAGACCTGATTTCGCAAGTGGAAGATTGATCATAAAAAATGTACGGAAAAACCCTGCACCATCAATCGTAGCAGCCTCATCCAATTCTTTTGGAACTCCCATAAATGCCGATTTCAAAATGAAAATCGACATTGCAATACCGCTTCCCAGATATACAAGGATCAAACCTGTTTTGGTATCATACAGATGCATGGAATTGATCAGCGAAAAAATCGGCTGTGCTTTTGCATGACCCGGAACAAGCATTGTAATTGTAAATAGTGCAAAAATAAGATTTCTTCCCGGGAACTCATATTTCGCCAATACATAGGCCGCCATTGCAAAACAGACCAGGGATATCACCGTAGATATCAGCGATATCATCAGCGAATTGCCAAAATAACTAAAGAAATCATATTTCTGGAACAGATATGTGTATGCCTCTTTTGCTGTTGTAATACCTGTTGGCAGTGTAAATGGTCCCTCCAGAATCTGTGCATTCGTTTTAAAGGAGGATAATGCCACCCATACGATTGGGAATACACTCAGCATAATAACAATGAATTCTGTTCCATAAATCAGGATATTTGTTAATATTTTTTTTATCACATTCATGATTGTTCCTCCTAGTAGATTGAATCATTCATACGGAATGCCTTTGTTACAATGTACATAACCAGTAAACCGATAAGGAACATGATCACACCGATCGCAT
>OQVI01002156.1_pt1 | contig 12870 bp, 8 predicted proteins | sample 1691651 | NCBI WGS metagenome assembly OQVI01 (sample SAMN03418287, study PRJEB22391) | human gut metagenome | biome: human-gut; feature: organic feature; material: feces | host: Homo sapiens | place: Italy | collected 2013-04
CGGTACATCAATCAAAATGCAGAAAAACCGTGCAGTTTTAGACATCATCAAAGATATGTTCCCGGTTTCTGCAAAAATCGGCGTATTTGCGCTTTTATGGGCAATTGCAGTCGGACTTCCGCTTGGATGTCTGGCAGCTTACAAAAGAGGTACATGGGTAGACAGCTTCCTTAGAGTTGTTTGTACAATCGGTATCTCCATGCCTGGATTCGTAGTGGCAACAATGCTGTTGCATACATTATGTGGGGGTATTCCGGGAGTAAAAGTTTTCCCGGCATTATTTGACGGAACACCAAAGAGTTATGTCCTGCCATGTCTGGCACTGGGATTTTACCCAATGTGTTATCTGTCAAGACAGACCAGAACAGCGATGCTTGATTCTATCAATCAGGAGTATATCAAGACTGCGCGTGCAAAAGGTCTGAAAAACAGCAAGATTATTTTCAAACATGCACTGAGAAATGCACTGATCCCGGTTATTACTTATCTGGGACCGCAGATTGCATTTACACTGTGCGGCGGTATGGTTGTTGAGCAGGTATTCTCTATTCCGGGACTGGGCCGTTACTTTATCCAGGCTATCCAGACCCGTGATTATCCGTTGATTATGGGAACCACTATTTTCCTGGCTTCCTTCATCATCATCATGAACCTGATCGTAGACCTGTGTTACAAACTGGTAGACCCGCGTATCAATCTGTCGAAGGGAGGAAACTAAGCATGTCTGGAAAGAAAAGATTTCAAAAGCCAGGCTCTCTTCAACCGAATATTGATGATATTTTAGAGTGGAGCAAATTACCGGAGGATGCATTTGATGCGGCAAGCTCACAGGAAAAAGCAGATTTTATCAAAGATCGTAAGAGTGTTTCCTACTGGGCAGATGCATGGCGTCGTCTTCGTAAGAATAAAGTGGCAATGGTTGCACTGGCAATCATCATTGCCCTGGTTATTTTCGGATTTGTGGGACCGAGCCTGGTTCCATATACTTACAAACAGCAGGTGCGTGGTTCCGAGGCATTGCATCCATGGCATTACACACTGGAAGACCAGCAGAAGATCAATGATTACATGGAAGAGAAAAATCAGACTGCAAACCTGACACCGGATGAGGCTGTCGAGAAAGCCAGAGCAGAAGCGGCCGCAGAAGGCAAAGAGTTATCCCGTATTGAGGAATCCAAGATTCGTGCGAAAGCAAATGTTTCTCAGTCAAAAGAGAGTGAGGAGCACGTGACGGAAGCCGAGGCTGCAAAAGCCCTGGGCATCAAGCATAAAGTATTTGGTTATTCCACACAGGAACTTCAGAAAAAAGCAGACGGGGAGAAAGTATTCCCACATGTATTTGGTACCGATGACCAGGGACGTGATATCATGGTCCGTGTCATGGTCGGAACAAGAATTTCTATCATCGTTGGTGTATGTGCGGCAATTATCGTATTGATCATCGGTGCGTTATACGGATCCGTTTCCGGTTACTGCGGTGGTGCAGTCGACACGGTAATGCAGCGTATTGTTGAGATCATCTATTCCATTCCGGAGATGCTGATCATCCTGTTGCTTTCCGCAACATTAAAACCGGCGTTGGAGCAGTTCCAGAACTCCGGTGACGGCCCGATGCAGAATCTGGTAACGATTCTCGGACCAAACCTGATCTCCATGTTTATCGCATTCGGTTTATTATACTGGGTAACCATGAGCCGAATCATCCGTGGACAGATCCTTCAGTTAAAACAGCAGGAGTATGTGACAGCTGCCCGTGCCCTTGGCGCAAAAGGCGGACGTACCATTAGCAAGCATCTGCTTCCGAACTGTATTGGACAGATTATTACAACCACATTCCTGCAGATTCCATCCGCAATCTTCCTGGAATCCTTCCTTTCTTTCATCGGTGTAGGTGTATCTGCTCCGCTGACAAGTTTGGGATCTATGTGTTCTGAGGCTCTGAGTGGTCTGAGCACATATCCATACAGATTATTTATCCCGGCATTCATCCTGAGTCTTATGATTCTGGCTCTGAACCTGTTCGGTGATGGACTTCGCGATGCATTAGATCCGAAGTTAAAGAAATAAGGAGAGGAGGAGACGATATGGAACAGGAAAATAAAACAGATAAACTGTTAGAGGTCAGAGATCTCCAGGTCTCTTTCTTTACTCCGGCAGGAGAAGTCAAAGCAGTAAACGGAATTTCGTACGACGTAAACTACGACGAGGTTATGGGTATCGTAGGTGAGTCCGGTTCCGGTAAAAGTGTGGAAGCATATTCTATCATCGGATTACTTCAGAATCCCGGTAAAGTAGTAGGCGGATCTATTACATTTGAAGGACAGGATATGCTCTCCAAGACAAAAGACGAAATGATTGCATTTCGTGGAAAAGAAGTAGCAATGATCTTCCAGAACCCGATGACTTGTCTGAATCCGGTATATACGATCGGAAATCAGCTGGTTGAGGCTCTGAAAGCACATGATAAAAGTGTCAGCAAAGAGGATGCTGAGAAGCACGCAATGAAAATGCTGGAAGAAGTAGGTATCAACAACGTTGAAAAACGTATGAAACAGTACCCGCATGAACTTTCCGGTGGTATGCGTCAGAGGGTTATGATCGCAATGGGTCTGATCTGCCATCCGAAGCTTCTGATCGCCGATGAGCCGACAACCGCTCTGGATGTAACCATCCAGGCACAGATTCTCGAACTGATGAAAAAACTTCAGAAGCAGAATCACATGGGTATTATCTTTATCACACATAACCTTGGTGTTGTTGCTGAGGTCTGTGACAAAGTATCCGTTATGTATGCAGGTAAAATGGTAGAGCAGGGACCGGTGGATGATATTTTCTATAATCCGGGTCATCCTTATACAAAAGGTCTGCTTCGTTCTATGCCGCGTGTAGATGCAGAAAGCTATGAGCGTCTGATCCCGATCGAGGGTTCACCGGTCGATATGCTGAATCCGCCGGAAGGATGTCCGTTTGCACCGCGTTGTGAACATGCGATGAAGATCTGCCTGCAGAAGATGCCGCCATATGTAGAGATGGGAGAAAACCATCATGCAGCATGTTGGCTGCGTGTACAGGATTGTCTGGCAGAAGCAAAAAAAGGTAATACTGAGACAGCGAATATTGAAAAAACGGAGGTAGACAGCCATGAGTGAGAAGAATGATGTACTCGTTCAGGTTGATCACCTGAAAAAATATTTCCCGGTTAAGGGATTAAAAGGACCTGGCGTACAGGCGGTAGAAGATATTTCTATCTTTATCAACCGCGGTGAGACACTTGGCCTCGTAGGAGAGTCCGGATGTGGTAAAACCACTCTGGGCCGTACGATCCTTCAGCTGCACGAGCCGACTTCCGGAAAAATTGTTTACGATGGTGAGACAATTTTCGAGGGACAGGATCCGTGGCAGAGAGATGAAGAAGGACAGTTACATCATGTAAAAGTCCCGAAGGCAAAGCAGGCGAATATGCTTCCATACAGACGGAAAATGCAGATTATTTTCCAGGATCCTTCCGCAAGTCTGGATCCGCGTATGACAGTCGGAGAGATTATTGGAGAGGCACTTGATATTCATAAGCTTTTTCCGAATAAGCAGGACCGTACGGATCGTATCAAAGAGCTGCTTGGCAGAGTAGGATTGAATACAGAGCATGCAAATCGTTATCCGCACGAGTTTTCCGGTGGACAGCAGCAGCGTGTCGGTATTGCCCGTGCACTGGCTGTAAATCCTGAGTTTATCGTATGTGATGAGCCGATTTCCGCACTGGATGTTTCCATTCAGTCACAGGTAGTAAATATGCTGGAAGATATGCAGGAAGAGATGGGACTGACCTATCTGTTCATCGCACATGATCTTTCCGTTGTTCGTCATATTTCACACCGTATCGGCGTAATGTATCTTGGAACTATGGTAGAGCTGGCTGAGAGCTATGAGCTGAACCGCCATCCACTGCATCCGTATACACAGACACTGCTTTCCGCAGTACCTGTTCCGGATCCGGAGGTGAGCAGAAGCAGACAGCGTATCGTTCTGGAGGGAGATATTCCGTCTCCGATGAATCCGCCAAGCGGATGCCGTTTCCATACACGTTGTCCATATGCAATGGATAAATGTAAAGAATGCGTTCCGAAATTCAAGGAATATGAGAAGGGACACTGGGTGGCCTGCCACCTGTTAGAGCAGTAGAATACTGCCGTTGTCTTGTTTGAGACTGTTCTCACTTTTTTGTGGGAGCAATTGAAATTGGGTAATGCAGGGTAGTCCTGTTTTATCAATAAATTTATAAAGGAGAGTACTATGAAAAAGAGATTGGTATCAGTTGTATTAGTTGCAGCTTTCGCTTTTTCCATGCTTGCGGGCTGTGGAAGCGACAACAGCGCATCTAAAGACAACAACAAAACATCTGCAGAGGCAGAGCAGACAGCAACCAACAGTGGTGATGGATTCAACCTTACTGTAAACTTCGCATCCGAGCCGATGACAATGGATCCGGCACTGAACTCCTCCGTAGATGGAGCTGTCATGGCAAACCATTTATTCGAAGGTCTGATGAAATGGGAGAGCACAGGTGAGGAAGTTGAAGGTTCTGACGGAACATGCGATAGTGCAAAACTTACTTACGGTCAGGCTGAGAGCTATGACAAAACAGCAAATGATGATGGAACTGTAACATACACCTTCCACCTTCGTGATGGCATCAAATGGTCTGACGGAAAAGACGTTACAGCAGGCGACTTTGAGTATGCTTGGAAACGTTTGGTTAACCCGGCTACAGCAGCAGATTACAACTACATGCTTGATTGTGTTGTAAATGCAAATGAGATTATGGCTGGTGAGAAAGATCCTTCTGAGTTAGCTGTAAAAGCAGTTGATGACAAGACATTTGAAGTAACTTTAACAACAGATCTTCCATATTTTGAAGAGCTGTGTGCATTCCCGGCTATGATGCCTGTACGTCAGGACATCATCGAGGCAAATGGAGATCAGTGGACATTTGATCCTTCTACATACATCTCCAATGGTCCATACAAACTGACAGAGTGGACACATAACTCACAGATCGTAATGGCAAAAAATGAGAACTATTACGATTATGAGAACCTTGGACCGGATACTCTGACATTCAAACTGATGGATGATACAAACGCTATGCTTTCCGGTTTCAAATCCGGCGAGCTTGATTACATCCAGGAAGCTCCGCAGGCAGAACTTCCGAACCTGATCGCTTCCGGCGATATGAAGATCGTAGACTACCTTGGAACATATTATGTATGTTTCCAGACACAGAAAGCTCCGTTCGACAATCCGAAAGTACGTGAGGCATTCACACTGGCTGTTGACCGTAACTACATTGTTGATAAAGTAACTCAGTCCGGACAGGTTGAGGCTAGTGCATATGTACCAAGCGGTATCTCTGATGCTGAGGAAGGATCTGACTTCCGTAAAGTTGGTGGCGATTACTATGATCCGACTAAGGATGCTTACGAAGCAAACTGCGAGAAAGCAAGACAGCTCCTTGCAGAGGCTGGTTACCCGAACGGTGAGGGATTCCCGGTTGTAGAATATCTGTACAACACAAGTGATGCTCATAAAGCAGTTGCTGAAGCACTTCAGAATATGTGGGAGCAGGAACTTGGCGTAACTGTTACACTGAACAACCAGGAGTGGGCATCTTTCCTTCAGACACGTAAAAACGGTGATTACTCTATCGCACGTAACGGATGGATTTCTGATTACAATGATCCGGTTTCCTTCCTTGATATGTGGGTAACAGGCGGCGGAAATAACGACGCTCAGTACTCTAACCCGGATTACGATAACCTGATCAACCAGGCAAAAGCTGAATCTGATCCTGCTGCACGTATGAAACTGTTACATCAGGCAGAGGACATCTTAGTAGGTCAGGATTACGTAGTTGATCCGCTGTACTTCTATACACAGAAATATATGCTGCGTGATGGAATCGAAGGCATGTACTACACACCACTGGGATACTTCTTCTTTGGATATTGTACACAGTCTAAGTAGTAAATGACATGAAAAGGAATCCTGCTTGCAGGATTCCTTTTTTTGAAATAAATGGAATGGTAAAATTTTAGTGAAAAGCATATGAGCAACGGGATCATGTCTTTTTCAATGGAATTTTATAAAAACATATAAATACATAGGAGCATTTGCTTTAGGAGGATTCAGTATGCGAGCTTATGAAAGATTATTAAATTATGTAAAAGTCTGGACGACCAGCGATGAGGAGAGTACCACTTCTCCGACTACGGCACGTCAGTTTGATCTGGCAAAACTGCTGCTGGAAGAAATGAAGGGTATGGGCATTGAAGATGCCATGATGGACGAGTACGGATATGTATATGGTCATATTCCGGCGACTCCGGGTTATGAGAATTGTACAGCCATCGGCTTCCTTGCACATATGGATACCGCACCGGATTACAGTGGAGAGAATGTGAATCCGCAGATTATTGAAAATTATGACGGAAAAGATGTGGTTCTGGGCACTTCCGGCAGAACATTGACGGTAAAAGATTTTCCTTCATTAAAAAATATGACAGGGAAAACATTGATCACCACAGACGGAACCACATTACTTGGCGCAGACGACAAAGCAGGTATTGCTGAGATTATGACGGTTGCCGAGGAGTTATTAAAAGGTGATATTCCGCATGGGAAAGTGTGCCTTGCTTTTACAACAGATGAGGAAGTAGGAAGTGGCGCCTGCCACATGGATCTGGAACGATTTGGTGCACCGTATGCCTATACGGTAGACGGCGGTCCGGAAGGAGAAATCCAGTTTGAAAACTTTAATGCAGCTTCTGCGGAGTTTGCCATTCATGGTGTCAATGTACATCCGGGCGAGGCAAAGGATATTATGGTTAATTCCATGAAAATTGCCATGGAGTTACAGGGTATGCTGCCGGAGCAGGAAGCACCGGAGCACACGGAAGGTTATGAAGGATTTTTCCACCTGATGGAAATGAACGGAAGTGTGGAAGAGACGACCATGAGCTATCTGATCCGTGAGTTTGATGCAGAAAAATACGAAGCACGTAAAGCTTTGATGCAGGAGATTACTGCAAAAATAAATGCAAAATATGGAGAGGGAACCGTAGAACTGAAACTGGAAGATTCTTACCGCAACATGCGTGAGATGATCGAGCCTTGTATGCAGCTGATCGATTTTGCAGTTCAGGCATGCAAAGATGCTGATGTGGAGCCGGATATCGCACCGATCCGCGGCGGTACAGACGGTGCACGTCTTAGTTTTGTCGGACTTCCGTGTCCGAACCTTGGAACAGGTGGTTATGGCTTCCATGGTGCGTATGAGCACATTACTGCAGAAGGCATGGATAAGTCTGCAGCAATTATAAAAAATATCATATCACAGTTCGCACACCAAATGTAGCAGTGGGAAAGAGTAGGAAAATTTTATGGGTGCATTATTGTATCAGACGTTAAGAGAAAGTATTGTGGATGCCATCCGCAGTAAGATCTTTAACCATGAGATCAAGCCCGGACAGCGTATTGTGGAGCTGGAACTGGCGAAAGAATTTCATACAAGCCGGGGGCCGATCCGCGAGGCACTCCGACAGCTGGAAAATGAAGGCATCATTGTGTATGCGAGAAATGTAGGATGTTCTGTGAAAGAACTTTCTTTTCAGGACTCCTACGAAGTATATCTGCTGAGAACCAATTATGAGGTAGTCAGTGTCAGATTTTTACAGGGAAAGATCCCGGAGAAGTCCATGCAGCATTTGGAAGAGATTCTGAAACGTATGAAAAATCTGACGGCAGAGGAATTTGACCAGGTATTTGAATGTGATAATGAATTTCATGAAGAACTGGTAAAAATGTGTGGTATGCCACGGGTTCAGAAAGCGTGGAAAGAGCAGTACTACGGTAATCTTTTCGCCGGATATGATCTGGTGCAGGACAAAGAAGCTATCGCAAAACGGCAGTATGCATCGCATAAGATCATTTATGATGCATGTGTGGCAGGAGATTGTGAGGCAATCTGTAAAGCCATCAAAGGCCATTACTGGAGAACCATCGGTGAAATGATGCGTGAACAAAATGTAGATGCGCCAGATCTTGAACGAGGCTGGGACTGTGCGTTTTAGGCATCCTGGTTTCTTTTGTGGTGAATATTGGTAATGAAGAAAAATCAGCTTTATTTTGTCTCAGTCGCTAGCAATCGCTCCTTGAGAAAAAATAAAGCTGATTTTTTGATTTACGTTATCCAGAACCGTAAATTTTGCATATTTTATACTATGATTACAGTGTGAAAAGCACGGAATAATCCATGTAATCATAATAGATCATCTGCAAGTCTTGTATGAAGTTTCACATGCATTCGACTTGAACTGATAGAACCTTCGGTGGATGTGCCGAAGAAAGAAAGGTAATAATATGGCAAGATTTACGAATCAGGCGCAATTGCGCTATGGAGATTCTGTGGCAAATTCAAATATTGCAGCCGAAACCGACGGTGGCAACAGCAGGAACCGCAGCAGTCATCACGGATGACTTCGATCCGATTCTGAAAAATCTGACGGTATCCTTCAATGGAACCGCATGGACAGAAGGCGTGGATTACACCTACGATGAGACAACCGGAAGTTTTGCGACCATCGCCGGAAACGTAACCGTGCCTGCGGCAGAATATGCCCAGAATCCGGTCACCGGCATCTGGATCACAAATCCTGGCATCAGCACGCTGATCGTAACCGGCACAGTATAAAAAAGCAACGATTCTTCGGAATCGTTGCTTTTTAGACGAAAGTCGCAATTTGAGTGGTTGACTCTGTTTTTGCCCTTTCGTATAATATTTATTCGATACCAATAAATTTATCAAAAAAGCATGGAGCATAAAACAGGAGTGTGCAGAACAAATATGAAAAACGTACTGAAGATATTTCGAAGAGATTTGAAGCGGCTGCTCCGAAATCGTGCGGCAGTGCTGGTACTGGGCGGCGTATGTCTGTTACCGTCGTTGTATGCATGGTTTAATATTGCAGCAAATATGGATCCCTATGGAAATACACAAGGCATTAAGGTTGCTGTGGCAAATTGTGATGAAGGTGCCGACACCGCGCAGATGTCGTTGAATGCGGGAGCCAGCATCATGGATAACCTGAAAGAAAACAAGAAACTTGGCTGGACTTTTGTGGATGAGGAGGAAGCCATTGAGGGAGTAAAATCAGGTGCTTACTATGCAGCCATTGTTATTCCTGAGGATTTCAGTGATTCGCTGCTGAGTATTTTATCCGGAGATGTCAGGAAGCCACAGCTGGATTACTACATTAATGAAAAGAAAAATGCCATTGCACCGAAAATCACAGATACGGGTGCCACGACATTGCAGCAGCAGATCAACGATACTTTTTCGTCCGTGGCTTCTGAAGCGATTTCAGAGATGGTCAGTACATCTGCCGGAAACCTGACAGTGGATGTGGACAATACCAATTCGGAATTGCTCAGTTCTATTTCTGCTGTGCGGGAGAATCTGGTCGGTTATCAGAATGTGTTGGATCATTTCCGGGAAACAGTAGGAAGTTCAGATGTATTGATCCAGGATACCCTGTCTTCGTTGGAAAAGCTGAAGAAATCAGCAGCATCTGTATCTGATACTCTGGATCAGAGCACAGATCTGCTGGGTGAGAGCCGTAAGGCAGTTTCTGATTTTTCGTCGGTATTTTCTGACAGTCTGACGAGTGGGGATCTGTTTTTGAATGATGCATATATTACTGCATCGATCAAACTGGGAAATCTGGAATCGAAAGTGACACAGGTGAATACGTCTGTGGGTGGTGGCCTCGATTCAGTGACAGATTTAAATCAGAAAAATCAGCAGATTCTGGATGAACTTGCAAGATTGCAGGGAAGTATCGCAAACGATTCACAGATTTCTGCAGCAATCACAGAGCAGATCGCAAATCTGCAAAAGCAGAATCAGGAGATTGGCCAGGTGCTTGATTCCATGGATAAAAGCAATTCGGCCATCGCAGATATGGTAACTACTTCGCAAAATACCAGACAGAATCTGGAACAGATTATGGGAAACAGCCGGGATGATCTGAAAAATTACCGTAGTACTCTGACGCAGTCTACCGTTCCGCAGATCAGTCAGTCTCTGGACGGACTGGCAGCGGTCAGTGGAGAAATGTCTGCAACATTATCAGGAATCACACCGATGGTGGATCAGCTGAGCACGATGCTGCAGCAACTGCAGACCAGTCTGGATGACAGCGTGAATGCGCTGACCAAAACCGGTTCTGCACTGGAGAAGGTCGATGCGCAGCTGGAAACGGTACAGACGGATATTAAGGCAATGCAAAGTTCTGAGGCTTATCAGGAAATTTTAGAACTGGAAGGCATTGATGCCGAGGCTATTTCCGAGTTTATGGCATCTCCGGTGTCTATTAATTCTGAAGTGTTGTATGATGTGAAAAATTATGGAACCGGTATGACGCCGTTTTATACAAACCTTGCACTTTGGGTAGGCGGTCTTATTCTGGTATCAATTCTGAAACAGGAAGTGGATAAGGATGCAGAAGTATCTGATTTTTCCAATACCAGTGCATATTTCGGCAGATGGATGTTGTTTGTTGTACTTGCAGTGATCCAGGGATTTATCGTCTGCATCGGTGATATTGTATTGTTGAAAGTGCAGTGTGTACACCCGGTACTGTTTGTGGCAAGTGGCATGTTCTGTTCTTTTATCTATGTAAATATTATTTTTGCAATGGCACTTACCTTCAAGCATATTGGAAAAGCATTAGGTGTATTCCTGATCATCTTACAGATCCCGGGCTCCTCCGGTACGTATCCGATTGAGATGATGCCAGGCTTTTTCAAAAAACTGAATCCGTTCCTGCCGTTCACGTATTCCATCCGTGGCATGCGTGAGTGCATCGCAGGATTTTACGAGAATACTTATGTGAAAAATATGGCAGTGATGTTTGTATTTTTAGCAATGGCGCTTTTTGTTGGTCTGGTGCTTCGGCCGCTGTTGATGAATCTGAATCATCTGTTTGACCGCCGTCTGGAAGAGACAGAAATGATGGTCGGTGAGACTGCCGGCAGTGAAAGACAGCTTCCGCAGATGCAGCTGATGCTTGAAATCTTGATGCGGGATGATTTGACAAAACGCCGGTTTTTGGAAAAATCCGGAAAGTTTGAATTGAAATATCCGAAAATGGTGCGCATTGGATTCGCAGGAATCCTCGTGATTCCACTTGTATTTCTGATTTTGTCCTTTGTATTACCGGCAAAATTTGTATTTCTGGTGCTCTGGATCATTTCCCTGATCGCACTGGTGGTTTATCTGATCTGTGTGGAGTATGTGCATGACCGTATTGTACGTCAGCTGGAGATGAGCGGACTGGAACCGGAAGAACTGGTAAAAAAGATTAAGGAGGGAGACATCTGATGAAAAATGTATGGAAAATCTTTCAGCGGGATATGATGCGTGTCCGCAATAATGTCATTGCGCTGGTTGTCATTATTGGTATCAGTGTCGTTCCCTGCCTGTATGCGTGGTTCAATATTGCAGCCAGCTGGGATCCGTATTCCAACACCGGAAATCTTAAGGTGGCTGTGGCCAGCGCGGATGAAGGATATGAGGGAAGTCTGATTCCGATTGAAATCAATATCGGTGATAAAGTGTTGTCTGCTTTGCGGGAAAATACCCAGATGGAGTGGGTGTTTACCACAGAGGAAAAAGCTACCAGCGGAGTGAAATCCGGAAAATATTATGCAGCGATCGTGATTCCGAAAGATTTCAGTAACAAGATGATGAGTGTTTTTTCTGAAAAGGTAGAAAAACCGGAGATTACCTATTATTCTAATGCCAAGGAAAATGCGATTGCCCCAAAGGTAACAGATAAAGGAGCCGGTGCAGTGCAGCGTCAGGTAAATGAGGTATTTATCGAGACGGTTTCAGATACAACACTGACGGTACTGCAGGCAGTTTCCAATATGACACAGGCCAGTGGTGCGGAGACGATCGTGGATAATCTGAATACAAATCTGAATCAGATTGCCGGAGATCTGACAGCTTCTGCCGGTTTGCTGGAATCTTTCTCGGATATGACAGGTTCCGCGCAGAAACTGCTGAATTCTACTACGGAATTTCTGCAAACCGTACAACAGCAGACGAAGGAGAGCAGGCAGACATTTCAGGAGACATCAAAAACATTTTCCGGTCTGGATGATTCCATGGATGCGGCCGCAGACAGTGTCGGAACAGCACTGAAATCAGCAGAAAATGTGTATGATCAGATGGATCAGGTCATTTCAGGTGCCTTTTCTGATGAAAGTGCGGATGCACAGCAGATTGCATCCACGCTGGATACTCTTGCTGGTCAGGTTGGAAATGTGGTGACTGCCTATACTTCCGTCCGGGACTCTGTAGCAGCAGTCGCAGATAAATATCCGGAGACATCCCCACTTGTTGATGCAATTGTGGTTCGGATGGATACTTCCATTCAGCAGCAGAAAAATCTGCAAAGCAAATTACAGGACAGTGCAAAAGGCCTGCGGGATGCCACCACCGATCTTGGCACCGCACGGAGTGAGTTAAAGGATCTGGCAGCAAAGAACCGGGAAAATATGTCCGGTGTGTCTGCAAGTTATAAATCTTCGGTACAGAAATCATTAAATCAACTGTCAGCGTCCCTGACTTCTTCCAAACAGGAGATTTCCAGTCTGTTGTCGCAGCTTGATCAGAGTGCCAATGGCATTTATAAACTGACGGATACGGCAGATTCTGATCTGTCAGAAATCCAGAAAGTGCTGGGCGATTCCGGTGAACTGCTGGCGGAAGCTTCTGACGGGATTGCAGATACGACAGCTAAGCTGGAT
>OQVI01002161.1_pt1 | contig 12855 bp, 10 predicted proteins | sample 1691651 | NCBI WGS metagenome assembly OQVI01 (sample SAMN03418287, study PRJEB22391) | human gut metagenome | biome: human-gut; feature: organic feature; material: feces | host: Homo sapiens | place: Italy | collected 2013-04
CACTGCTGTTCTTCGGTGAGTTTGTTGCCGATTTCGCATGACGCAAAGCCACACTGCGGACTTAGGTAAAGTCTGTCAAGCGGAATGTATTTGCTTGCTTCTTTAATTCTTTCGATTACTGTCTGCTTGTCCTCAAGTTTCGGTGATTTTGTAGTGATAAGACCGAGAACAACTTTTTTGTTGCCGCTTACATATTTTAAAGGCTCAAAGCCGCCTGAACGCTCATCGTCAAATTCAAGGTAATAAGCGTCAACATTTTCTCTGCCGAACAGTGGCTCTGCAACTGAGTCATATGCACCGCTTGAGAAATATGCGGAATGATAGTTACCTCTGCAAATGTGTGTTGTAATAACCAAATCTTCAGGCTTGCCCTCAATTGCAAGATTATTTACTTTTAAGAGCTTTTCTTTAATATCTTCAAGGTTGTTTTCTTTGCCGTAACGAATTACACTGCCCTCGGCAACAAGTACACCCCAGGTGCAATCGTCAAACTGAATGTTTCTGCAACCTGCGTTATATAAATCGTTAATAACCTTTTTATAACCGTTTGCAATGTCAGTAATAAGCTCGTCATCGGTTGCATAGAATTTTCTTGTTGTTTCAATATTTGCAGGAATAATCATCTGCTGGAAAAACTGAGCAGGTGCAGGAATTGTCTGCTTGGCAACAGTGTTTTCGTCTTCAAAAGTTTTTATAAATTTGTAGTGCTCAACAAACGGGTGGTTGTCAACCGAGATTTTACCTGTAAGCCATGTATCGTCAATCAACGCAGGTTCGCCGTGGAATGCTACGCCCTTTTCTGTCTTTTTGTGTGCAACACCGTTAAATCCCCACATAAAGTCGAGATGCCATGTTGCTCTGCGAAATTCACCGTCTGTTATAACCTTGTATCCTAATTCTTTCTGCTTTTTTACAAGGTCTGTAATGGCTTTGTTTTCAACTTCTGTAAGTTCTTCTTTTGTTATATTTCTTTTTTCAAAATCTGCTCTGGCTTTTTTTAGATAATCCGGTCTTAAAAAGCTTCCTACATAGTCAAATCTGAATGGTACATTATTTTTACTCATAAATATTACCTCCTTGTTCATTTGGTAAAAGTATAAGGCAAAAATCAATATTTGTAAAATACATAAAAAGTGCAGTTGGTTATAGCTTTTAACTATAACCAACTGCACCTGTCGTTAATAAAAATATTAGTTTTTATCGTCGGAATTTGCCGAATAAACATCGGCTATTTCATTTATGGAGATATAGGCTTTCGGGTCAATATCGTGTACAAGTCTTTTCATTTTATCAACTTGAAAACGGTTTATTACAAAGTAAATCATTGTCTTTTTTGAACCTGAATAGTAACCCTTGGCGTCTATCATAGTAATACCGTTTTCAAATGTTTGCGAAAGTTTCTCACAAACAGCATCTGACTTGGTTGTAATAATAAAAGCGCCTTTTGCACGGTCAAAACCCTCTACAAAGAAATCTATCATTTTAACAGCCACGGCATAAGTTACTATGGAATAGAGCGGCAATATCCAACTGCCTATTACTATGCCGCAAATGATATAGAGAATTACATTGTAAATCATAATGAATGTGCCTATGCTTAAGTGAAGTTTTTTTGCAAACATTACGGCGAGAATATCTATTCCGTCCATAGCGCCGCCAAAGCGCATTGCAAGACCGCTGCCGCAACCTGAAATTACACCGCCGAATATTGCGCATAAGAACAGGTCATTGCCCGCAAGGGGAGATATAAAGCTGACATCTATCGGTAAAATATCAGTTATTATCCATGCAACCAAAGAGTAAATGAATACCGTGTAAATTGCATATACGGTAAACTTTATTCCCTCTCGTTTAAGACCAAGCAGAAACAGAGGAATGTTAAGTAAAATAAGTATAAGTGATAAACTGCACCATTCAGGAGTTTCTTGCGAAATAAGCATTGATGTACCTGAAATTCCGCTGTCGTAAAGTTTTACCGGAGCAAGAAACACAACTACGCCAAAAGCATTTATAATACCTGCAAGCGTTAAGAACAGGAAATTTACTATTTTTAATTCTTTAAATGCACTGATAAAATTTTTCATTTATGCCTCCTTGTATTAAATATCACTTAATGTATTTGTTCAAGTGATTTAAGAATTTTTTGCAAAGCGGACTTAAAACTAATTTTTTATGACTGATATATCCTATACGCATATCTCCTTCCTTGATTAATGGGATTGAAATAATATTCGAACCGTTAAGACCGCTGTCAATTACTCCGCTGCAAACCGTATAACCGTTAAGACCTATCAATAAATTGAAAAGTGTGGCTCGGTCTGTTACACGAATATTTTTTTTGCGTTCTACAGTGCTGAAAATTTCTTCCGAATAATAAAAAGAGTTATGATTGCCCTGTTCAAAAGAAAGATAAGGGTAGTCTGCAAGCTCTTCCATAGTAACGGATTCTTTATTTGCAAGAGGATGTTCCGCCGTTACAAAAATATGAGGCTTTGCTATAAAAAGCTCATTAAAGCACAAACCTTTTGATTTAATGATTTTCGTAAGAGCCGCTTCGTTAAAAGCGTTTAAATAAATAATTCCGATTTCGCTTTTCATTGTAGCTACATCGTCAATTATCTCGTAAGTTTGAGTTTCTCTGATTGAGAAGTCATACTCGTTTTGAGGCAACTCTTTAATTAAATCTACAAACGCATTTACAACGAATGCATAATGTTGAGTGGAAACAGAAAAGCGCTGCTTATCCCTTACCGAGGTTTTATATGCACTTTCAAGCAGGTTAGCCTGTTCAAGCACCTGTCTTGCATAGCCTAAAAATTGTTCACCCTCGGTAGAAACAGCAACGCCTTTGTTGGTTCTGTTAAATATTGTAATGTTCATTTCTTTTTCAAGTTCACGGATTGCATTGGTGAGGCTCGGCTGTGAAATAAAAAGTTCCTTTGCCGCCTCGCTTATTGTACCTTTTTGAGCAACCGTGATAACATATCTCAGTTGTTGCAGAGTCATATTAATATTCCTTTATTTAAAATTAATGTTTACTGTTTTGATAAGAATTTACTATATTATAACATATAATATAAATTGTGTAAATCTCTTATTTAAAAATAATTGTGATTCTTTGCGTGAAATATTATATATAATAAACAAATAAGCAAAAAAGTATATATGTTGAAAATCAGTTATGATAATATTACCTTAATTATGACATTTTATTTTATTTTTGTATAGACAACAGCAAGAAATAATAATATAATTAATATTACTGTTATATTAGTTTGCATATGGCAGACAGAATTAAAAAGGAGAAAAGATATGGGCGGATATATGGGAGTAGCAGCCAAAGAGGACTGCGTTTTTGATTTGTATTTTGGTATTGACTATCACTCACACCTCGGCACAAGAAGAGGCGGTATGGTAGTTTACGATGACGAAAAGGGGTTTGACAGATCTATTCATAATATTGAAAATGCACCTTTCAGAACTAAGTTTGATAAAGATATGCAGAGTATGAAAGGCAGACTTGGCATCGGTTGTATTTCCGATTATGAGCCGCAGCCGCTTATAGTGCGTTCACATCACGGTACATACGCTATCACAACCGTAAGTAAAATTAACAATACAGACGAGCTCGTTCAGGAGATTTTCTCAAACGGCAATTCTCATTTTCTTGAAATGAGCGGCGGTGAAATCAACCCTACAGAACTTGTTGCAACACTTATAAATCAGAAAGAAAACCTTATTGACGGCATTAATTATGCGCTCGAAAAGGTAGACGGCTCACTTTCACTTTTGCTTATGAATCCAAACGGAATTTATTGTGCAAGAGATAAGTACGGCAGAACTCCTATTGCTATCGGCAAGAAAGAGGACGCTTTCTGTGCCGCTTTTGAGAGCTTTTCATATAAAAACCTCGGTTACAGCAATTACAAAGAGCTTGGCCCTGGTGAGATTGTTGTTATTACAGATAAAAACTGCGTTACCTTAAAACAGCCCGGAAATGATATGAAAATATGCACATTCCTTTGGGTTTACTACGGCTACCCTGCAAGCTCATACGAGGGAATGAGCGTTGAGCAGATGCGTTACCTCTGCGGTGCAAAAATGGCAAAGAGAGATAATGTAAAGCCTGATGTTGTTGCAGGTGTTCCTGATTCGGGTATTGCACACGCAGTCGGATATGCTAATGAGTCGGGTATTCCCTTCTCAAGACCGTTTATTAAATACACACCAACATGGCCGAGATCCTTTATGCCTACAATTCAGAGCCAGCGTAATCTTATTGCCAAGATGAAATTGCTTGCAGTTGAAGATTTAATCAGAGATAAGAGCTTGCTTTTAATTGACGATTCAATCGTGCGTGGTACTCAGCTCAGAGAAACCACAGAGTATCTCTTTGAAAGCGGTGCAAAGGAAGTTCATATCAGACCTGCTTGTCCTCCTCTTGTTTACGGATGTAAGTATCTCAATTTCTCACGCTCATCTTCTGAAATGGATCTGATTACAAGACGAGTTATCGAAAGACTTGAAAACGGCAATGTTACCGATGAAGTTTTAAAGGAATACACAAATCCGGATTCCGAAAAATATGAAAAGATGGTTGACGAGATTTGTAAGGAACTCAAGTTTACTTCACTTCGCTTTAACCGCCTTGACGATATGCTTGATTCCTGCGGTATAGATAAATGTAAACTCTGTACTTATTGCTGGAACGGTGAAGAATAAAAATAATCAAAAGTGAGCTGTAAAAAACAGCCCAAATAAAAAACGACTGCATTCTAACCTAAAGGTAGGAATGCAGTTCAGCCTGTAGAAAAACTCGAAATTCAGATTAACCGGATTTCGAGTTTTTGAAATTTTAGAATAAATTTTAAATAATTCCCTCATCACGGAAAAATGTTAAGAGAGGAAGGCTACAAGCCGAGGATACTTGCTGTTGATGAATTTGCAATCCATCAAGGACATAGTTACGCAACCTGCGTGATGAATCTGGAGCATGGAGATATCTTATGGTTCGGAAATGGCAGAGCGATGAAGGATTTTGAAAAATTCTTTAAAGATGTGCCTTCCGACTCCTTGTCAGCAGTCATTGCGGTAGCGATGGACATGAACGCATCTTACAACAAGCTTGTAACAAAGCACGGATTGTATATGATCGGTTTCATATGCAGTCGCAATTTGGCAGATATGTTCTCGGCGTTGTTCGTCTGGATGAAGCTCGAAGGCTTCAACAACAAGATCAAGGTTGCTAAACGAATCGGCTACGGTTACCGTGATGATGACTTCTTCTTTACCTTGATTCGCTATCTTTCTATTCCTTCTGTCCGTTCACCATCCCACAAAAAATCGTGATGAACCTTTTTATTTGCGTGCAAGAAGGTATATTGTGCTTTTTTGCGAGACATTTATAACCACCTTCACCATTTATGTATTCATGGACTACTTTTAGTTTGAATCCATAACTATATTTTGCCATAAAAAAACCGACCTCCAAATCGTTAGATTCTTGGTCTAACTTCTTGGGGTCGGTTCAGGTTGGTGCTCCTTTAGTGAAATAAACTGCTCGAATTATGGGATGTTATTTACATTTTAAGTCAACAGTTAAATTTATTTATTCGGTTTCGCTTATGTTTTCTTTCATAGCTTTTCGTATCCTGCTTAATGATTCGGGAGCTATTCCGAGATAAGTTGCTATGTGGCGCTGTGTAGCCTTGCTGCATATTTGGGGATAAAGTTTTTTGAAATGAACGTATCTTTCGGTCGCATTTTCCACAAGAAAACCGTTTTCTCTGTATATTTTATACCTAAGGGCATTTTCAAGAAGATATATATACACATTTTTCAGGATGTCATTTTCAAAAATGAATTTTTTCATATCCTCTGTATTGAAGATCATAAGCGTGGTTTCTTCCAGCGTTTCCCATTCACATAAGCTTTCAGGATAGCCGAACATACCTTCGTCCATACAAAGAGTTCCCTCTATTGAAAAGCCTCGGGTTATATCATTTCCGTCATCATCTATATAGTAACACCTTGTCATTCCATCAAGAACAAGAGCAGCATTAAGTGTTTTGTCCCCGATATGCTGGATAACGGCACCCTTTTCCACAATGCGGAAAGCAGACATATTCACTATCTTTCCGAGCATCTCGGCATCAATATTCACCTTGTATTTTGATGTCATATTCATCAGCAGTCCTACAAGATATTCCTTATCCATAAACATTTTCTCACGCTGTAATAATATAATAAGCTACCGATATTAGATTCATTCCACCGTGGGCTATCATCGGTACTATCAGATGTCCACTTTTTTTATAGCCCCATATCCACAAAAGACCCACAAGAAATGAATGTCCCATATTGAACCAATCAAGCATACCGAACAGAACATTAAATATCAGTAGCGCAGCAGTTTCTCCCCAGATGTTTCCGCAGAAATTTTTCGCAAAACCTCTGAAATATATTTCCTTACATATTCCGCTGACAAAACCCAGCGACACTATCATTAGAATTATCTCACCGACTGAAAGCCTTTCCCAGCCCGAAAATGCAAGTTCGGTTCTGCCTTTTGCCACAAACAGCGAAAGCAGGCTGACAGCGGAGGATATGACCGCAATGACAATTCCCATAAATATATCCTTGCCAAGGCTTTGACTGTTATATATTTCGTTTTTCAGGCTGATCCCGCTTTGCTTATATAGCATTAGTGCCTGAGGAAGAAGTATCGTATTTGCAAGTATCAGTATCAGACAATATGTATTCAGGTCGGCATTTGCATAGCTTGCAATATCAAGGATATTCATACCCTCTCTGTAATTCTGACAGGAACGCAGGATCTCATATCCAGATACGATGAGTGTCAATGCAGTTGTAATTTTCAATGCTTTTTCAGCGTTGGTTGTATTATTCATAATCATCACCTATGTAATGATTGTAATACCTTTTTTCATTAAGTGCATTGACTTTTGTTAAGAAAATGTCATTTAATCAGTCCGATTTATCGAGCAGATAAACTACTCTCTTCAATTCATTGTACCACATAACAATACATTTTTCAACGGCAATTTATACCCCCATCGGCACAACCTCATCAATGCACATCTCCCTTTTCGGCTTTGCTATGCCAATAAACTCCCTCATCACGGAAAAATGTGGGATAATCAAAAATAAATATTGAAAAAGAGCATAGGAAGCTCCAAAATTGTAGTTGAAGAGACAAACAATGAAGGAGAGAAACCTATGCTCTATTTAGATGATATCAAAGTTGAATTTGAAAGTCAAGGATTTAAAGGAACACATATAGGAATCATCCCTGATAAAGATAAAAGCGTACTGTTTCTGGAGAGCGTAAGGTCAACGCAGACAGTTCGGTACCCTTATTGTGGAGGCAGTGTATATATTTATGAAAACGGACAAGTCAAACTCAAAGATATTCCAATACAGAGAGGTACTACACACATATGGATCTTCTTTATCCATAGATATCAATGCAACTGTTGTCACGAAACATTTACAGAAGAAATACCTTTCAAATATCCCGGAACACGGATAACATACCGAGCAGCGAACTGGATCAAGGGCTTTTTGCAGCAAAAAATATCCATCAAAGCAATACAGGAATTGACCGGTATTCACTGGGACACGATTCGCAAAGTACAGCGAGAGATTATGGACGAGGCTATTTGGGAAAGGGAAAAAATGTTAAGAGAGAAAGGCTACAAGCCGAGGATACATGCTGTTGATGAATTTGCAATCCATAAAGGATATAGTTACGCAACCTGCGTGATGGATCTGGAGCAGGGAGATATCTTATGGTTCGGAAATGGCAGAGCGATGAAGGATTTTGAAAAATTCTTTAAAGATGTGCCTTCCGACTCCTTGTCAGCAGTCATTGCGGTAGCGATGGACATGAACGCATCTTACAACAAGCTTGTAACAAAGCACGGATTGTATATGATCGGTTTCATATGCAGTCGCAATTTGGCAGATATGTTCTCGGCGTTGTTCGTCTGGATGAAGCTCGAAGGCTTCAACAACAAGATCAAGGTTGCTAAACGAATCGGCTACGGTTACCGTGATGATGACTTCTTCTTTACCTTGATTCGCTATCTTTCTATTCCTTCTGTCCGTTCACCATCCCACAAAAAATCGTGATGAACCTAATATTTACTAAAAAAAGCCGACCGATACAGTCTTTATGTATCGGTCGGCGCTATATTATAAAGTGTTTAACTATCCTTAAATATTTACTAAAAAAAGCCGACCGATACAGTCTTTATGTATCGGTCGGCGCTATATTATAAAGTGTTTAACTATCCTTAAGCGGTTTTACCTGTATAGAGCTGATAATACTTACCCTTCTGCTCTATAAGTTGTTCGTGTGTGCCCTTTTCTATAATTCTGCCGTGCTCAAGAACAATAATACAATCTGAATTTCTTACGGTTGAAAGTCTGTGAGCAATTACAAATGTTGTTCTGCCCTTCATCAGCTTATCCATACCGTCCTGTACAATCTTTTCTGTACGGGTATCAATTGAACTTGTTGCCTCGTCAAGAATAAGTGCAGGCGGATTGGCAACTGCGGCTCTTGCGATTGCAAGCATTTGGCGTTGTCCCTGGCTAAGGTTTCCGCCGTCACCTGTAAGAACCGTATCGTATCCGTGCGGAAGTTTACGGATAAAGCTGTCTGCGTTGGCAAGTTTAGCCGCCGCAATAACTTCTTCATCGGTAGCGTCAAGTCTGCCGTAACGGATATTTTCCATTACTGTATCTGTGAAAAGATGCGTTTCCTGCAATACAATACCGAGAGAGCGTCTTAAGTCAGCTTTCTTAATCTTATTGATATTTATGCCGTCATAACGAATTTTACCGTCCTGAATGTCATAAAATCTGTTGATAAGGTTTGTAATTGTAGTTTTGCCTGCACCTGTAGAACCTACAAACGCAATCTTCTGACCCGGCTTTGCATAAAGGTCAATATTATGGAGAACCATTTTATCATCTGTATAACCAAAGTCAACATCGTCCATTACAAGGTCGCCCTTGAGCTGACGGTACTCTGTTGTGCCGTCCTCGCTGTGAGTATGTTTCCATGCCCACACACCTGTTCTCTCTTCAGATGGCTCAATCTTGCCGTCAACAATTTTTGCATTTACAAGATTTACATATCCGTCATCCTCTTCAGGCTTTTCGTCAAGAAGTTTGAAAATTCTGTCTGCACCTGCAAGAGCCATAATAATGCTGTTGAGCTGCATACTAATCTGATTAATTGGCTGACTGAAATTTTTGTTAAATGTCATAAATGCCACAAGTCCGCCAAGTGTAAGTCCTGCAAAGTGATTAAACGCAAGCACACCGCCGACTATTGCGCAAAGCACATAGCTGATATTACCGAGCTGTGCATTGATAGGCATAAGAATATTTGCAAATTTATTTGCATTATATGCGCTGTCAAAAAGTTTGTCGTTGAGTTCGTTAAATTCTTCAACAGCCTTACCCTCGTGATTAAATACCTTTACAACTTTCTGACCGTTCATCATTTCTTCAATGTAGCCGTTTACCTTGCCGAGGTCATCCTGTTGAGCCGTAAAATATTTACTGCTCTTGCCGCCGATTTTGCCCGATACAATAAACATTACCGCAACCATAACAAGTGTAAGAAGTGTAAGCGGAATACTGATTGAAATCATACTTACAATTACAGATACGATTGTAATTGTACTTGAGAAAAGCTGAACCATACTCTGGCTAATCATCTGACGGAGAGTATCAATATCATTTGTATAAACCGACATAATATCGCCGTGAGAATGAGTATCGAAGAATTTAATCGGTAAACTCTCCATATGTGAGAAAATATCAATTCTCAAATTACGCATTGTACCCTGTGTTACATAAACCATAAGTTTTGAATACGCAAAAGTTGAAGCAGCACCGAGCAAGTAAAAACCTGCTACTCTTGCTATTGCGAAAAGCAAGGGAGTAAAATCAGGCGAACTTGTATTCATAAGCGGAGTGATGTAATCATCAATAAGCGACTGAATAAACAAAGTACCCTGAACATTAGCAAGAACACTTACGATAATACAGATAAACACGATTATCATATAAATTTTATAATTCTTAAAGGTATATCCTAAAATTCTTCCGAGAATTTTACCCGGATTTTTAACCTTGGGTTTTGCACCCATCTGGCGTCTTCTGCCACCCATAGGACCCGGCATTACATCTCCCCCTTTGCGTCAAAGTCACCGCTGCCCTTAGTTTGGGCCTCATAAATTTCGGTGTAAATATCATTTTTATTCAAGAGTTCATCGTGTGAGCCTACGCCGCTGATTTTACCGTTATCAAGAACTATAATCTTATCGGCATTCTGAACACTTGAAATTCTCTGTGAAATAATAAGCTTTGTTGTATTAGGAATTTCCTCTGCAAAAGCCTTTCTTATCTTTGCATCCGTTGCTGTATCGACCGCACTTGTAGAGTCGTCAAGAATAAGAATTTTAGGCTTTTTAAGTAATGCTCTCGCAATACAGATACGCTGTTTCTGACCGCCCGATACATTAGTACCGCCACGCTCAATAAATGTATTATACTTTTCGGGGAATGTCTGAATAAAATCATCAGCGCACGCAAGTTTGCAGGCATTTACACATTCCTCTTCCGTTGCGTTTTCGTTACCCCAACGGAGGTTATCTAAAATTGTACCGCTGAAAAGTACATTTGACTGAAGAACTACAGATACCTCGTCACGGAGCTTTTCAAGGTCATACTCTTTAACATTTCTGCCGCCGACAAGAACTTCACCGCTTGTTACATCGTAAAGTCTGCCGATAAGGTTTACAAGACTTGTTTTAGAGCTGCCCGTACCGCCAATGATACCGACTGTTTCGCCTGACTTGATCTTTAAGTTAATATCGTCAAGTACAGGTTCTGCGCCTGTTTTGTTATAACTGAAATATACATCTTTAAATTCAATACTGCCGTCAGGCACATTTTTAACAGGATTTTCGCCGTTTGTAAGGTTACTCTTCTCGTTGAGAACACCTGCTACACGCTTTGCACTTGCGGCACTCATAGTAATCATTACAAATACCATACCGAGCATCATAAGTGACATAAGAATGTTCATACAATATGTAAGCATACTTGTAAGCTCACCTGTTGTAAGTGTTGAACCGACAATCATATTTGCGCCAAACCAGCTTATTGCAATGATACAAGCATAAACGGTAAGCTGCATTATAGGCGTTACAGATACCATACAGTTTTCAGCCTTAACAAAAAGTTTGTAAAGGTTGTTTGCGGCTTTTGAGAATTTTTTGGTTTCGTGATCCTCACGAACGAAAGCCTTTACTACTCTGATACCGGATACATTCTCCTGAACGCTTGCGTTCAAATCATCGTACTTTTTAAATACCTGATTAAAGTATTTCATAGTAAATTTCATAAGGGAAGCAAGAACAATCGCAAGAAAAATAATTGCAACGAGGTACACACTTGCAAGTTTTGCGTTGATTATAAATGCCATAACCATTGCACAAATAAGGCTTGTCGGTGCACGCATACACATTCTGAGTATCATCTGATACGCATTTTGTAAGTTGGTTACATCGGTAGTAAGTCTTGTTACAAGACCTGCGGTTGAGTATTTATCAATGTTTGAAAACGAAAATGTCTGAATATTCGCAAACATTGAGCGGCGAAGATTTCGTGCAAAACCGGCTGATGCCTTTGCACCGAAGCTGCCGCCGAGAATACCGCAGATAAGTCCGCCGATAGCACAAAGAACCATTCCTCCTCCGACAAAGAGAATATGATTCATATCGCCTTTGTTGATACCGTCATCAATAATTGAGGCCATAAGAAGCGGGATAAGCGTTTCAAAAACAACCTCAAGTATCATAAAAACAGGCGTCAGTACAGATTCTTTTACAAATCCCTTAATCTGTTTTGATAAAGTTTTTATCATACTTTTTCTCCTTTACCATATTATTGTCCCGAAATGCCTGTCTTAAGTTTTCGTATTAAAAACAAAAAGGTTTGCTTTTCTTCGGGTGTAAAAATACTGTCAAATTCCTGCTCGTTAGATATAATTGCTTTATCTATCGAGCTTTTTATGCTCATTCCCTTTTCGGTAAGCACAATTTTTTTAAGTCTTGCATCATTTTCAACAGACTCTCTCTTTATGTACCCCTTTTTTTCCATAAGCTGTAAAATATTAGTTACGGATGAGCGTGAAATTGAAAACTCGCTTTCAAGATTTTTCTGGAAAATATCGTTGTCCTGATTATTGTAAAGATACGCGATTATCCAGCCGTGCATAATCGTTACCTTATCCACACCGTTTTTTGCCGCACTTTCAAGCATTTTCCTGTGCATAAGGTGGTTTACCGCCTTAATTTCGTGACCTATTGCGTCCATATATGGCAATCCTTTTCAAAATTTTTCTCTGTATCCGCATTTAATTTTTCGTCCTCCCCAAACATATCACACACTAAAAAACACCTCCGAATCGTAACTCAATATAAGTTCGGTATAAAACTGTTATATATTAAATTGTTTGATACCGAACTTTTATAACATTATAGTCTTTTTGTTTTTATTTGTCAAGAACTAATTTTAATTTTATGTAAGACAGCTTTACGCTGTCATTTTTTGTTGTAGCGCTGTAGCGTCATTTATATTAATTTTTCCGTTATCATCTAAATCTGCCGAATATAACACAAATTTTTCTTCATCAGAACATTCTGTTTTAATAATATCCGCACTCAAATTCTGCACTGTTTTAACATCGTTATCGTTAATTTTACCGTCGGCATTTACATCGCACTCTTTCAGCATAAATCCTGTTCC
>OQVI01002162.1_pt1 | contig 12850 bp, 14 predicted proteins | sample 1691651 | NCBI WGS metagenome assembly OQVI01 (sample SAMN03418287, study PRJEB22391) | human gut metagenome | biome: human-gut; feature: organic feature; material: feces | host: Homo sapiens | place: Italy | collected 2013-04
CGGCGGTTGCCCCCCAGCCTGGGGGGCCGCACCGTTGGGGACCAGCCCTCCCGCACCGCCCGGGAAAACTGCCAGATCAGCCAGATATGGGAGAAGTCCTCCAGGCCCCGGACGGCGTCCGGGTTCCGGTACTCCGGCTCAAAGATCACCCGGCCCCGCAGCTGGGGCACCAGGCCGCTCTGCCGGGGCACGCCGAACTTCTCCGGCAGCTCCGTGCGAATGCGGGCGATGATCTTCATCTCCGTCACAGCTTCCTCCGTCCGGAATCCGTCAGGTGGGCCTTGATATCCTTGGGCAGGCGGCTCATGCGGAACAGTTCCCCCGCCACGATCACCACCATGCCCACGGCGATGACCACAATGTTCTGCCACTTGATGGCCGTCAGGAACATGGCGCACAGCACCAGCAGCAACACCCAGTTGACCCGGGCGTTGCGCTCCTCGATGTCCTGCAGCTCCTGACTTTTCAGATAGATCACGCCGTCATATTCAAATTCCTGGGTCTTGCTGGGGTCATGATACAGCGTCTTGGTGAAATACTGCCACCGGGTCAGGGGGGCGTACATCTCCTTTTTCTTACTCATGGCTCGGCTCCTTTTCGGCGTCCTGCTCCCGGTCCGTCAGGGCCATGGAGATGACGCGGTCGCCTTCCTCCTTAAAGCGCATGACAATGACGCCCTGGGTGGCGCGGCCGGCAATACGGATATTCTCCACCGCCGTGCGGATGAGGATGCCTGCCTGGGTCACCAGCAGCAGGTCCTCGGTACCGTCCACCACCTTGATGCCCACGATGGGGCCGGTTTTCTCCGTGACCATATAGTTGCGGATGCCCAGGCCGCCCCGGGCGGTGATGCGGTATTCCTCCACCGGGGTGCGCTTGCCGAAGCCCCGCTCTGTAATGGACAGCACCGTCTTGCCGGGCTGGGCCAAGGCGGCGCCCACCACATAGTCGCCCTCCCGCAGGCGGATGCCCCGGACGCCCACGGCCGTGCGGCCCATGGCCCGGACGTCGGTCTCGTCGAAGCAGACGGCCTGGCCGTCGTGGGTGGCGATGAGGATCCGGTCGCTGCCGTGGGTCTCCAACACGTCGATGAGCCGGTCGCCCTCGTCCAGGGTCAGGGCCCGGATGCCGTTGTTGCGGAGGTTCTTCAGGGCCGATACCTCCAGGCGCTTCACGGTGCCGTTGCGGGTAGTCATGAACAAATACAACTGGTCGTCGCCGGTTTCCCGGAAGTGCAGCATGGCCTGGACCCGCTCGCCGGTCTCCACCTGCAGGATGTTCACGATGTTGGTGCCCTTGGCGGCCTTGCCGCTTTCGGGAATCAGATAGCCCTTCTTCTTATACACCTTGCCGGTGTCGGTGAAGAACAGGATATAGTCGTGGGTGGAGGCGGTGAACACGTCCACCACGGTGTCCTCGTCCCGGGTGGTGATGCCCTTCTTGCCCATGCCGCCCTTACTCTGGGCCGCATACTCGCTGACGGGGGTGCGCTTGATGTACCCGTTGGCGGTGAGGGTGAAGACGCACTCCTCCTCCTCGATCAGGTCCTCGATGTCGATCTCGTCCTCCACGTCCTGAATCTCCGTCTTGCGGTCGTCGCCGTACTTGTCGGAGATGGCCTGCAGCTCCTCCTTCAGGATGGACTTTACCAGATTCTCATCCCCCAGCACCCGCAGATAATAGGCGATTTTCTCCTCCAGCTCCTGATACTCGTTCTGGAGCTTTTCCCGGTCCAGCCCCTGCAAAGCCTTCAGGCGCATATCCAGAATGGCCTGGGCCTGGACGTCGTCCAGCCCGAAGCGCTGCATCAGGTTCTCCTTGGCATTGTCATAGCTAGTGCGGATGATATGGATGACCTCGTCAATGTTGTCCTGGGCAATCAGCAGACCCTCCAGAAGATGGGCCCGCTCCTGGGCCTTCTTCAGGTCGTATCTGGTGCGGCGGACGATGATCTCCTCCTGGAAGGCCAGGTATTCGTCGATGATATGCCGCAGGGAGAGAATTTTCGGCTGGGACTGATTCTGGACCAGGGCCAGCATATTGATGGCAAAGGAGCTTTGCAGCTGGGTCTGGGCAAACAGGCGGTTGAGCACCACCTGGGGGTTGGCGTCCCGCTTCAGCTCGATGACGATGCGCATACCGTTGCGGTCCGTCTCGTCCTGGATGTTGCTGATGCCCTCCAGGCGCTTGTCCTCCACCTGGTCGGCCATGTTCTTGATGAGCATCCGCTTGTTCACCTGATACGGAAGCTCCGTGATGATGATGCGGGTGCGGTTGTTGCCGAATTCCTCGAATTCGTGGCGTGCCCGAACCACCACCCGGCCCCGGCCGGTGGCATAGGCGGCCCGGATCCCGGCCCGGCCCATGATGATGCCCTTGGTGGGGAAGTCGGGACCCTGGACGTGCTCCATCAGGTCCGCCAGGGTGGCGTCGGGATTGTCCAGCACACAGATGCACGCGCCGATGACCTCCCGCAGGTTGTGGGGCGGGATATTGGTGGCCATACCCACGGCGATGCCGGAGGAGCCGTTGACCAGCAGGTTGGGGAACCGGCAGGGCAGCACCCGGGGCTCCTTGCGGCTCTCATCGAAGTTGGGGTCCCAGTCCACGGTGTCCTTTTCGATGTCCCGCAGCATTTCTCCTGCGATCTTGGCCAGCCTTGCCTCGGTGTATCGGTAGGCCGCCGGGGGATCGCCATCCACGGAGCCGAAGTTGCCGTGGCCGTCCACCAGCATATAGCGCATGGAGAAATCCTGGGCCAGGCGCACCAGGGCGTCGTACACGGACGCGTCGCCGTGGGGGTGATACCGGCCCAGCACGTCGCCCACGCAGGTGGCGGACTTCTTGAAGGGGCGGTCCGAGGTCAGATTGTCCTCGTACATAGCGTAGAGAATGCGCCGGTGCACGGGCTTCAGTCCGTCCCGCACGTCGGGCAGGGCCCGGCCCACGATCACGGACATGGCGTATTCGATATAGGATTTTTCCATCTCCGGCACCAGGGACCGCTCCACAATGTGCTGGTCCGGGTACCGCAGCTCCTCAGGGTCGTACTGTGGTTTCTTGCTCATATTTTATTCTCCTTGTGGGGATGGTGAAATTCAAAAATGCAAGCATTTTTTGAATCAATAGTCCAGATTCACCGCATATTTGGCGTTTTTCTCGATGAACTCCTTCCGGGGCTCCACCTTTTCGCCCATCAGCACCGTAAACGTGGCGTCGGCGGCCACGGCGTCGTCCAGGGTAATGCGGCGCAGGGTGCGCTTTTCCGGGTCCATGGTGGTCTCCCACAGCTCGTGGGGGTTCATCTCGCCCAGGCCCTTGAAGCGGCTGATGTCAATTTTCACGTTGGGGTTGCCGCTGCGCATTTCGGCGGAGATGGCGTCCCGCTCCTCGTCGGTATAGGCCACCCGCTGCTGCTTGCCCCGGGTCAGCTTATACAGCGGCGGCACGGCGGAGTAGACATACCCCTCCTCGATCAGGGGCCGCATGAACCGGAAGAAGAAGGTCAGCAGCAGCGTCCGGATATGGGCACCGTCCACATCGGCATCGGCCATGATGATGATCTTGTGATACCGCAGCCGGTTCAGGTCCAGCTCGTCGCCGATCCCGGCCCCCAGAGCCGTGATCACCGGCTGAAGCTTGTCGTTGCCGTAGACCTTATCCGCCCGGGCCTTTTCCACGTTCAGCATCTTGCCCCACAGAGGCAGGATAGCCTGGAACCGGGAGTCCCGGCCCTGGGTGGCGGAGCCGCCTGCGGAGTCGCCCTCCACGATATAGATCTCCGTCAGCTCGGGGTTATTCTCGTTGCAGTCCCGCAGCTTGTCGGGCATGGCCGCACCGCCCAGGGCGGTCTTTCGGCGGATGGATTCCCGGGCCTTTCGGGCAGCCTCCCTGGCCCGGTTGGCGGTCAGGGCCTTGTCCAGGATGGTCCGGGCCACCACCGGGTGCTCCTCCAGATACACGGCCAGCTGGTCGGATACCACGTTGTCCACCAGGGTGCGGATGGAGGCGTTGCCCAGCTTGGCCTTGGTCTGTCCCTCGAACTGGGCGTCGGTGAGCTTGACAGAAATGACGCACAAGATCATCAGCCGGACGTCCTCGCCGGAGACCTTGTCTCCCTCCTTGATCATGCCGTATTTCATGCCGTAGGCGTTCAGCACCCGGGTCAGGGCCGTTTTGAAGCCCGTCTCATGCATGCCGCCCTCGGGGGTGTGGATGTCGTTGGCGAAGGACACCAGGGTCTCGTTATAGCTGTCGTTATACTGCAGGGCCACCTCGGCGGTGCTGTCGCCCTTGGCCCCCGCCAGATAGATGACCTCCTCGTGCAGAGGGGTCTTGTTGCGGTTGAGCCAGGTAACAAATTCCCGGATGCCTCCCTCGTAGCACATGGAGTCGCTCTGCTCCTGGCCAGGCCGGGCGTCGGTGATGGTGATGCGCAGGCCCGCGTTCAGGAAGGCCTGCTCCCGCATGCGGGTGTGCAGGGTCTCATAGTCGTATACCAGGGTGTCGAACATCTCTGGGTCCGGCTTGAAGGTCACGGCGGTGCCGGTGCCGGTGGTCTCGCCCAGCACCGTCATCTCCTGGGTGATGCCGCCCCGGGAGAACTTCATCTCGTAAATTTTACCGTCCTTCTGGACCTGCACCTCCAGCCACTGGGACAGGGCGTTCACCACGGACGCGCCCACGCCGTGGAGGCCGCCGGATACCTTATAGCCTCCGCCGCCGAACTTACCGCCGGCGTGGAGCACGGTGTATACCACCTCCAGGGCCGGCCGGCCGGTCTGCTTCTGGATATCCACGGGGATGCCGCGGCCGTTGTCGGTGACGGTGATGGTGTCGCCGGGGTTGATGGTGACGGTGATCTCCGTGCAGTATCCGGCCAGGGCCTCGTCGATGGCGTTGTCCACGATCTCATACACCAGGTGGTGCAGGCCGGAGGCCGACGTGGAGCCGATATACATGCCGGGCCGCTTGCGCACCGCCTCCAGCCCCTCCAGAACCTGAATTTCCGAGGCGTCATAGGTGGTGTCCACGGCGGTGACTTTTTCCAGTTCGCTCATTGGATGATCTTTCCTTTCCTTGGGTTTATCCTGTTATTCCCGGGAACCCGGTGTCTGCCGATCTCCCGGCAATGACAGGGAAAAAATTCACTTCTTTTCCGCTCTTTTCAGCAGAGTCTGGGTGTTCAGCTGGGAAATATACACGATCTGCCGGTGATACGGGTGGTCGCACACCAGAAACGACTTGGGAATGTCGTCGCACACCGGCAAGACCACGCTGTCCTTTTCCGCCTGGTCCAGAAACCGCCGGGTCTGGGGGGACTGGGACGTAATGTCCAGGTCGAATATGCCGATGATGTGCCGGTCGTTGACCATCACGTTCTGGCCGATATGCAGAAAGCCCATCACAGCACCCTCCCTTCCCGGATGTGGTATACCCGGCCGGACAGCAGGGCGTCCAGCCGGTCGTTTTCGCAGCAGGTGATGAACACCTGTCCCCCGGCGATGCGGTTGAGGACATATTCCTGCCGCCTGGGGTCCAGCTCCGACAGCACGTCGTCCAGCAGCATCACCGGGTACTCGCCGATGGCGTTTTTGTGGATCTCCCGGTCCGCCAGCTTCAGGCTCAGGGCCGCCGTCCGCACCTGGCCCTGGGAGCAGAAGTGCCGGGCCTCCAGCCCGTTGACCGTAACGGCAATGTCGTCCTTATGGGGGCCGGACAGGCACAGCCGGGAGGCCAGCTCCGCCTGATGATGCTGTGCCTGGTGCTCTGCCAGCGCCGCCGCAATGTCCGCCGCCGGACCCAAAGGGTCCTCCACGGTTTTCACGGTCTGATACGACAGAGCCAGCTCCTCCCGTTCCCCGGAGCACCCCCAGTGGGCCCGCCGGGCATGGACCGCCAGCGCCTGGACATACCGGGCCCGATAGCTGATCAGCACCGCCCCCACCTGGCACAGCCGGTGGTTGAAGTCCGGCAGGGTGTCCAGCAGCTGGGGATATTCGTCGCTGTCCCGCAGGATCCGGGTCTTGTGGTCATACAGCCGCCCGTATTCCGCCAGGGCCTCGGCATACCGGGGCCGCAGCTGGCACAGGGACTGGTCCATGAACCGCCGCCGGGCTGCCGCCCCCTCCCGGATGAGAAACAGGTCCTCCGGGGAGAAAAACACCGTGTGCAGCACCTGGGACAGGTCGCCGCCGTTTCTGGCGGCCACGCCGTTGACGGTCATCCTCCGCCTTCGGCCCCGGTTCAGGAGAATTTCCGTTTCAAACTCCCGCTCCCGGGCCTGAATATGCCCCACAAGGCGAGCCCGGTCCCGGTCAAAGCCGATGAGCTCCCGGTCCGCGTGGGTACGGGGACTGCGGCCGCAGGACAGATACACAATGGCCTCCAGCAGGTTGGTCTTTCCCTGGGCATTGTCTCCATAGATCACGTTGCAGCTTTCATCAAAGGTCAGCTGCTGGCTGTCGTAATTGCGGAAGCCCTCCAGCAACAGGCGGTCAATCTGCATACTGCACGCCGCAGCTCCGCCCCAGGGCCTCCACCACATCGCCGGGGCGGAGCTTCTTTCCCCGCATGGTGCACACCTCGCCGTTGACCAGGACCTCGCCGTCCTGGATCAGCAGCTTGGCCTCGCCGCCGGTGGCGGTGATGGCCGCCAGCTTCAGAAGGTCCTGGAGCTTGATATACTCCGTGGTAATGGTAATCATTTCCATATTTATCACGCTTTCAGCCGCACCGGCAGCACCATATAAAGGAAGCTCTCCTCCCCGTCTGCGGGCACGATCACCGCCGGAGAAATGCTGGTATTCAGCTCCAGGGTCACAGCGTCCGCCGGGGCATAGCGCAGGGCGTCCATGAGATAGCGGTTGTTGAAGCCGATCTCCAGGCCATTTCCGTCGCCGTCCAGGGGGCAGATGTCCTTGGCCTCGCCGGCGCCGGTTTTGGCGGACAGCAGCACCCGGCCATTTTCAAACACGCAGCGCACCGGGCTCTTGAGCTTTTCGCTGATGACCACGCTGACCCGGTCCAGGCTCCCCAGCATGGTCTTGGTGTCCACCGTCAGGCGGATGGGATTATTCCGGGGGATGGCGTTTTTATAGTCCAGGAAGTCCCCCTCCAGGCGGCGGCAGATCAGCTGGGTGGCCCCGGCTTCAAACAGCAGGTGGCGCTTGCCCTGGATAATGGTTACTTTTTCGTCGGAATCCTCGCAGATTTTCTCCACCTCGTTCAGAGCAGAGCCGGGGGCCACAAATTTGAAGGCGCCGCCCTCGGCCCGGTCCAGAGGCTCCCGGCGCAGGGCCAGACGGAAGCCGTCCACGGACACCACCGTCAGATCCTGGTCGCCTACCTCAAACAGGGAGCCGGTATGGACGGGGCGGCTCTCGTTGGTGGACACGGCGAAGCTGGTCTGGTTGATCATGGCCTTCAGGGTACCCTGTCGGATGTCCACGGAAAACTGGTCATCCACCTCAGGCAGCTCCGGATAGTCGTCGGCGGACAGGCCCAGAATCTCAAAGCTGGCGTCGCCGCAGGTCAGATGGACGGACAGATTTTCATCCGCCGCAAACACGATCACATCGTCCGGCATTTTCCGGATCATCTCGCCGAACAGCCGGGCGCTGAGGACGATGCGGCCCGGGGACTGGACCTGGGCGTCCACGATGGTGCGGATGCCGGTCTGCATGTTGTAGCCGGACAGGGTCAGGGTATCGCCCCCCTCCAGCAGGATCCCCTCCAGGGCCGGAATGGAGCTTTTGGCGGCTACCGCCCGGGAGGTGGTGTTGACGGCGCTTTGCAGCAGCGCCTTTTCACAGGAAAATCGAAGCATAAGGACGCGTTCCTTTCTTTCAGAATGAAAAGAGACTCCGTTCTCCAAAAGAGAACAAAAAGATATCTTTATTTTAGTAACAGTCGCCGTAGGGAAAATTCATGTGGAAAAGTGACGGAGGGCCTGAAATCAGCGGATTCTTTCTCCACACCCGGGTGGGGAGAGAGGGCGGGAGTTTTCCACCGGAAAATCCAGGGTCCGGTACTCCACAGGTTTTCCCCGTGGAATCCACAGAGAATGTGGAAAGAGGGTTACTTCTTGTTGTTGATGTTGGTGGTGATTTCCTTGACCTTTTCGGCGTAGGCCGGGTCGGAGCGCATTTTCTTTTCCACCTGGTCCAGGGAGTGCAGCACCGTGGTGTGGTCCCGGTCGCCGAACTCCTTGCCGATGTCGTTGAGGGAGAGGTTGGTCATCCGGCGGATCAGATACATGGCGGTCTGCCGGGCCTCCATCAGGTCCCGCTTCCGGCCCTGGCCCCGGACCTGCTCCTCGTCCACGTCGTAATAGCGGCAGATATACTCGATGATCAGGCTTGGCGACGGCACGAACTCGTTGTATTTCTTCAGCATGTCCTTTACGGCCCGGCTGACGGCCTCGCCGTCCACCTGGTTGCCCAGCAGGTCCCGATAGGCCAGGAGCTTATTCAGGGCCCCCTCGATCTGGCGGACGTTGGCGGTGAGGTTTTCGGCGATGAAGCTGCTGATATCGTCCGGCAGCTGTACCCCCAGCAGGGCGGCCTTGTTTTTGATGATGGCGAGCCTTGTCTCAAAGTCCGGCGGCGCCACATCCACCATCAGGCCCCACTCGAACCGGGTCTGAAGCCGGTCCTCCAGCTGGGTCATCTCCCGGGGAGGACGGTCCGAGGTCAGCACGATCTGCCGCCCGGATTCGTACAGGGTGTTGAAGGTGTGGAAGAATTCCTCCTGGGTCTGCTTCTTGCCGGCGATGAACTGGATATCGTCCACCAGCAGCAGGGTGGACTGGCGGTATTTCTCCCGGAATTCGGCGTTTTTTCCCTCCCGGATGGAGGCGATCAGCTCGTTGGTGAAGTCGTCGCCCTTGATGTACACGATGCGGGCCTCCGGCTGCCGCTGGCGGACCTGGTGGGCGATGGCGTACAGCAGGTGGGTCTTGCCCAGGCCGGAGTCGCCATAGATGAACAGGGGGTTATAGTGCTCCGCAGGCTTCTCGGCCACGGCCCGGGCGGCGGCATAGGCCATCTTGTTCTGGGGGCCCACCACATAGGTGCCGAAGGTGAAGGCGTCGGACTCCAGCAGGGAGCCGGGCCGGTCCGGAGCCACCCCGTGATAGGCGGAAAGCTGCTGATCGTCCAGAATTTTTACCTCCAGGTCGGAGGAGAAGATGTCCTTCAGCGCGGCCTTGATATGGCTCATGAACCGGGCCTCGATGGTGGATTTTTTGAAGGAGTTGCTGCAATGGAGCACAAAGGCGGAGTCCTCCATGGTCACCACCTCCACCTCGTCGAACCAGGTGTTGATGGTGGTTTCCGACAGCTGGGACCGCAGCCGGTCCAGCACGTTTTTCCATACGTCTGCGATTGAATTCAATGAAAGCGCCCCTTTCCCGCGGATCATGCGTTTTTCTCTCTCTGTTTCAGGCAAAATAACACCTCACATTATATCAAATCAGCGCCGGAAAGTCCACACATATACTAATACTAAGTATAAAATTTTTTCCTTCTCCCTAAACAGATTCCGGAAGAAAATACGCCCCATTTCCGGCGTATTTTCCGAAAAATGGGCCGAATGGAGTAAACGAAGCGTCCAAAATGCCCTTTTCGTGGAAAATGCAGATTTCTGTTGACAGCGGGGCCGGGATTCTGTATAATGTTTACCATGCCGTTTTGCGGCATCCGCTTTGTCAACTGCGGCCGCGGGGGACAAGTCCTCCGCCCGCCGTCGAGTATGTGCGGCAGCTTCGATCTGCCGCCGGATTTTTACAAAATGGAGGTGTCATGCAATGTTCCGTACCTATCAGCCCAAGAAGCGCCAGCGCTCCAAGGAGCACGGCTTCCGCAAGAGAATGGCCACCAGCAACGGCCGTAAGGTTCTGGCCCGCCGCCGCGCCAAGGGCCGCGCTCGCCTGACCCATTGAGGTCGCGGAAAGTGCATCGCGCATAAAGGATAGACCAGGGACGGTGGAAGGGAAAACTGCCGTCCCTTTTGGCCTATGCTCATTTCAGCCGCCGCACCGGCGGAGAAGGTGCTTGTTTTCATGAATCCTGCCGTCACGGTAAAAGAGAACTACGAATTCCGCCGGATCTACCGCAAGGGGAAGTCGGCGGTGTCACCGCAGCTGGTGATCTATTGCCAGCGGAACCGCCGGGGGCTGAGCCGCCTGGGGGTCTCCGTCAGCACGAAGCTGGGCGGCGCCGTGGTCCGCAACCGGGTGAGAAGGCGCATCCGGGAGATTTACCGGCTGAATAAGCCGAAAATGGTCCCGGGATACGACATCATCGTGGTGGCCCGGGTCCGGGCCGTGGAAACCGGCTATCAAAAGCTGGAGAGCACCTATCTGCGCCTTCTGAGGCAATTGAATCTGCTGCGGGAGGACCCGTCATGAAGAGGGCCATCCTGCGGGCCATCCGGTTTTATCAGGCGTCCGTGTCGCCGCTGTTTCCGCCCCGCTGCCGGTATATCCCCACCTGCTCGGAATACGCCCTGCAGGCCGTGGAGAAATACGGGCCGCTGCGGGGCGGCTTTATGGCGCTGCGGCGCTTTCTGCGATGCAATCCCTTCCACAAAGGCGGGTATGATCCTGTTCCTTGAAAACCTCGTTTTTCCCACCCAACAAAAAACGGAGGTAACTACCCCATGTTTGCAACGCTCGGATATTATATCTGCGTTCCCTTTGCCTTCCTGACCCGGCTGTTCTACAGCTGGACCGGGTCCTATGGCGTGGCCCTGATCCTGTTTACCCTGGTGGTGAAGTTGGTGCTGCTGCCCTTCCAGCTCAAGAGCAAGAAGAGCATGCTGCGCATGAACCGCATGCAGGGTAAGCTCAACGACATCAAGACCCGCTACGCCAACAACCAGCAGAAGCAGCAGGAGGCCATGGCGGAGCTGTATGCCAAGGAAGGCATCAACCCCATGTCCGGCTGCCTGTGGTCCTTCATTCCATTCCCCATCCTGATCGCCCTGTACTACATCATCCGCGTGCCCATGCGGTATTTCATGGGCCTGTCCGAGACGGTGATCGCCGAGATCACCACTCTGGCCGGAAGCCTGGGCTTCACCGTGGCCGACGGCAGCCAGGCCTATGAACAGATCTATCTGGCCAAGTTCATCCATGAGCATTGGGCGGAGTTTGCCGGAAAGTTCGACGGCCTCATCGACCTGAACTATAGCTTCCTGCACATTGATCTGGCCAACCGGCCCAGCGACCTGTTCAGCCAGTTCCCCGGCGGCGGCTGGCCCGTGTGGGGCGCCATTCTGCTGCCCATCATCTCCGCCGGCATCCAGTTTGCCATGAGCTTCATCACCATGCGCACCAATGGCTCTGCCCCCAACGGGTCCACCAAGACCATGATGTACATGATGCCCCTGATGACCCTGTGGATGGGCTATATCCTGCCCTCCGCTCTGTGCATCTACTGGATTGCCAACTCCGCGTTCTCCCTGATCCAGGAGGTCACCCTGAACGAGTATTTCAACAAGATTCTGGACCGCGAGGAGACGGAGAAGGAGAAGGCCGCCCGGGAAAAGCGCTATGCCAAGTATCAGCGCCAGAAGGAGCTGATGGCCCAGCAGCAGCTGGCCAACGGCGGCAAGAAGCCCCAGAATCAGCAGGGGAAGAAAAAGCCCTCCGGCGACAAGAAAAAATCCACCGGAAGCAACGAAAACGGCCGCGTGGGCCAGCGTCCCTATGCCAGGGGCCGCGCCTATGACAAGAGCCATTACGATGACTAATGATGACTAAGGAGTTTTGTCTATGAGTTATATTGACGTAACGGGCAAGACCGAGGAGGAAGCCATCCGCAAAGCGCTCCAGCAGCTGCAGATGGACCGCGACGATGTCTCTGTTGAGATTTTGGAGCGGGCCAAGAGCGGCTTTCTGGGCATCGGCAGCAGCCCTGCCCGGGTCCGCGTGACCTATGGTCAGCAGGAGCCCGAGGCTCCCGCCGTCCCGGTCCAGCCGGAGAAGAAACCCGAAAAGAAGCCCGAACCCAAGCCCCAGCCGAAACCCCAGCAGCCCAAGCCCCAGAAGGCCGAGGCACCCAAGGCCGCTCCCAAGGCTCCCGAAGCCCCCAAGGCTGAGGAGGCTCCCGCCGCCCCGGCTCAGGAGCTCTGCCAGGACGACAACGCCCGGCGCATCACCGAGTTCCTGACGGGCCTGCTGGAGCATATGGACAGCCCCGCCCAGGTGAAGGTCACCGAGACGGAGAAGGGCCGCTACAGCGTGGTGCTGGAGGGCCAGAAGCTGGGCCAGCTCATCGGCCGCCGGGGCGAGACCCTGGATGCCATCCAGCAGCTGACCAACTATGCCGTCAATTCCGGCCGGGAAAAGCGCATCCGCGTCCATGTGGACGCCGAGAACTACCGGGCCAAGCGCGAGCAGAGCCTGGAGTCCCTGGCCCGCAAGGTGGCCGGAAAGGTCACCAAGTATCGCCGCAGCGTCACCCTGGAGCCCATGAACGCCTATGAGCGCCATGTGATCCACGCCGCCCTGCAGGATGTCCCCGGTGTGAATACCTACTCCATCGGCACCGAGCCCAACCGCCGCACGGTGGTGGCCTATTCCCGGGGCAAGCACGCCTATTGAGCCAAAAACGGCGGGGGAGGAAGCCACTCCACCGCCGTTTTTTCGGGAAAAAAGGACCCTTGGGGATCCTCCTTCAGGTTTGCCAACTCTGCTTCGTTGCACTTGGGTACGAAGGTCTCCAGATGGTCAAAGTCAAATCCGGCAGAGGCGTCGTACCAATCCCGCAGCTGGGGGTGAATGCGGTCACGGAATGTCATGTCCATTCCCTCCTTTACAGATGGGACCCGCAGGGTCCTTTTT
>OQVI01002175.1_pt1 | contig 12786 bp, 10 predicted proteins | sample 1691651 | NCBI WGS metagenome assembly OQVI01 (sample SAMN03418287, study PRJEB22391) | human gut metagenome | biome: human-gut; feature: organic feature; material: feces | host: Homo sapiens | place: Italy | collected 2013-04
CGCCATATAAAACTGCTTATCTGCCTGAATGCAAGCATTCGCAGAACGCAGTTTTTCATGGCTCTGAATAGTTACAAAATATCTCCGCCAGCGCCCCGATCACCTTCTGTAATATCTCATCCGCCATATCCGAATAGTGAATGACCAGAATCCCCCGATATTTCTGCGCATCCGCAAAGCAATATTCCGACAGACAGTTCACGAGAATTCCCCGCTGTCTGGCCGCCCACTTGATCTCCACATCACTAAGTTCCGTCCGCACATGCAGCAGAAAATGAGTCCCGGCATCATCCTGATAGATCTGGCTGATCTGACTTAAAGGTGACTCCCGAAACATCCGGCAGATCCGCTCCCGCTGCCCTCTGTAATCGTTGAGCAGTCTCCGGATATGGCGTTCAAAATACCCTTTTTCCAGAAACGCTGCCATGGCATACTGCTCAAAACCGGATACCGTGCAGGAATAAAAATTCATAGTGGAAATATAGCGTTCCATCAATTTCTCCGGCAGCACCATATAGCCGATACGCAGGGATGGCACCATGGTCTTGGAAAAAGTGTTGATGTAAATAACTCTGTGGTTGCGGTCCATGGACTGCATGGAGGGAACCGGCTTTCCCACCATGCGGAATTCACAATCGAAATCGTCCTCCACGATATAGCGCTCCGGTTCCTCCGCCGCCCAGCGAAGCAGTTCCTGCCGTCTTCCCACAGGCATGACCAGTCCGATGGGAAAATGATGTTCCGGCGATACATGCGCCACGGTAATACCCTTTTGATCCAACTGTTCCACTTTCATTCCCTGACCGTCAATGTCCACATAATCCCAGGTCACACCGCCCACATCATACAGTTTCGTAATCTTGCGATACCCAGGATTTTCCACACCGAATTTTGCATTTTTGCCCAATAACTGTAGCAGACGACTGTAGAGATATTCTGTTCCCGCTCCCACAATAATATGATCCGGTGACACATGCATGCCACGGTACCGATACAAATGCTCTGCAATGGCCACCCTTAGTTTTTCCACTCCGTTAAAAGGAACCGTCTTAAGCAGAGACGTATCATAATCCGTCAGGGTCTGCCGCATGATCTTCGCCCAGGTGGCAAAGGGGAACTTATCATATTGAATATTGTTGGCCGTCAGATCCGCCAGATATTCTTCCTCCCGGAAACGGGTCACAAAGGATGCATAGGCTGGGGCGGAGACGTTCTTCACTTCCAGACGGTTGACAAAATACCCTCTCTTTTCCTCCGACCGGATATAGCCCTCCAGCAGCAGCTGTTCATAGGTATTCTCCACGGTCTTGACACTGACCTGTAAGTGCTCGGCAAACGCCCGCTTCGAAGGAAGCTTCTCACCGGCAGTCAGCCGGCCGCTCAAGATGTCAGCTTTCATCGCTTCATATAAGTATTCATACATGGTTTTTCTGCCACGGGCAGTCAGATCATAGGTCAGCATCTGGTATCCTCATTTTTTCTTGTTTTGGTTATTTAAAAGATATCAGATTTTATTATAATGAACTCATAAAGTAAAAGCAAGCAGGAAGGACAGATTCTCCCCCCGCCAAGGGGGTGACTCCTCAAGAGGGCAGCTCCTCAAGAAGAGCAGGATTTTCCTTCGGAAAACAAGGGAGGATTTAACATGGGCGTATATGCAATCACCGGCGCATCCAGCGGAATCGGCGCCAAGACAAAAGAACTGTTACTTCAAAAAGGACACGAAGTCATCAATATCGATCTGAAGGACGGCGATATCTGCGTGAACCTGGCAACCCCGGAAGGAAGACAGGCCGCTGTAGACAAGCTGCATGAGCTGCATCCCGAAGGTCTGGACGGCATGATCTGCAATGCCGGTGTCTCCGGTGCCTGCGGCAATCTGGAACTGATCATTTCCCTGAACTATTTCGGAACCGTAGCCATTGCAAAGGGCGTCTATGACCTCCTTAAGAAAAAACACGGCAGCTGCGTAGTCACCGTATCCAACACCATTTCCCAGGGTGCGGGACGTAAAGATGTCGTAGATCTGCTGAACAATATCGGTGATGAAAAGAGAGTATTAAGCCTGGTATCCTCCATGGATTCCACCAACCTCTCCGTGGGCAACAGTCTCTATGTATCCACCAAATATGCTCTGGCCAGATGGGTCCGCAGAGTCTCCGCCACCTGGGCTGCCAACGGTGTCCGCATCAATGCGGTAGCTCCCGGCAACGTACATACTGCCATGACCGCTACCATGAGCACCACCGCGAAAATGGCACTGAATGCCCTCCCCATTCCCACCAAGTACGGTCAGGAATGTCTGATGGCTCCCGAAGAGATCGCTGAGGTGATGGTATTCCTGGCATCCGATTCCGCCAGAGGTGTCAACGGCAACATCATGTTCGTAGACGGCGGTACTGACGCACTGTTAAATTCTGAAAAGGTATATTAAGGAGGAACACGCTATGAGACCCATTGAAAAATATGTAGAAGCTATGGAAAATAAAGATTTTGCCGGACTTGCAGAGTTGTTCACCCCTGATGGCATTCTGTGTGACTATTGTACCACCTCCGCTTCCCAGCAGGAATATCATATCTACGGAAAAGAGGCCATCAATATGTTCTTCCGTAACAAATTCGGCTTCCGCCGCTACTCCATTCTGGATGCTGAGGTCGTAAATGATGAGCAGGCCGAGTTCATTGCCAACTTCGGAGGCTACAACATCATGGCCATCGCCACGGTTCGTAAGACCGATGAAAACGGTCTGATCCAGAGACTTACCGTAAGACCGAAATAATTTTTGCCATCCCCTTATACTTTTCTCTATATAGAATCTTAATGTAAAAGAAGCTGCCCCCTACGGTACAGCTTCTTTTACATTCTATCTTCCGAATACGTCGGTCATTCCGGAGCACTGCCAGAGATCACATAGCTGGTCACGGCATACAGGATCTCACCGTTGTACTCCACTCTGGACCAGCCAGATCCTTCACTGTAGCCGGTACGATGCAGATTGGTTCCGTTCCGCACCTGGGTGCGTACAGTGCTCTCTCCCTCGCTGGTGCTTGGTTCCGTCCGCAGATTGATCAGATCTTTGGGGGTAATATAATCATCACAATCCGTAAAGACGATCACTCTGCCGTCCTGGGTGCTGACGCGGTTGGGATATGTCGGCTTCTCCGGGGTCTTATAGGTAAGATCCGTGGTCAGATATGCTGATACTGCATAAACCGTCTGGCCGTTGTATTCCAGTCTGGACCATCCGGTGGAATCGTTCCTTCCGGTGCGTACCAGAGTCTCTCCGTTCTTCAGCTGCCCTACCACATTGCCCTCATCTCCGGTATAGGGTGTACTGCGAAGATTACTCACATCCTTGGCAGTGACAGTCTCGTTCACATCACCGAACGTCATGGAATTTCCCTCCGCAAGAGCATCTCCCGTATTATTGGTAGTGGGGACTTCGGTTGCCACCGGTGCCTCTGTCGGCTGCGGCTGTGCTTCCGGAGCCTGTGTAGATGTCGGTTGCGGTGCTTCTGTCACTGCTGCCGCAGGCTCCGGAGTAACCGTCTCGGGGATTTGTGTAGTCTCCGGTTCCGCCGTTGCCACCTTTTCCGATGCGATCCCGGTCTCCGGGGTCTCTGCAAAAGCCTGTTCTGAGCTCTGCGCTTCTGTTGTCACCGCCGCAAATTCATTATTTTCCGTAGTTCTGTCATGATGGCTCAGTTTCCACAGCGGAATACAGATCAGGACCGCCAGAACCATCATGCCCGCAAAAGCCGGAATCATCCATGGCCGGAACCGGAAGCCGATCCCGTCCCCCTCGTCGAAGTCATCCAGGTCATCCCCTTCCGGGTACTCCCCATAGTCCTCATCCTCCGTAAAGTCCTCCGATTCCACAGTATACGGATCCTCTGTATCACAGGTTGTTTCCCATACAGCATCATCACGTCGTCCCGCCTGTTCAGAATCCACCTCTGCATCCGCAAGTTCTTCATAGTCAAAATTATATTCTTCCGGTTCCCTTTTCCGGTCTCTGACACCCTTTTCTTCCATGGCATGCCCTCCTTCCGCCATCTTTAAGCTGATTATATACTTCCCTCTTTTGCAAAACAAGTACCTTTTCCTGTCTTTGCAGGTATGTTATACTGACTGTAGCATTATAAAAACCTCTCAGGAGTTATATTCTCTATGAAAAATAAATTTGCCAAATGGAAACCTTATATTTTCCTCGCGGTCCTGCTCGCCAGCCTGGTTCCTCTGGTATGGCTGGGGCGTTACAATTATCCAACCGGGGATGATTATTATTACGGTACGGAAGCCCATCTGGTCTGGCAGCAGACCGGAAGCATACCACAGGCCATTTCCGCCGCCTGTGCCGGTGTCGCCAAAAGCTATCAGATCTGGCAGGGAACCTATTCAGCGCTGTTTCTGATGTATCTTGCGCCCAATGCCTTCTCCAATACCGCCTATCATCTGGTGACTTTTGTGATCCTTCTTTTGCTGTGCGGCAGCATTTTCTATCTGCTACGGCCTCTGGTCTGCCATTTTCTGCCGGGAACATGTGGGGAATGGATCACGATTTCCTCAGTATTTAGTTTCCTGTGCATCCAGACAGTGGCCTTTCAGAGCGACAGCTTTTACTGGTACAACGGCTCCATGTATTACACTGGTTTCTTTGCCGTGACCCTGTTTTTCCTGGGCACATTGCTTCGCTACCTGTACAATGGGAAAAAGATACTGATGCTTCCGCTTCTCCTGTTCGCAATTTTCTTAGGCGGTGGCAATTACGTGTCCCTTCTCCCCTGCATGCTGTTTGTGGTAACCGTAACCTTTCTACTGCTGTTGCAGAGAAATAAAAAGACTTATGTCTGCGGAATTACCTCCGCTGTTCTCCTGCTATCTTTTGCCGTCAGTGCCATGGCCCCCGGAAATCAGGTGCGGCAGGACGGCATGTGGAAAATTCCCGCGTGGAAAGCCATTGCAAAGTGCCTGTTGCAGGGTGTCCGCTATACCTTCGCCTGGACCGGACTGTGGTGGCTGCTTGCCGCCCTGCTTCTGCTGCCGGTCTTCCTGCGCATTTTACAGAAGAAAAACTGGGGATTTTTCTCCCATCCCCTCCTTTTTACCGGATATTCCTACGGATTGTTCTGCTCCATGTCCTGTCCTCTGTTCTATACCATGAACTCCACAGGACCCGGCCGGGCCGTAGCCATTGTCTACTATACGTTTCTGCTGATCAGTTTTGCTGTGTTCTTCTACTGGCTCGGATATATAGTCCGGAAGCTGCAAATGCGTCAGAATACTCCGGAGAAAATGGCGGTCCTCGGCAAGTTGAAAATTGCCCGTTATGTCGCCATGACGGTCCTGTTGGCCGTCATCCTTTTCACCGGAGTATGGCAGGAGACCTCCGCCGCAAAAGCGATCCGGATGCTGACAAACGGTGAAGCCGCTGCCTATGCTGCAGAATACGAAGAACGTCTTCTTCTCCTGAATGACCCGGAGATTACGGATGTGGTGCTGACCCCCTTTACCCATCAGCCTGCGATGATCTACACCGGCGATCTTCCAGGAGACCCCGAGGATCCCACCAGCAAAAAGACCGCCCAATATTTTGGAAAAAATTCCATATACGTAGATTACAGCAATTAATTACAGTGACCAGCTGATGAGCACACCACCATCGAATAAAAGGCGATCAACAACCCACGGCGCATTACAAAAAGGACGCTTCCGGTTTTTCCGGAAACGTCCTTTTGTTATCTTTTGTTATCTTTTACTATTCTTATTGTCCTTCGTACTTCTCACTCTGCATACGGATCAGTTCTGCATCGTCGAAGTAATTGATACGCATAGCGCTCTTTACCTCAGACAGGGTCTGTGCTGCCACTTCACGGGCCTCGTCACTGCCCTTCTTCAGGATCTCATATACTGCGGGAATATCCTTCTCCAGTTCTTTTCTACGGTTACGGATGGGCTCCAAGGTCTCCTGCATTACGTTGTTCAGGAACTTCTTCACCTTCACGTCACCCAGACCGCCTCTGGTATAATGCGCCTTTAACTCGTCCAGATTTGCGTAATCCGGCAGGTATCTCTCGAAGTGCTCCGGCTTGCAGAAAGCATCCAGGTAAGTGAATACCGTGTTGCCCTCCAGATGTCCGGGATCGCTGACCAACAGATGCTCGGGATCGGTGTACATGCTCATGATCTTGGTGCGTACATCGTCTGCACTGTCTGACAGATAGATGCAGTTGCCAAGGGATTTACTCATTTTCGCCTTGCCATCGATGCCGGGCAGTCGCTGACATGCCTCATTTTCAGGCAGCAGTGCCTTGGGCTCTACCAGTACCGGTGCATATACGGTGTTGAATTTGTGTACGATCTCTCTGGTCTGTTCGATCATGGGCAGCTGGTCACCACCTACGGGAACGGTGGTCGCCTTGAAAGCGGTAATATCGGAAGCCTGGCTGATGGGATAGGTAAAAAATCCCACAGGGATGCTGGCTTCGAAGTTACGCATCTGAATCTCACTCTTTACGGTCGGGTTTCTCTGTAATCTGGCTACGGTTACCAAATCCATGTAATAGAAGGTCAGCTCGCACAATTCGGAGATCTGAGACTGAATGAAGATCGTTGCCTTGCTGGGATCCAGTCCGCAGGACATGTAGTCCAGCGCCACTTCAATAATATTCTGGCGCACCTTCTCGGGATTCTCGATATTATCCGACAGCTCCTGTGCGTCTGCGATCATGATAAAAGTCTTCTTATATTCGCCGGAATTCTGCAGTTCTACACGTCTTCTCAGGGAGCCTACATAATGTCCCACATGTAATCTTCCGGTGGGTCTGTCACCTGTCAAAATAATTTTGTCCATTTCGTCCTCTCAATCCGCCGTCTACACGGCCATACATCATTGTTTCTATCATACCATCTTTTTGCATAGAAGCAAATGATTTTTCTACAGAATTAACGCTTTGTGTGCAAGCCCCCTCGCATTCATTCTGCTGTTCTATGGCTGAACTATTGCAAGCAGCTTATCCAGAATTTTATGTGCCACCTGTTCCTTGCTCATCAGTTCCAGACTCTCCTCGGAATTCTTTGTGATCAGTGTCACAATATTGGTGTCCGTGCCAAAGCCCGCTCCTGCGCTCTTCAAACTGTTGGCACAGATCATGTCACAGTGCTTGCTCTCCAGCTTCTTCCGGGAATTCTCCAGCACATTTTCCGTCTCCATGGAAAATCCACACAAAATCTGTCCCGGTCTCTTGTTTTCCCCAAGGGCCTTCAAAATATCCTTCGTCCGCACCAGAGGGATCGACATGTCTCCGTCTTTTTTCTTAATCTTATTGTCTGCTGTCACTGCCGGGGTGTAGTCTGCCACGGCTGCTGCCTTGATGACAAAATCATAGTCCTGCGCTCTGGACACGATTGCATCGTACATCTCTGCTGCCGTCTGTACCGGCACCACATTTACAAACAAAGGCGGCTCCACATCCGTATGGGCTGCCACCACCGTCACTTCTGCGCCGCGGTGCATTGCAGCTCTCGCCAGGGCATAACCCATTTTTCCACTGGAGTGATTCGTGATAAAACGCACCGGGTCAATGGGTTCTCTGGTGGCACCTGCGGAGATCAGCACCTTTTTGCCCGCCAGATCCTTCTCGCAGGCGATCTCCTTCACCACGGCTTCGAACAGTACGGACTCCTCCGGCATTCTGCCGTCACCGATATCGCCGTTGGCCAGCATTCCCGTGGCCGGAGTGATGATCTCATAGCCGAAATGCTTTAATTTTTCGATATTATCCTGCACGATGGGGTTGTGATACATATTATGATTCATGGCAGGGGACACAATCTTCTTGCAGGGACATGCCATGACCGTAGTGGTCAACATATCATCTGCGATGCCGTTTGCAATCTTGCCGATCACATTGGCAGAAGCCGGTGCCACCAGAACCACATCCGCCCGCTTTGCCAGTGCCACATGTTCCACACTGTACTGGAAATTGCGGTCAAAGGTGTCCACCAGACATTTATGTCCCGTCAGACTTTCAAAAGTAATGGGGTTGATGAACTGCGTGGCATTCTGTGTCATCAGCACTTCCACATCACAGTGCTGTTTTAACAGCATCCGCGCTACATTGGCCATTTTATATGCAGCAATACTTCCCGAGATTGCCAGAACTACGGTCTTTCCCTTCAGCATAGTCGTCTCCTTTTGCCTGATTTATCAAAAATACTTCAAAACTGTACTCCTAAAATACCATAAGTGCATATTTTATGCAAATATCACTTTTCTTTTTGTCCGGGATATGATATAAACAGTAGGAGTGTCCCGAATCACCGGGACAGCTTGTATTGTATCTCCCAGAGGGAGAATGGTAACAAGGAGGAAAATTTCATATGAACAAACAAAGTAAGACAATGCGACTCACGTTGATGGGATTGTTTGCTGCGGTACTTTTGCTGATGGCTTATACCCCGCTCGGGTACCTGAACATCGGCCCCCTGGCAATCACCTTCAATGTCATCCCCGTTGCACTGGCTGCAATCACTCTTGGCCCTGTAGGCGGAGCCGCCATGGGAGCAGTATTCGGATTGACCAGCTTTTTGCAATGCATCGGCGTGGGAGGCACCAGCGCCATGGGAGCAATGCTTTTTGGCATCAACCCTGTGTTGGCCTTCATCCAGCGTTTCATCCCCAGACTTCTGGACGGATTTCTGCTGGGATATGTCTTCCGTTACAGCCGCAAAGCCGTAGGAGACAGAATCGCCTGCATGATCACCGGATTTTGCAGCGCATTTCTCAACACCGCATTTTTCATGTCCCTTTTAGTACTGCTGTTCGGCAATACTTCCTATGTGCAGGGACTGATGGGTGGTAAAAACGCGATTTTATTCATCTGCTCTTTTGTAGGTGTGAATGCGGTCTTCGAGATGTGTGCATCCACGTTCCTGACCGGAGCGGTAGGGCTGGCACTGATCAAGGCAAAAGTCATTCCTGTATATCAGAAAGCAGAGTCTGCAGCATAACAGGAGTATACCCGTGGTACTGACAATCGACATCGGAAATACTACGATCGGCATCGGGGGATTTCAGGGAAATAAGCTGCTCTTTATTGAGAAGATATCGTCCCGTCGTCCCCTGTCTGATGCCGGATATATTGAAAAACTGAATATGATCTTGAACAAACACGGCCTGTCTGCCGAGGCCTTTGAGGGATCTATGATTTCCTCGGTTGTGCCTTCGGTGACAGCCGTTTTTTCCTCTGCTCTGGAAACTATTCTGGGACGGAAACCTCTGATTCTTTCCCATAAGCTGGATCTGGGCTACGAGATCTGTACGGACTTCCCGGAAAAGGTGGGCTGTGACCGACTGGCAGATATTGCAGGAGCCATTTCCCGCTATTCCCTGCCTTTCGTCACCATCGACCTGGGCACCGCCACGACTTTTAACGTGTTGGATGAGAACCGTCGCTTTTTAGGTGGCCTGATCCTTCCCGGCGTTGGAACCGCCCACAGGGCACTTTTAGGCAAGACCGCCCAGCTCCCGAAAGGGGACATTCATATGCCCGCCCACACCATCGGTGCGAATACGCAGGAATGCATCACCGGGGGAATGCTCTTGGGCAACGCCTGTGCCATCGACGGACTGATCCGCCGTATCCAGACAGAGTTAGGGCAAAAAGCAACGGTCGTTGCCACCGGAGGGTACGCAACGACCGTCATTCCACATTGTGAAACGAAGATCCATATCGATCAGAATCTTCTTATGAAAGGTCTGAGATCCATCTACGAGAATAATACCTCTACTGGATCACCAGATTAGAGTAGCCCATCAGGCTCTCATCCACAGCATGTGCGGCTTCTCTGCCTTCACGGATCGCCCACACCACCAGGGACTGTCCTCTGTGCATATCACCGGTGACGAATACATCTTCCACACTGGTCTGGTATTTGCCGGGGGCAGTTTTTACGTTGGTGCGTTCATTTAATTCCACCCCGAAAGCATCGGTAATATATTTCTGACTTCCCAAAAATCCTGCTGCGATCAGTACGATCTCCGCATCCAGGATCTGCTCACTTCCGGCGATCTCCTGCATCTTCATGCGTCCGGTAGCCGGATCCTTTTCCCAGGACAGCTTCACGATCTTCACGGCTTTCAGGTTGCTGTTCTTATCCTTGATAAATTCCTTGACCGTAGATTCATAGATTCTCGGATCATGTCCGTAGACTGCAATGGCTTCTTCCTGACCGTAATCGGTCTTGCAGACCTTCGGCCATTCGGGCCAGGGATTGTTCTCTGCTCTCTTGTCCGGAGCCTTGGGCATCATCTCGATCTGGGTCACAGACTTGGCACCGTGACGGATGGAAGTTCCCACACAGTCATTTCCGGTATCACCACCGCCGATGATGACCACGTTCTTACCCTTGGTCTCCACATATTTTTTATCTTCAAAGTTCGAATCCAGCAGGCTCTTGGTATTGGCTTTCAGAAAATCCACCGCGAAATAGATTCCCCTGGCATCTCTGCCTGGCGCATTGATGTCTCTGGGATTGGAAGCACCACAGGCCAGTACGACACGGTCAAAATCATGTAACAGCTTGGATGCCTTGATGTCCTTACCGATATCCGTACCGGTGACAAAGGTGACGCCCTCTTTCTTCATGATGGCTATCTTACGGTCAATGATCTGTTTCTCCAGCTTCATGTTGGGGATGCCGTACATTAACAGTCCTCCCACACGGTCGGAGCGCTCAAATACTGTGACCTGATGTCCTCTCTGGTTCAGCAGATCCGCCGCTGCCAGTCCGGAAGGACCGCTGCCGATGACTGCCACCTTTTTGCCGGTACGCACCACAGGGGGCTTGGCTGCCGCATAACCCTCGCTGTAGGCGTTTTCAATAATTGCATATTCGTTCTCCTTGGTGGAGACCGGCTCCCCGTTCAACCCGCAGGTACATGCCGCTTCACACAAGGCAGGGCATACTCTGGAAGTGAACTCGGGGAAATTGTTGGTCTTCTTCAGGCGGTTGTAAGCCTGCTGCCAGTTGCCGGTATATACCAAGTCGTTCCACTCCGGCACCAGATTGTGCAGGGGGCATCCGCTGGCCATACCGCAGATCATCATGCCCGACTGACAGAACGGCACACCGCATTCCATACATCTGGCACCCTGTAAACGCTGCTTTTCCTTCGGCAGATGCTCATGGAATTCATTAAAATGCTGTATTCTCTTCTTCGGATCCTCAGCCACGCTGACTTCCCTTTTATATTCCATAAATCCCGTTGGTTTTCCCATGACTCTCTCCATTCTGCAGACGCTTCGGCGTCGGAAGAATCGCGAACTAAATTTCAAATTTAGTTCTGCGATAAACTAATTTGTGGCGCCCGCGGCACAAATTAGTCGTGTGAAAAGCAATCTATCAAGATTACTTTTCACACTGGCCTCCTACTTTCTGGTGTTGGCATAGAATGCCTCGATCTGTGCCTGCTCTGCGCTCAGTCCCTTTTCCTCCATCTGTACGATGGTCTTCAGGACTCTCTCATAGTCATGAGGGATGATCTTCTTGAACTTAGGCAGATACTCTCCAAAGTTATCCAGCACTTCCTTACCCTTTGCAGAGTTGGTCAGTGCCACATGCTCCTGGATCATGGATTTCAGCTCCAGCACATCATATTTGGATGTGATCTCGCTGGAAGATACCATTTCCTTATTCAGACGCTTATACAGATCGTTGCCTTCATCCAGTACATACGCGATGCCTCCGCTCATACCGGCTGCAAAGTTTTTACCGGTGGGACCCAAGACTACCACACGTCCGCCGGTCATGTATTCACAACCGTGATCACCCACACCTTCGACTACCGCAATGGCACCGGAGTTACGTACGCAGAAACGTTCAACTGCCACACCGTTGATGACTGCTTTACCGGAGGTTGCACCGTACAGTGCCACATTACCGATGATAATATTTTCTTCAGCCTTGAACTTGCTGCCCTGTGGGGGATATACCACCAGCTTACCGCCGGATAAGCCCTTGCCGAAGTAGTCATTGCTGTCGCCCACCAGCTCCAGGGTCAGGCCCTTGGGGATAAAGGCTCCGAAGGACTGTCCGCCGGCACCTTTACACAGTACATGATAGGTATCTTCTTCCACGTCATCGCCCAGTTTTCTGGTGATCTCACTTCCAAGGATCGTACCGAAGGCACGGTCAGTGTTGCTGACATCCACTTCGATACTGCGCTTCTGTCCCGCATCGATGGCTTTGCCCAGCTGCTTTAACAGCACCTTCTCATCCAGTGTCTTCTCTAACTGGAAGTCATATACCTGCCTGGGATCGAAGGTTACCTTCTGCTTGCTGCCCTCGTAAGGGTTGCTTAAGATCTGGGTAAGATCCACTTCTTCCTGGCGCTCGGTCAGATGCTCTTTTCTCTTCAGCAGATCGGTTCTGCCCACCAGTTCATCTACGGTACGCACGCCCAGGGCTGCCATGTATTCCCGCAGCTCCTGTGCGATAAATTTCATAAAGTTTTCCACATATTCCGGCTTACCGCGGAAGTTTTTCCGCAGCTCCGGGTTCTGGGTAGCCACACCTACCGGACAGGTATCCAGATTACATACTCTCATCATGACACAGCCCATGGTCACAAGGGGTGCGGTGGCAAAACCGAACTCCTCGGCACCTAAAATGGCTGCGATGGCTACGTCTCTGCCGCTCATCAGCTTACCGTCGGTCTCGATGCGGACTTTATTACGCAGGCCGTTCATGATCAGGGTCTGATGGGTCTCTGCCAGTCCCAG
>OQVI01002182.1_pt1 | contig 12765 bp, 10 predicted proteins | sample 1691651 | NCBI WGS metagenome assembly OQVI01 (sample SAMN03418287, study PRJEB22391) | human gut metagenome | biome: human-gut; feature: organic feature; material: feces | host: Homo sapiens | place: Italy | collected 2013-04
CATCGTTGGGACCGGTAAAGCCGGCACGCAAGTTGAGCAGCGGATCGTGCGGAGCAATGCCCAACTCGGCCGCCTGCTCGGCGTTAGCTCGAACGGCCTCGACCGTACGGTAGCCAACCGAGACAATCGGCGTTCCGCCAACACGCTCGACCTCGGCAAAAATCGACTTGTCCTCAAGATCGGCCGTCAACAGCTCACGGTATGCGTCAAACGGCACAAAGATGTTCTCCTCAAAGATGGGCTCGCCGTCGGCCGTACGCACGCGCTTGATATGCAGCAGCAGCGCATCCTTCTGCAGGCCAAAGAACTCCATCTCGTTTTGGCGCGCCGGCACAATCTGGCGATCGACCACATGTGCACCGGCCTTCATGCCGTTGTTGGCACACAGCGCGGTAAACGTCTGCAGCGTCGAGGCGTGGAACTGGCGATTGATGTGCGGCGTGGAAACAAAGGTGCCGCGGCCCTGCTGCTTAACCAGGTAGCCATCGGAGCACAGCTCCTCGACGGCGCGGCGCACCGTGATGCGGCTCACCTCGTACTGCTCGGCTAGCTCAAGCTCGGACGGAATACGCTCCTTGGGTGCATAAACACCTTTCTCGATCGCATCCTTAATTTCGTCATAAATCTGCTGGTAAAGCGGTGCATTTTTGGGTGTAGGCATATCTCATCACTCTTATCGAAATATCGAAATAACTAATACGTATATAACGTCTAGTTTCATGTTACCTCATAATGATAAAACGATACACCCTCCCTACCAAAAAGCGACAGCTTCATTTTGGTAGGTTTTATCTGGGCAAACGAAGGCCTCCCGAAAGCAGCGAGGCTTTCGGGAGGCTCAAGCGGACAGGATTGCGCCGTGCCGGCAAAATGCCAATACCCTACTTGCCGTCATCCTGCTGCAGGCTGTCCTGTTCGCTGAGGCGCGCCTGCCTGCTGGCCATGCGTGCGGGCTTGTCGGGATCGGGAACGGCCGTGGGCATGGGCTCGTCGACATGACCGCCCCACCAGCCGCCCACAAAGTTGAGCGTGTGGAACACGTTGATCACGGCGCCGGGATCAACGTCGCACACCAACTTGATAATGTCCTGGCTCTCGTAGGTCGAAACAACGGTGTTCAGCAGGTACATCTTTTCGCGGCTGTATCCGCCGACGACCTCGGCGCAGCTGAAAATGGTTTACGTAGGCAGTCATGACCTCGTCTGCCTTGCGCGTCGTAATCTGCAGCGTCACGCGGTCGTAGCGACGATAGAAACTGTCGATGGTCTTGGTCGAAATAAACTGGAACACGATGGAGTACGCCGCGTTGTCCCAGCCAAACATAAAGCCAAAGATCGCCAGGATAAAGCAATTGAAACCAAAGATAACGCCCCAGATGGTCTTGCCCGTGTGGTTGGAGACCCACAGCGCGATAAAGTCGGTGCCACCGGTAGATGCGCCGGACTTTAGCGCGATGGCAGCGCCCAGACCCGAGACCACGCCGCCAAAAATGATGAGCATAATCTTGTCGCCCAAAAATGGAGCGAAGTGAAAGACGTTGAGGAACAGCGACGAGAGCACGACCTGCATCATCGAGAAGATGACGAAACGCTTGCTAATGCCGCTCCAGCATAGGAGCGCCACGGGAATGTTGAGCGCAAGCATGCCGAGCGAGATGTCGATGTGAACGCCGCCCAGCGAGGTAACGCGATCGAGCAGGACCGCAACGCCGGTGAGGCCGCTCGGAAGCAAGTCGGCGGGCTGAATGAACGCCTGGATCAGGAATGTCTGGAGAACGGCGGAAATCGTGACCGCCACGGCAGTAATAGCGCGGCGGACGATGGTGAGGCGGCCGAGTACGAGCACTCGGTCCGTGAGCTGATCGATGGCGTTCGCCACGCAGGCTCCTTTCGAAGGCAGATGTAGTTGTGGGGTATGTCCGCGATTGTAGCATGGAGCGTGCGGGGGCGCTTCAATTCACCCTCTCTCGACAACCAAAGCGGGACCAGCAACCCCACGACCAAAGGCCCAAATTACAAGTGAGTAGACTTTACGCGACCTGCAGAGCACACCCAAAACCGCCACCCCTGTGACCTGCGGTTTTACTAGAGCAGATGCGCTTTGTGCTCGTCCTGCACCAAAAAGTCTACTCACTTAGTCCGAATCGAAGCCAAACGGATCAAAATCGAAACCAAATTGAGCCAGTCCACCGCAAAAAACGTTTGAACCCGTGCTTCTCGCGGCGGATTGACACTACAAAGCGGCCAAAATGTCGGTCAGATTATCAATAACGGCATCGGCTCGCGATTGATCGAGGTTGACGCCCTCGTGCGGGCGCAGTGCCAGGACGCGGGCGCCGGAACGTTTGCCAGCCTCGATGCCCAAAGGCGAGTCCTCGATAACCAGGCACTCGGTAGGCTCCACACCCAGCGCCTCCATGGCACGCAGGTAGATCTCGGGGTCGGGCTTAAACGCACTGCACTCGTGACCGCTGATGGTGTAGTCCAGCACGTCGGCGATACCGGCAATCCCCACCAGCTCGTCAATGAGCTCGCGATAGGACGAGCTTGCGATGGCGCACTTCACGCCGCGCTCGTGCAGCTTGCGCATCACCGGCTCCGTCTGCTCGTTGAGCAGCTCGGCATACGGAACGGGATGGTCTGGGCTGTAGACCTGCTTGTACTCCACGCGCAGGCGCTCGCGCAGCTCAACATCGTCAGGTACCAGCGACTTCCAAATGGCGGGCTCGTTAGACCCCGAAAGATCGGGGATCTCGTCAAAGTGAAAGCCCTTCTCCTCCATAAACGCCACGCGACGACGGTTGTAGAACCACTCGGTATCGACCAGCACGCCGTCCATGTCAAACAGCACTGCCTTGATCATACGCATCTCCTCCCACCTGCCAAAAAGGGACAGGTTTATTTTGGTAGGTTTTATCTGGGATTTGCGACGCGACAGACACGCCCTCCCCAGAGCAAAAAAGGGGATGGGGCGCAAACCCCATCCCCTCTCAATCAACCCGTAAGGTCTACTTACTTGTGATTAGTAGGAAAGCTTCCACATGTAGCGACGCATGGTCAGCGGATGCTGACGGGCCTCGGCGATCTGGTTGCCGTACTCGCGCATAACGGCGAGGTGCAGCAGCGGGTTGAAGTAGGTGACGACGCTCGCGGGCACGGCGTCAGCCAGGCCGTAGTCCTTGGAGTCGATCAGAGCGACCTTGGCGCCCATGCGCTCAAGGAAGGTGAGGGCGCGGGCGTCCATCGGACGGGTAGCGCCATCGGACATGAAGAAGACGTAGGGCTTACCCTCGGTGGAAACCTCGAACGGGCCGTGGAAGTACTCGCCGGTGTTGTAGGCGGCGGCGTCGATCCACTGCATCTCGGTGAACAGGAAGGCGGCGTGAGAATAAGCCATCTTCTCGGAGGCACCGGAGGCCATGAAGTAGATCATCTTGTCGTCCTTGAAGTCCTCAGCGAACTTCTTGGCGAGCTTCTTGCAGGACTGAGCAGCGTTCTCGCAGAGATCGAAGACGTTGGTGAGGCCGGTGATCATGTCGTCGTACTTGTCATAGCCCTCGGTCTGCTGAAGGATCTCGAGAGCAAGAGCGATGGCATAGCCGGGCTTCTCGCACTTGGCAGCGAAGTTGGCGTGGAAGCCGTGAACGATGACGTAGTCGGCGTCGACGGTCAGAGCGGAGCCAGCCTTGTTGGTGAGGGAGACGACCGGGCAGTTGTGCTTCTTGGCGGTCTTGTTAGCCTCGACGGTCTCGGGCGTGGAGCCACCGAGGGAGCAGGTGATCACGAAGGTGTGCTCGTTGACCCAGGAAGGCGTGTCGTAGTTGAACTCGTTAGCGGTGAAGATCTGAACGTTCAGCTTGTCCGTGTTGTTGGCCAGGAAGTACTTGGCGGGGTAAAGGTCGGACATGGAGGCACCGCAGCCGACGAAGGCGACGCTGTGGATCTCGTGGTTGGACAGGACGTCAGCGACGATCTGCTTAGGGAGGTTAAGGTCGATCTCGTACATCTGACACATTCCTTTCGATTTTTGCGGCGCCACATTGCCGGGCGCTCGCAGGGTTACCGTGGTTTGGACCGAGTCGCCGGTCCGTTGAGGATGCGACAAGGGGACTGTCCCATTGTCGCATTTTGGGGATGGAAGCCTGCCTGGGGTATGGGATGCCAGGCAGGCCCCCGGGGGAAAGCGGTTAGGCGCTTGGTCGCGACTAGGCCAGGATGCCGGCCGCGGAGAGGGCGATGCCGCCCACGATGGCGATCACGAGAAGCCAACCGGTGTTGACGTTCTTCTTGATGAGCCAGTACATAAGGCCGGTGAGGCCAAGGGAGATCATCTGGGGCATCATGCCGTCCAGGATGTCCTGGATCACAACGGTGCCGTCAGCGAACTGCAGCGGAGTGGTGGCGCCGATCAGCGTAGCGATCATGCCGCCCACGGACATAAGACCCACGATGCCGCAGACATACATGAGCTTCTCCATGAGGTCGCCGCCCTGAAGCTTGCTCAGGTACTCGTGGCCGCCCTGATAGCCCATCTTGGCTGCGAACCAAGTGATCAGCACGGCGGGGACGATGGAGATGAGCATGGCCAGGATCGGGCCCATGATGGAGCCCTGCTGAGCCAGCTGAACGCCCAGGCCAAAGGCGATAACGCGGATGGTGCCCTGGAAGAAGGAGTCACCGATGCCGGAAAGCGGGCCCATAAGAGAGGTCTTGACCGCGTTAATCGAATCGGGGTTGAAGTTCTCGGGATCCTTGGCGTACTCCTCCTCCATGGAGGCGGCGAGGCCCAGGATGAAAGCGCTCGTCTGCGGGGTGCAGTTGTAGAACGCCATGTGACGGTGGTAAGCCTCTTTCTTAGCAGCGAGCTGCTTGGGGTCGGACTCGTCCGGATAGAGGCGATCGAGCGTGGGAACCATGCCATAGAGGAAGCCCATGTTCATCTGACGCTCGTAGTTCCAAGAGGCCTGGATGGCCCAGGAGCGCCAGAAGAACTGGCTGACCTTCTTGTTCAGGGACACGTCCTTGGTTGCGGTTGCCATAGTGTGTTCCTCCTTAGTCTTCGTCGTCTTCGAGCGGATCGTAGTCGGAATCGACACCGGCGGCTGCATGGGAACCGTTGAACTTGAAGCCCATGAAGACGACAGCCAGGCACACACCGATCAGAGCGACCGCGATGACGGACAGGTTGAGGTAAGCGGCGAGCAGGAAACCGATGAACAGGAACGGAGTCATACCCTTCTTGATCATCATGGTGAGCAGCAGGGCCAAGCCGTAGGCGGTCATGATCTTGGTCGAAACGTTAAGACCAGTGGACAGCCACTCGGGAACCATGTTGACGATGGCCTGAACCAGGTCGGTGCCAACAAAGACGGCGAGGAAGATCGGCAGGAAGTACATGATGGCGTACAGACCGGAGCCGGCGCAGATGTGCATACGGTAGGCGGTCTTGAACTTTCCGTTATCGATCGCGCTATCGGCCACATGGGTGAGGGCGGCGATGATGGAACGGAAGACAATGCCGAGGAGCTGACCCAGGACGGCGACCGGGATGGCGATCGTCATGGCGGTCTCGGCGGAAGCATCGGTCAGGCATGCGAAGGCAGCGGCCACGATGCCGCCCAGGACCATATCGGGCGGAACGGCAGCGCCGACCTGCACCAGGCCCATGGACACGAGCTCGACGGCGGCACCGACGGCAAGGCCGGTGGGCACATCGCCCAGCAGCAGACCGACGAGCGTAGCGCCAACGAGGGGCTGCTCGAAGTTAAGACGACCGAGCAGGCGGGAGTCCCACATGCAGAACACGCCGACGAGGCCGACGAGCACCGCACTGATGAACGTATTCATACCCTTCTCCTTTCAGTCAGGCAAAAGCCTGGTTGATTACAGCTTGGCGTCGATGTCGACGCTCTGATACGTAGGGGTCTGCTGGACATAGAGCTTGATGCCCATGTCGAGCAGCTGGTTGACGTCGGCCTTCTGGGTGGCGTCGAGGAAGACGGAGCTGTCCTTGCCGCCGACCTGATCGGCACCGTCGTGGTTGGCGGTGGCGCCCAGGTTGATGGCGTCGAGCTTGTAGCCCTGACAGAACTGCAGCATCTCGGCAGTGTTGCCAAAGACGAACATGACGCGCTCGCCGAGGGTGTTGAGCTTATCCATCTTGGCGAGGGCACGCTCGACGGTGAAGACGTTCAGGCGCACGCCCTGGGGCTTGGCCAGCTTAAGAGCGCCCTTCTTGATGTCATCGTTGGCGGCAGCGTTGTCGACGACGATGATGCGCTCGGCCTGAACCTTGGTGGTCCAGGTAAAGACGACCTGGCCGTGCAGCAGACGGTAGTCAAGACGTGCGAGGACGATCTTGGCGGGACCGGAGCTGTGACGGGACGCCTTGGCCTTCTTGGCGGGAGCCGCGGCGGCCTCGACCGGTGCGTTGGGGTTGGTCAGACCGGTGCGGGCCTCATTGATGAGGGCCGCGAGCTCGGCGCCCTTGACGGGGGCGGGGCTCATAGCAAGCGTGAGCGCCAACGGGATGTTGAAACCGCTGACAACCGTGAACTTCGTGCCGTTCTTGGAAAGCTCGACCATGTTGTTGTTGACCGAGCTGCCGAGCATATCGGTCAGCACATAGACGGTGTCGTCCGCGTTGAACGTGGCGATCATAGCCTCAACCTTATTGGTGATGGGCTCCTTGTCGTCACGAGCAAGCGACACGACGTGGACGTTCGACACGTCGCCGAGAACCATCTCGAGCGTGTCTTTGGCGCCTGCGGCCAGGCCGCCATGAGATGCGAGAATGATCTGATTCATCTTGCCTCCTCCTTTTCGTTATGGTCATTATAACGTCTTATACGTTGCTTATATTGCTAATTAGTATAAAGACCGTTCGCGGGTGAAAATCGACCGTTGACGGGTTTAACGTACTCGAAACGTTGGACTGGGTAGGCCGGCGCTAGCTGAATAACCCCAGGTCAGACCCTGCGCGCAATCCCCTATCGCACGAAGTACCAGGGGCTTTCCTGTACGGTGGGTTCCAGCGCAATGCCGGTGCGTTCCTTAAACAGATCCATGTCCTGAGATTTTTCGGTCCACCACGCGTTGGGCTTAAAGGTCATGCTCTCAATGACATGACCGACAAACACACTGTTGCGCAGCTTGGAGAAGTCGGTGTTCATAATCAGGATGGACGCGAGCACCAACACGATGCCCAGGACTTTAATCGCGCCGGCGGGCTCGGCGTAGACACCAATGCCCACCAGTACGGTGACGACCGTCTCGAAAGACATTACGACGGGAACTTTCGATGTCTCGAGCCCCATGGACAGACCCTGCATATATAAGATGTAAGCAACGGCTGTGGGGATGAGTCCAAAGCCAAGGAACAGCAGCAGCAGCTGTGGCGACATTGCCGCGGCGACATCCGGCCACGGAGCCGCGATAGCTGCCATAACCGCACCGCCAAAAACAAAGCCCCAAAACGTGACAGCCAGCGGGTGGACCGTCTTGGTTGCTATTCGGCTAAACACCGCGAGCGACGCACCACAAAGGCCTGCAATCACGCCCGACGTGACGCCCCAAACCGAAAAATGAAAACCGGAAAGGTCGCCATTGGTCACTGCAAGCACGCAGCCTACGATGTTAAAGACAATGGCAACGAGCTTGTTGGGGGTCACGTCCTCGCGATAAAGCACGCGGCCGAGCATGACGCCAAACACCGGCGAGGTGTAGAGCAGCACCGAGGCCGTGGACATGCCCACCTCGCCCATGCACTCGTAATAACAGGTGTTGGCGGCGGCCAAACCGACGATGCCGACAAGCGCACAGGGAACAAGCTCTTTAGGGCTTGCCTTGAACAGGGCCAGCGGACCCTGAGCCACGGTAGACCCCTCACCCGGACGGCAGCCCATAAACATCAGGACCGGCGCCAAGATAAGCGCTCCGACCAACAAGCGAAAGGCAGCCATGCTCTGGGACGAAACGCCCATGGCCGAGATGCCGTTTACAAAGATTCCGATGCTGCCCCACATAAGCGCGGCGATCAGCACCAGCACATAGCCCAGATTGCTCTTCTTCAACGCAGCCTCCTCGGTATTGTTTCCAATATGTTTCGTACTACGTTATAGTCGTTATATACATTTTTCAAGACACAAATCGGCGAGCGGATAAGTGATCCGTTTTCCTCCGCCCCCAGCGGATTACTGGGCGGTTGCGGTGAAATAGTTCCTAAATAGAGGCTTCAAGCCCCCAAGCAGGAACTATTCCACCGCAACTTATGAGGACATCGAGCTGTTAGGCCGCTCTATCCCCTAGTAGTCCAGCTTCCACATGTAGCGGCGCGTCATGTAGTCCTTGTGGGTGACGGCAGAGAGCGCACGCATGTACACGTTGTTGAGGATCGGGGCAAAGATCAGGTGATTGAAGTACTCGCTCACGCTGTCTTTGATGTCGTTGAGGCCGAGCTCCTTGGCGTCGAGCTGATAGACGCGCTCGCCACCGTACTGGTTGACGAAGCGGATGCCGCGCTCGTCGTTGCAGCGGCTGCGGCCGACGCTGATGAGCTGGAACAGCGAGGTGCGCTTGTCCAGGATCTCGAAGGGGCCGTGGAAGAAGTCGCAGGTGTTGATGGTGCAGGAGTCGATCTGCAGCATCTCCTGCACGTTGCAGATGCTAAAGACGTAGGCGGCACCAAAGAGCGGACCCTGAGCCATCACGTTGATGCAGGGCTTGTCGGCGTTTTGCTCGGCCCACTTGGCGGCGAGCGGACGGGTGTACTCGACGGCCTTGCGATAGATGGGGTCAACCAGGTCGAAGGCGGCCATAGCGGTCTCATACTCGGCATAGCCCTCGGTCTGCTGCGTAAGCTCCATGGCGATCATGGTCACGACGGCGGAGTTGGTACGGCCCATGCAAGACTCGTCGACGGCCAGGCTGTCATACTGAATCTTGTAGTCGCAGACCTCGGTGAGGCCGGACTCATCGACATAGATGGCGATGGTGCTGGCGCCGTGGTCCTTGGCGACCTGGGCGGCGACGATGGTCTCCTTGGTGCCGCGCATGGACACGACGACGGCCAGGGTGTTCTCGTTGACATAGGCGGGCGTGGCGTGCACGAACTCATTGCTGGTGTAGCTGGAGCTCACGACCTGCGTGGCCTCGTGCTCCATAAAGTACTGGGCAGGATAGTTGCCGCCGTTGGATCCGCCGGCGCCAATCCACACGACGCGCTTGATGCCGCCCTTGTCTGCCTTGTCGGCCAAAACCTGGGAGACGACGTCCTTAACCTGTTCCTGGGTAGTCATCGTGCATCAGCCTTTCTTCTCGTTTGATGCTCTCGATGGCATACAAGTTACATACATGTTTTGGTTATGTCGACTAGTTGTATGCTATATTTGTCTTAGAAAATTTGCTGATACGGTTTTCGATAACTTGCTACCAGCGGTTTTGTTGTTGTATTGAATACATGCTTGATTAGATACGCATACAGGTTAGATACAGGTTGATCGCATGAACGCTTCATCTAAAAAGAGACTGACCCAATACGAGCGCTTGGCGGGCATGCTGCGCGACCGCATCGCCTCCGGCACCTACGCGCGCGGAGACAAGCTGCCATCCGAGATGGAACTCATGGACGAATCGGGGCTGTCGCGTAGCACCGTACGCCACGCCCTTAAGGTGCTCGTTGATGAGGGCCTGGTGCGCACTGAGCGCGGGCGTGGCGCCTTTGTGGCCGACACGCCGGCGCTCCACGAGAACAACCTGGTGTTTTCGAGCTACACGACACAGGTCCAGGGTCAGGGTATGAAGCCCACCACGCGCACGGTGGACTCGGGCTTTGCCAAGGCCGCGGGCAATGCGGCCAAGTTCTTCGATGTCGCCGTGGGCAGCAAGCTCGTCAAACTTGTCCGCCTGCGTTATCTGGACGATGCGCCGCTGTGCCTGGAGACCACCTATCTACCACCGAGCTTTGAAGCACTCATCGATCGCGATATCAACGGTTCGCTCTACGCCACGCTGCGCCAGGAATTCCATCGCGCGCCGGCACAGGGGCACAAGACCTTTGAGGTGTGCTATGCCTCGCAAAACGAGGCGTTTTTGCTCAACGTTGAGCGTGGGCAGGCGCTGATCCTGATCACCGACTACGTCTACGACACCGACGGCCGCCCGCTCCATGTCTCCAAGCGCATCCAACGTACCGACCGTGCCAAATACACCGAGCCCATCGGCTAACCTGTCCCTAAATGGTAGGTTTGGAGAGATCGGGGAACCAGGTTGGTTTGGGTTGGTTGGGCGTGCGCTCGGCCAGGACCAACTCCATCCAGCACATGTCGTACCAGCGGCCGAACTTTTGGGCACAGCGATCGAAGGCGCCCACCAAGCGATATCCCATATGGGCATGGAAGTCCTGGCTATTGTGCGTTAGATACTCGTCGTCCTTGTCGTGCGGCACGGCGATGAGCGCGCACATATTGGTGATGCCCATCGCGATCAGGCACTGCTTGAGCGCATCGTGCAGCTTGCGACCCAGCCCGCCATGGCGCACATCGCGTGCCAGGTAGATCGACGTCTCGACCGACCAGTCGTATGCCTCGCGGCTGTTAAGCGGACTCACGTAGGCATAGCCTACCGGACGCCCGTCCAACTCCATCACCAAATACGGATAGCGCTTGAGCGTACGCTCAATACGCCCGGCGAACTCCTCAACGCTCGGCACCTCGTATTCGCAGGTAATCGCCGTCTGGCGCACATACGGCTCATAGATGGCAAGCAACGCCGGCGCATCATCGGGCGTCGCCAGGCGAATCGTCGGCTCGGACATCTCGGTCATACAACCCTTCCCCCTCAAAAACAGAGGCCGCCTTGCGCCAAACCCAGCGCGGGCCGCCTCCCGTCATTACATCAGGCTACAGGGCAGCCGCCAACGCGTCGATATCCTCCTGCGTCGTGGCCCAGCTGGTGCAAAAGCGCACCACCGTGTGGGTCTCGTCGTACTTTTCCCAGTACTCGATCGCCGCATGCTCGCGAATGCGCGCCATGTCCTCGTTGGGCAGAATCACGAACTGCTGGTTAGTCGGCGTCTCCAAGAAGAACCGGTAGCCGTGCTCGTGCAGCACGCGACGAAGCGCCTGCGCGGTTTCGATCGCCTGACGGCCAATCTCAAAATACAGGCCGTCGGTAAAGAGCGCCTCAAACTGCACGCCCGTCAGGCGGCCCTTGGCCAACAGCGCGCCGTGCTGCTTAATACGCGGAATGGGATGCGCCGGGGCGCGCATGCCGCAGAACACCACAGCCTCGCCGCAGAGCGCGCCGCACTTGGTGCCGCCGATGTAGAACACGTCGCACAGCTGCGCCAGCTCGGGCAGGGTAATGTCGCACTCATCGGCCGCCAGCGCATAGGCCAGGCGGGCGCCATCCACAAACAGCGGAATCTCGCGCTTCTGGCACACCGCGTGAATCGCCGCGAGCTCGGCCTTGGAGTACAGCGTGCCGTACTCAGTCGATAGGCTCACGTACACGGCGCCCGGGAACACCGTGTGCTCGTAGCTCTCGTTTTCGTAGAACACCTGGATATAGTTCTCGAGATCCTCGGCGTGCATCTTGCCCTCGTAGCCGGGGATGGTGAGCACCTTGTGGCCGCCAAACTCGATGGCGCCCGCCTCGTGGCAGGCAACATGACCGGTCTCGGCGGCAACAACGCCCTGGTAGGGCGCGAGCAGCATATCAATCACCGTCGCGTTGGCCTGCGTGCCGCCCACCAGAAAAAACACGTCGGCATCGGGGGCCTGGCAGGCCTCGCGGATAAGTTGCTTGGCGCACTCGGTATGCGCATCGGTACCGTAGCCGGGCTGCGGCTCCATGTTGGTATCGACGAGCGCCTGCAGCACCGCCGGGTGTGCGCCGTGGGAATAATCGTTGTTGAACGCGAGCATGGCAATCCTCTCTTACCGGGTATCGGCCAGATGATTCAAACGGGGCTATTGTACGCCGTGCGGATAGGCAATGCGCGCGGCAAGGCACTCAAGTGCCAGTACCAGGGCAAAGCCGCAGCTCACGTCGCTCAAAAAGTGCGCCCCGATCACGATACGGCCAAAGGCGACGAGCGCCGCGACCACAGCCGCCGTCCAAAAGACCACCCGGCGGTGCGACGGCTTTTCCTTAAAGGCCGCTGCGGGAAGCCCGGCGAGCATCAGGCCAATCGCCGCATGCGCGGTGTGTCCACTCGCGAACGACTTAAAGCCGTCCTTGATTACGCCGGCGGCGATATAGCTCCACTTGTCGGGGTTGCCGATCACCCACCACGGCTGAAAATTGAGCCCCGGTGTGACCTCGATCACGCGCATGCGCGGACGCGACCACAGCGGCTTGACGATCACGTTGAGGATAATGGCCTGAGCGACCCACACGGCAAGCACCATCAACGCCCAGCGCGTAAGCTCGTCGGGCTCAGTCGCGCGCGTGAGGCGATAGACGATAAGGTTGGCGGCGATCACCAGCGCAAACGTCAGTACCACCTGAACCGCGATGAGTTTGCCGCCAACCCGCAGGGACGAAACGATCTCGTAGCCGGCCAGGCCAACGTTGACGAGAATGCCGAGCACGGCGAGCCATTTGCTCCCCCTGGAGTCGGGACGCACCGCGCGTACGAGCATAACGCCCGCGACGCTCGCCGTCAGCTCGAACGGCAGCTCGCCGGCGGCCTCGATAAAGCGACCGTACATGCTGCCGATATTGAACAGCGCGCTCGAGATCTGATAATCGAAGAAACTGCCCA
>OQVI01002205.1_pt1 | contig 12653 bp, 10 predicted proteins | sample 1691651 | NCBI WGS metagenome assembly OQVI01 (sample SAMN03418287, study PRJEB22391) | human gut metagenome | biome: human-gut; feature: organic feature; material: feces | host: Homo sapiens | place: Italy | collected 2013-04
GCTGCTGGACGATGCTTCGACCGATACAAGCCGGGAGATACTGGAAAAATACCGGAACCACCCCCGGGTATCCCAGATAGAGTTCAATACCCGAAATACGGGTAGTCCTTTTCAGCAATGGATGAAGGGGATCTTATTGGCCCGGGGAAAATATATCTGGATAGCCGAAGCGGATGATCTGGCCGATCCGGATTTCCTGGAGACGACCGTTGCCTTGTGTGAAGCGCATGAACGGACTGCGGTCTGTGTGGTGGGCTCACGGCTGATCGACGGAGCAGGAAGGGTATCCAACAAGGATATCAACCATTGGGGCCGACGGAAAGGAAAACAGCCGGGTTGTTTTGACGGGAAGTCATACGCGCTTCATAACCTGTATTGGAAGAATTACCTGATCAATGCCAGCGGTATCCTGTTCAGACGGGAATATGCCGCACGTCTGGCTCATTCTGCCTTCCTGGAAATGCGGTATTGCGGCGACTGGCTTTTCTGGTTCCAGATGGCTTTGCAGGGTGAGGTGATCGAAGTGTACCGTACTCTGAATTATTTCCGCCAGCATGGAGCGAAAGTGACAGTCCAGTCGCTGCAGCGTGGTCAGGGTATCGCCGAAGACATCCAGGTGGTCCGGTACATGGAAGAGCACTTGCCGGACCTGGCTCCTTATAAGAAACGTCTCCGCCGGGGATTATTGTACCGGAAAATCAAACGGACCCTGATCGACGAATCCCAACGGCAGGTTTTATACCAGCAGTTGTCGGCAGAGCTGCAAGCGACGGATGCTGACTACCGCCTGGAACGGTGGAACCAATACCTGCGCTGGCTGTGGCCGTGGCTGACAACCCGTCAGCGGGATCGGTTGTGAACCGGCAGATACAAAATGGATGAGATTGTAAAATGACTTCTTTGATGTGACTGGAAAAAGGTCTAACTTTGTAGACAATGGCAGATACAGTGAACTATTTTAAGCCCATAAAAGATGAGTGATAGTATTTTATATAAGGTTCGTAGTGGAAAACCCATCAAATTCTGGTATTTTATCCGAAAATATATGGGGTTGGTCATTCCGGATTCCTGGTATAGAATCCGGCTGGAACAGCGCTTGTGCCGGGTTCCAGCCGTCCGGATTATCCTTATATCCAGGAACGGGTCAACTATTACATCCAGCTGGACAGGATCAGACCGATCCCGTCGGAGAACAGGCTGGCTCATCACCAAAGCTGGCTGCATTATACGGGACCTATCGGCCAATACCGGAGTAACATGTTCCACAAGGCTTATTATTTCGACCAGCACGACATTACCCGTTGGTTTCCGCCTTCGCTCCGCTGGAATTATTGTCCGGGGGATGTCTATTTCACTCCCGACGATCCTGCCATTGTGAAAAGCCGGCTGATCTCATCCCAAAACCAGAATTCAGTCTTGCTGAAGCTGGATAAGCTCCGTCATTTCATGTATGTGAAAGATACCAAGTCATTCATCGAGAAGCAAGACCGGGCGATCTTCCGGGGGAAAATCCGTCAGAGCCGTTTGCGGACCAAATTCCTGGAGAAGTTTTTCGGACATCCCATGTTCGACTGTGGTGTCGTGGGGAAGAATGAGGGCTGCCCGGACGAATGGATGGCACCGAAACGAACCATCCACCAGCACCTGGATTATAAGTTCATCATGGCGCTCGAAGGGAACGATGTGGCTTCCAACCTGAAATGGGTCATGTCGTCCAATTCCATCGCTGTCATGCCGCGTCCTACCTGCGAGACGTGGTTCATGGAGGGGAAGTTACGCCCCGACTATCATTATATCGAAGTCAAGGAAGATTTCTCTGATCTGGAGGAGAAACTGAATTATTATATCGCTCATCCGGAAGAGGCGCAGCAGATCATCACTCATGCCCACGAATTTGTTGCCCAGTTCCGTAATCCGGAGCGCGAGGAACTGATCTCCCTGCTAGTCCTGAAGCGTTATTTTGAACTGACCGGACAATGGGAACCTTCCACGCATCCGTAACCTTTAGAAACAGAATTTATATGATACATATCGCTTGTAACATCGATCATCAGTTCATCCAGCATTGTGCTGTCACCCTGGTTTCTCTGTTTATCAACAACCCGGGACAAGTTTTCTGCGTGCATATCGTGGCCGGTTCATTGCCTCAGGAGGATCAGGACCTGCTGACGAAGTTAGCCGCCTCATACGGGCACACTGTCCGTTTTTATTTCCCTCCGGCCGACCTGCTGAAGAATTATTCCATCAAGAAATTCGGTCAGCGGATTTCCATGGCGACCTACTATCGCTGTATGTTCCCGTCGATCTTGCCGGAGACGGTAGACAAGGTGCTGTATCTGGACTGTGACATCGTGATCCGCGGTGACATCTCGGCTTTCTGGAACACAGACCTGGAAGGATACGGCGTGGCCTGCATCGAAGATATCGGAAGCCAGGAGAAAAAGCGGTATGAATTACTGCACTATGACCCGGCTGATTCTTATTTCAACGCCGGTGTCCTGCTGATCAACCTGCGTTACTGGCGGGAAACCCATGTGGACCATCAATGTGAAACTTATTTCCTGACGTATCCGGAACGGATCCGCTTCAACGACCAGGATTTGCTGAATGTGGTCTTGCATGCGCATAAAAAGTTCGTTCCCCTCACCTGGAACATGCAAGACGGCTTCTACCGGACAGGCATCCGGGAGCGGGTCAACGACTGGAAAGCGTTCCGGGAGGAATTGCTCAACCCCGTCATCTTGCATTATACGAATAAAAAACCATGGAATTACGACAGCATGCATCCGCTCCGAACAGAATATTTCGTATATTTGGATAAAACTCCATGGAAAGGATGGCGGCCGTCGCATTCGGTCAAAACCCGGATCAAACGGTTCTTCAAGCTGTTACCCTATGCCTTGAAGTGGCGTAAACCCAAATATATCAACTTGGATAAAGCGGTAGGATGATGAAGAAAGAATATGATTATCTGGTGGTAGGCGCCGGCTTGTTCGGAGCTGTTTTTGCACACGAAGCGGCATTGGCCGGTAAACGTTGCCTGGTGATCGACAAACGGAATCACGCAGGGGGGAATATCTATTGCCAGGAGACGGAAGGAATCCAGGTACATGCCTATGGGGCCCATATTTTTCATACCGACCAGGCCGAAATATGGGAATATGCCAACCGGTTTGTCCGCTTCAACCGCTTCACCAACGCACCGCTGGCCCGTTATCGGGACGAATTGTATAATTTGCCTTTCAACATGAATACTTTCCACCAGCTGTGGGGTGTCAAGACCCCGGCCGAGGCTAGGGCCCGGTTGGCTGTGGAATGCGAGAAATATGCCTATATCGAGACCCCTGCCAACCTGGAGGAACAGGCGCTGAAACTGGGGGGAAAGGATATCTACGAACGGCTCATCAAGGGATATACCGAAAAGCAATGGGGAAGATCGGCCCGCGAATTGCCGGCATTCATCATCCGCCGGTTGCCTTTCCGCTTCACGTTCGACAACAACTATTTCAACGATGCCTACCAGGGGATTCCCGTCGGAGGGTACAACAAGCTGATAGCGGCTTTGCTGGACGGCATCGAAGTGCGTCTCTCGTGCAACTACCTGGAGGATCGCCCGTACTGGGATTCCCTGGCCGACAGGATCCTGTTTACGGGATGTATCGATGCCTTTTTCGATTACCGGTACGGACATCTGGAATACCGGAGTCTCCGCTTCGAGTCGGCTTTGCTGGAGATACCCGACTTTCAGGGAAACGCGGTTGTCAACTACACCGAACGCGACATTCCTTTTACGCGGATCATCGAGCACAAGCACTTTGAGTTCGGACAACAGCCCTGTACCGTCATCACCCACGAATATCCCGAAGCATTCCAGCCCGGAAAAGAGCCTTACTATCCGGTGAATGACGAGAAGAATACCCGTCTGTTCCAATCCTACCAGCAACTGGCTGCCGCCCATCCGCAGGTCTTGTTCGGAGGCAGGCTGGCACAATATACCTATGCCGATATGGATGATACCATAGCCGCAGCCCTCCAGCTGTGGAAGAAAGAATATCAACGAATTTTAGAACACTGATAAACATGGAAAACGAATTGCCTAAAATAGATTTGCCGGAAGATGTACTGGTCGATGTGCTGACAGACTCGGTCATCTTGAACCTGTATGCGCATTTTCCCTGCCGGATCAAGGCGGAAATACTGGTACTCTGCAAGAAAGGGGATATCGATGCCTCGATTAACCTGGTGGATTATCATGTCTCCGACAATTCATTCCTCGTGGTACTGCCCGGAAGTATCTTCCAGGTCAACCAGATCCGGGGGGATGTAGAGATCTACTTTGCCGGTTTCTCTTCCGATTTTCTGCGTACGATCAATCCGGTCAAGTCGCTGCTCGACATTACCTATTCCATCAAGCACAACCCGGTTGTGCCGCTCAAGGAGGAGATGGTGGAACTGATCGAAGATTATTTCAAGCTGGGCAAGCGGACCAAAGAGCGTTTCGAGCTGAGTAACCGGGAGCTTTCCCGTCATTTGTATTACTGCCTCATCTATGCCATCAGCTCGCTGTACAGCAACCGCAAGATGGATACTGGCAACCTCTCGCCTGCCGAACGGATCAGCCAGGATTTCGGACAGCTGGTACTCGACAATTATACCAAAGAGAAGAATGTGGCTTTCTATGCCAGTAAACTGGGGATTACGGCGGCTTATCTGAGTACGATCGTCAAACAGACTACGGGCCGCACCTGCATGGAGATTATTTCGAACATGGTGATCATGGATGCCAAAGCCCAATTGAAATCAACGAACCTGCCGATCTATCAGATTGCCGATTCGTTGAATTTCAATAATGTCTCTTTCTTTGGCAAGTATTTCAAGCGGTACGTGGGCGTCAGTCCGCAGGAATACCGCAACAGCAAGTCGGACGACTGACGGAGCTTATTCCGCCAGCCACTCGTTGATCTGCCGCATGATCTTTTCTTTCATGTCATCCGGCATATTGCTGATGCGTGCCCGGTGACTGCCCCGAGGCTGGATATATACCTGTTCGTTCTTCTTTCCTTTGAAGATGGGAACGCGGGTTGCACTCCACGGGTCAATCTCTCCGTAGATGAAGATCATCTTCGGATCATTATCTTTCAGGAAGTTATAGACCTTCTGGTACAGTTCCGGACGGAATTCCACCTTGTCTTTCAGTTCATCGGGCAGCATGATGCGGTTCAGGTAGCCCTGGCTGCTTTTGATAGAAAGATATTTCTCAAAAGGCTTTGTGTCGTAGCCATAGTATCCCAGTTCGCGGGCTGCCTGTACGTTGAAGGGCTCGGTATCCTGTCCGATCGAGAAATACGAGGGATCACTGATTTCCATCCAGTGTCTGAACAAGGTTTCCTTGTCCGAATCCAGGGCCGGAATGGTATTGACAGATGTTCCCCACTGCCAGAGGGCAAACGGGTATTCCAGTACGCTGTAATCGTATATCTCTTCAGTAGGCACACGGAACTGATAGCCTTTTTCCTTCACATAGGCTTCAAAGAGGGGCATCAGCTCATCCCTGTTTTTCAGGATTTCCAGCTGGAAGTCACGGATTTTCTTCCGTTCAGCCTTGGTGCCGACTTTCTCCAGGAAGATTTCATGGCGTCCGTCTTCTACCCCGCGGTTCAACGGAGCGACATAAGGAACAGAGAAGTCCACGTCATCGGGGAAATAGGCCCGATACAGGGTTGTGGTCTGCCCACCCTTACTGATACCCGTGCTGATCCATTTTCCTGTATAGATCTGCTTGAACAGTTCGGTGATCCGGTGCAGATCATAGGCCGAATTTTCGGCTGTCAGATAGTCCCAGTTCAGAGGATCGGGCTTGGACTCGAGGAAGTAACGGTATTCAACGAAGATAACGTTGGCATTCAACAGTTTGGACAGCTCTTCCTGATAGGTTTCACGCAGGGCATAGGCACCGCCGTATCCTTCGGTTACCAGTACCGTAGGACGGTCAAACCCTATATGACACAACACGACCCGCTGCTTGAATGTCCCGGCCTGCTTGCCAAGGGGATCGACTTCCTGTGTCACCCGCACCAGGTATTTTTCGGGATACAACTCGGTCTTCAGCGTTTCGATAGCACTCACGCCCGACAAGGTTTGCAGCTTTTCCTTCAGTTCGCCGGGTGCTGCCATGGCGAGCAACACACAGAAGAACGAAAGAAACAGTAAATTCATCTTTCTCTTCATGGTTATTCTATGTTTAAATGTTTGATGGTTCGTATCAAGCCCTCGTATTTCGCCCGTTTGACGGCCGACTTGGCAAAGATACGATTATAATCGTCTTTGGTGAACATTTTCAAGTCTTCTTTTTGGAGCTGTAAAAGGGCTTCCGAAGGCTGGAAATCGGGTTCGGTGGCGGGGGTGGCAAAGCGATTCCAAGGACAGACCTGCTGACAAGTATCACAGCCGTACAACCGGTTTCCCAACAGCCGGGCTTCCCGCGGAGGGATCTCTCCCCGGTTTTCAATGGTGAGGTACGACAGGCAATGGTTGGCATTCAGGGTATGGGCTTTTTCCAACGCGCCGGTCGGACAGGCTCGCAGACAGCGGTCGCAGGTTCCGCAGCGCGACAGGACAGGCTTGTCGTAAGCATCGGCTTCCCACGTCGTCACGATCTCTCCCAGAAAAAAGTACGAGCCTTTCCCCGGCAGAATCAGCTGGGTATTTTTCCCGATCCACCCCAGTCCGGCTTTCCACGCCCAATAGCGCTCCAACAAAGGGGCTGAGTCGGTAAAGACACGGGCCTCTTCCGCCGTTCCTTCCGGGAGGTTCCGGGCCACATACTGCCAGAGCTGGCGAAGCTTTTCCTTGACTACCTCATGGTAATCCCGTCCGTAGGCATAATAGGCAATATGGGGCTGCTCCGGATCGCGTTTGCGAGCCGGATAATAGTTCAGGGCCACCGAGATGATGCTCCGTGCCCCTTCCACCAGTCCCTGCGGATCACGGCGTATCTCCCGATGGTTCGCCAGATAGGCCATTCCTGCCTGGTAGCCTTTCGCCAGCCAGGTATCCAGCCGCCGCATTTCTGCTTCCACCGGCTCTACCCGGGCGATACCGCAGGCCGAAAATCCCAGCCGGGCAGCCTCGTCCTTGATCATTCGGGTTGTTATAGCTATTTGAGCACTCATCGACAAACAAAAAAATTGTGAATCTTCCTTTTATGCACCACTCCCTTTGGTACATAAGGATTATTGTACGAAGATACGAAAGACAAAACAGAATAAAACAGAATTTTGAGGAAAAGTTCTCCTTTCAAATTAAAACAAACGACTAAAAATAAATCCTTGAATCATCTGCCAATCAAAAATATAATAGTAAATTTGCGTATTAGCATATATAGCTGATGTTGTGCAAATCTATAACCGATATTGCGCCCTGGCAAAATAAATGACGCCATAATGCTTAGTTCTATAAACTGTAATTTGTGGGAAACAGACGAAGGCTGGACCTCAAATTTTCAGACGGGCTGATGAATCGTTTTGCACCTGTCTTCAAAGGAACCGACATTGACGAACTGAATATGAGAAATTATACCCTTGATCAAATGGCCAAGTTTGTAATCAAGGGAACAACCATTGAGAAATTGTTGCGTAATCTCCGTTTCATCCGTCCGGATGGGCAACTGACTGTTGCCGCCATACTGCTTTTCGGCAAATATACCCAACGATGGCTTCCGGTCATGACGGCAAAGTGTATTAGCTATGTTGGAGATTCCATCGGAGGGACCCTGTTCCGCGACAAGATGCACGACATGGAAATTGAGGGTAACCTGCTCCATCAATTCCGTACTATTATGAATTTCTTTACCCGTAATCTCCGTAAGGTGCAGGTTGAGAAAGAATTTAACTCTCTAGGAGTACTGGAAATCCCATACGAAAGCCTCACCGAATATGTCGTGAATGCTCTTGTTCATCGTTCACTGAACATCAAAGCTCCGATTCGTATTTTCATCTTTGACAATCGTGTGGAAATTCATAGTCCGGGAGCTTTGCCAAATGGTTTGACAATTAGGGACATCAAAAATGGCACATCAATGCCTCGCAATATGTTCTTGTTCACCAATGCCAATTATCTGCTGCCTTATACCGGTGCTGGCAGTGGGGTACGTCGTGCGCTTGAATACGATCCTGATTAGTTACCCATCTTAGTAACCAAGTAGTTGCTAAAAACACCTCCCAAAGTAATCAAGCTAATGAAAAAAGTAACCAACTTCAAACAAACTTGGTTACTCGCAAATTAACCAAGAAAGAAGAAGACATAAGAAACTTTTGTTCCGTTCCGAGAACTGCACAGGAAATTATGGATCGGATTGGAATAACCAATCAATCCAAAAACCGGCAGAGATACATAACATCCTTACTAGAAATAGGAGTCATTGAGCGTACTATTCCTGATAAGCCCAATGATCCCCATCAAAAATATCGCTGTAAAAAATAATTGCAAACGGGGGTTGGGCCTGCCAACTTTCTGACAACATGAATCTGAGAGCCTCTCCCCCCCTTCTTTCACTCAAAAACGCGGAATTCGTATCCTTCCTGCAACAGCCATTCAATGGCCTTGGGCATGGCATAACGCATGTTCTTCTCGGCCTTGAGCGAGTCGTGGAATACGATGATCGATCCGTTGCGGACGTATCGCTTCACGTTGTCGAGTACCTGCGGAGGGGTAAGCCGCGGACTGTAATCGCGGGTCACGACATCCCACATAATGATGCGGTATTTCTTCCGCAGCTTGAATACCTGCGGGATACGCATGTGCCCGTGGGGCGGACGGAACAGATTGCTCGGTATCCACTCGGCTGCCTTGTCGGTATTCGCCAGATAATTGCGGGTCAGGAAACGGATGCCCTGGATATGGTTGAAGGTATGGTTGCCGATACGGTGCCCCCGCTCGACCACCATCCGGTAGATGTCCGGATGCTTACGCACGTTATCCCCCACCATGAAGAAGGTTGCCTTCACGCCATACTGGTCCAATATATCTAAAACCCAAGGGGTAACCTCGGGAATCGGACCGTCGTCGAAGGTGAGATACACACACTTCGGCTCAGCCGGGATTCTCCAGGTTACCCCCGGGAACAAAGCCCTGTAAAACCAGGGCGGTTGTTCGATAAACATCTTGTCTTTATTCTTTAGGTTGTAAAGAAGAGAGCGCCATACGGAAGTTGTCGAACTCTTCCTGGTATAGTTTTGTCAGTTCCGGATCTTTATCCTTGGTGATCTTGATGACTTCCTGCAGGGTATATAAGTCTGAATTGACATCACTGGCTGCCGAAGCAAACTGTTTCGGAGTCAGACGGAAATACCAGTTCAGGTTACGCAGCGAGTTGTCGCCGATCGCCTTCAGGACATTGTGTCCTTTTTCTTTCTCACCCAACAGATAGTAAGACTCACCGATCGTCAGACCGCTATAGTCCAACGGAACATTCTCAGGCGGCAATACTTCCATACATTTGTCGAGTACCTGCAACGCCTTATCGTTCTTCTTCTCATAGATCAGTGTCGTAGCCAGCTTGCCGAATACCACCATGCGGTAGCTCTTGCACATACGCATCACGTTTTCATCCAGATAGATACCCGGTTTGTCCACGCCACCCCACTTGAACTTGTTCATCACGTTGTCGAACATCTTCTCGCTGTTGATAGCCTTCACCGTGTTCTGGGTCTGCATCGGGACAATCTGGTAAGCCATACCGGTCTGCTGGAAATACGGATCCAGCTTCACGAACTGATCCGGACTCACCGTGATCGCATAATACATCGGTCGCTTCCAGTCGTTGGTCTGCAGCATGTTCAGTACCAGCAGTTCCTGCTTGCCCAGCGCATCCTTGCCTTTCAGGTTGATGGTCATTTCCTTGGCAGGTACCGGTACATCCATATTCTTCAACAGACCGCCTTGTGCCAACGCTACCGAGTCAATCGGATAGATCAGGGTTTCAGACGGGATATAATCCAGCGGCTGACTGAATCCCGGGATTTTCTTGTATTTCGGATCGTCACTGCGTACAAATTCCAACGCTGTATTCAGGTCGATCGGTTTGTCGGTCATCGGGAAGATATAGGCGAAGTCGCGTGTACCCTGCACATACTCGTCGTGTGTCCATGAGATCGGCAGCGGTTCCGATTCATACGCCTGTTTCTTCATCTGGTCGGCATACCAGTCGGTCTGCAGGTAACTGGTGTTGCAGACACGCACGTCGGTACGGATACCCTCAACCTCCTGCGCATACCACAACGGGAAGGTATCGTTATCACCGTTGGTAAACAGGATGGCATTCGGTTCGCAGGATTCCAGGTAATTGGCACCGAAATCGCGGCAAACATAACGTCCCGAACGGTCATGATCGTCCCAGTTCTGTCCGGCCATCTGGATAGGCACCAGCAGAGCGGCAATCGAAGCCACGGCAGCCGCTGCGGTAGCAGGCAGCTTGGCATAGCTCTGCAGCATACGCACCAGAGCTATCACACCGAAACCGATCCAGATACAGAAGGCATAGAACGAACCGGCATAGGCATAGTCTCGTTCACGCGGCTGGTAGGGTGTCTGGTTCAGGTAGAGCACAATGGCGATACCGGTCATGAAGAAGAGCATGAAGGTGATCCAGAATCCCTGGATGCCTTTCTTCCCGGCTGATACCTGATAGCAGAGTCCCAACAGACCGAGCAGCAAAGGCAACATATAATATACGTTATGTCCTTTGTTGTTGGCAATATCGTTCGGCATCTCGTCTTGCGGACCCACCAGCAAGGTATCGATGGCCTTGATACCGGTGATCCAGTTACCGTTCTGCACCTCTCCATGTCCCTGAATATCATTCTGACGACCGGAGAAGTTCCAGAGGAAGTAACGCCAGTACATGAAGTTCAGCTGATAGGAGAAGAAGAAACGCAGGTTCTCGGCAAAGGTCGGCTTCATCACCGATTTGGTCTCGCCGCACTGGTTGAACTTCACCGGCTGCCCCTTGATCTGTGCCCACTCCTTATAGGCCTGCACATGGCGGCCATCCGAGCTGTACATACGCGGGAACAGCATATTCAGTTCGTCCACATACTGATATTCGGTATTATGACGCGATACATAGTACCGGTCTTTCTCATTCGGATCTTTCTTGCTGACGCGTGTCCATACCGGATCGCCTTCCTTCGTATCAGCCACGCAGGCACCTCCTTCGCTCTTCCGTTTGATTTCCGAAACGTAGGTCTGTCCATACAGCAACGGGGTCTGTCCGTACTGCTCGCGGGCCAGGTAAGTACGCAGCGTAAAGATATCCTTCGGCGCGTTCTGGTTCATCGGGGTATCAGCCGTCGCACGGATCAGGGTCAGGGCGTATGACGAATAACCCACCACAACCACCATCAGGCTGATCAGGATCGTATTCAGCAGCTTCAGGTTCAGTTCCTTGCTCATGAACAGGTAGGCTGCCAGGGCAATACTCAGGACTGCGGCAATCACATAACCGCTGCCGATGAACGGAATACCGATCAGGATAACCGACAGCAGGAATGAAATACGCAGGCGGAGCGGATGGATCTCGTCGCGCATGGTTTCCCAGATAGACCAGATCAGGACTCCTGCCAGTACCAGTACATATACATAAACACCCGAGTTGTAAGGCATACCCAACGTATTCACAAAGAACAGTTCGAAGTAACCGCAGATCTCAACCAGTCCCTGTACCACACCGTACATCATCAGGGCGATGATCACGAAAGAGACAAGCAGGGCAATCAGTGTACCCTTCATGGTCGGATTCGGGAATTTCTTATAGTAGTAAACCAACACAATGGCCGGGATACACAGCAAGTTCAACAGGTGGACACCGATACTCAATCCCATCAGATAGGCAATCAGCACGATCCAACGGTCGGCATGCGGGGCATCAGCCACCGATTCCCATTTCAGGATCAGCCAGAATACCAGGGCCGTAAACAAAGAAGAATAGGCATATACCTCTCCTTCGACAGCCGAGAACCAGAATGTATCACTGAAGGTATAAGCCAAAGCACCTACCAGACCGGCTCCCATAATCGTAATGGTCTGGCCCATCGTGATCTCCTGCGCATCCTCAACGACAATCTTTTTGGCCAGATGGGTGATACTCCAGAAAAGGAACAGGATGGTCAGGCCACTGAACAGGGCTGACATGGTATTCACCATCTTGGCTACCGTAGAAGGATCGGAAGCAAACTGGGTAAACAGATTCGCCGTCAACATGAAGAACGGTGCTCCGGGCGGATGCCCTACTTCCAGTTTATACGCTGAAGAAATGAACTCACCGCAATCCCAAAAGCTGGCGGTGGGCTCCATCGTCATCAAATAAACACACGAAGCGATAATGCAGACAATCCACCCCAGTGTGTTGTTGATCAGTTTATACTTTTCCATACGTTGTATAAAGTAATTATTAATTATTTCGTTTGAACTGGCAACCTTTTACTCAAAACAAGTGCAAATGTACGTATTTGCCTTTACACTTTAACGATGGATTGGCTTATAAATTGTGTAAGAGTTCTAAAAAGTCATTGTGTCTGTTCGTATTCGTTCTTTTCTCTTGACCCAAGTGATTGTCCGTTCTTTTCTCTTGAAAGAAAAGAACCAAAAGTTCAAGG
>OQVI01002210.1_pt1 | contig 12628 bp, 10 predicted proteins | sample 1691651 | NCBI WGS metagenome assembly OQVI01 (sample SAMN03418287, study PRJEB22391) | human gut metagenome | biome: human-gut; feature: organic feature; material: feces | host: Homo sapiens | place: Italy | collected 2013-04
TTGATGTGGGTGGGAAGCCGGGCTTTGTCCAGCCGGGATGTAATGGCCGCCGCGATCACGGTGGGGCTGTGCCGGTTGCCGATCTCGTTCTGCACGATCAGCACCGGGCGCACGCCGCCCTGTTCGGAGCCGACCACCGGCGACAGGTCGGCGTAGAATACTTCTCCTCTGTGTACTTCCATGGAATCTCCCTCCCTGTGTGCTGCGGGGGATGGCCTCCGCCCGTGCACTTTCAGTATGAGCAGGGCCGGGGCGGGTTATGCAGCGGGGCGTATTCCATTGTATGCACAAAGTGCGGTCAGGTTTCCGGAGCAGTCTCCAGAATGCAGAAAGCCAGCGCCATGCCGCCGTCGTGGCTCAGCGAGAGGTGGGCGGTCAGGCCGTGGTCGGCCACCCAGCGGGCCGTGGCCCCGGAGAACCGGTAGGCCGGGGCACCGCTTTCCAGCCGCACGGCCTCGATCTCCCGCAGGGCAAAGGGCTCCCGCAGACCGGTGCCTGCCGCTTTCAGGAACGCCTCCTTGGCGGCAAAATCCGCTGCCGCGCTGGCCAGCCGGTGGGCACCGCTGTGCCCGGCGGGCAGGGGTGTGTCCAGCGCCAGCGCTGTGCATTCCGCCGGGCCGTACACCCGCCGCACAAAGGCGGCGGCATGGGGGCCGGAGAGGCTTTTTTCCAGATGATCGAGGGCGCAGACGTCGCAGCCGATGCCAAAGATCATGCAGGGCTCCTTTCTGCCGCGCATTTTGGGCGGCGGCTTTTTTCATGTTGCATGAAAGTAACTGGAAATTCTGGGCAATATGTGCAAATCCACCGGGTTCGTCTTGAAGTTTCGGCGCATTTCGTGTACAATGAATTATAGTTCATCCGAAGGGGGTGTATTCCGTGGGCGAAGCAACTACTATTTTTTCGATCCACGATCGCAAGGACTATGAGATCCACGAGATCGTACAGCAGGTGTACGATGCATTAAAGGAAAAAGGCTACAATCCGGTCAACCAGCTGGTGGGCTATATCCTGTCGGAAGACCCTACCTACATCACGACCTATAAGAACGCCCGCGCGTTGATCCGCAAGGTGGATCGCGATGATCTGCTGCAGGCCATGCTGCGCAATTATCTCAACGTTTGACGTTTCCGGCTTTTTCAGCTCCGCTGCCCGTACAAGGGCGGCGGAGTTTTTTGATTATTGGTGGATGTGGGTGGGCGGGGGAGCTTTCTCCGTCGAACGTCCTGGAGGTGGGGCCCCGGCGCGCAGCGTTGGGGCGGGACTGGAGTCCCGGGCTGTTCGCGGAGAAACTCCCCCGCCTGCCCGTCCCGCGCAAAAGCTCAGAGCATGGGCAGGGTGAAGATCTGGTTCACCAGCACCTCGTACTCCCAGGGCTCCCGGGCCTTGCGCAGCTGCTTTTCCAGCTTTTCCGACCCGGCAAAGCGGTGGATGAGGTAGAACCAGTGGGCTTTCATACGGCTCACGGCACAGCCGGCGCTGCCGAACAGCTCCGTGTAGCCGTGGTACAGGTCATCCAGATAGCCCCGCAGTTCCTCGCGGGAGGCACCGGTCCCGCCGCGGGCCCGCCGCAGCAGGGCCGGGTCTGCGATGAAGCCCCGCCCGATCATGATGCCGGACAGCTGCGGAAAGGATTTTTCCAGCGCGTGCAGATCCTCCGGGGCGGTTACATCGCCGTTGTAGCACACCGGCATGGTGCACCGGGGCAGCGCTTCGGCAAAGGCGGCCCGGTCGGCCTGGCCGCGGTACAGCTGCCGCATCACGCGGGGGTGGATGGTCAGTTCACAGATGGGGTAACGGTCATAGATGTCCAGAATGGCGGCAAACTCGTCCGGGCTGCTGACGCCCAGCCGGGTCTTGACCGAAATAGGCCCTTCCGCATGGGAGAATACCGCATCCAGAAAGGCGTCCAGCACGGCGGGGTCCCGCAGCATGCCGGAGCCTTTGCCCTTGGCGGTCACGGTGCCGGAGGGGCAGCCGAGGTTCAGGTTTACTTCGGTGTAACCCAGGGCACGCAGCTCACCGATCATCCAGGCAGCCAGCTCGCCGTCCTTGGCCAGCAGCTGCGGGATCACCGGCGCACCGGGGTTTGCGGCGGGGGCAAGCTCCGCCATCTTCTTTTTGATGAGCACCCGGTTCTCCGGCGGGGAGAGGAAGGGTGCGTAGTAGCGGTGGGCGGTGCCTTCCGGCCCGAACCACTTCTGCTGGGCCTGACGCCAGACCCGGTCGGTAAGCCCCTCCATGGGGGCGGCATAATACTGCATAAAAAACTCCCGGTTTTGGTTCCCTGCGGATCAGTTGAAGGAGCGGAAGCCCTTGCCGATGATCTCGCTGGAATTGACGATGGTGATGAAGCTGTGGGGGTCGTTCTCACGCAGGAAGTTGCGCAGCTGCAGAGCCTGCCGACGGGTGAGCACGGTGACCAGCACGCTGAGCTCGTGGTGGGTGTAGGCACCGTAGGCCTTTTCCACCGTGGCAGAACGGTTCATCTCCTTGATGATGAAGTTCAGAATGGGCTGGGGGTTGGCCGTCATGATGGTGCACACCTTGCGCAGGCGGATGTTTTCAATGGCACCGTCCACCACAAAGCTCTTGCCGATCAGGCCCAGGATACAGTACAGGCCGGTGCCCATGCCGAAGCGCCAGGCGGCGGCCAGCACGATGAGGATGTCGCTGGCCATCAGGGCCTTGCCGATCTCCATCGAGGTATATTTGGCCAGGATCAGGGCCACAATGTCGGTGCCGCCGGTGGATGCACCGATGTCAAACACGATGGCCGCACCCAGCGCGGGCAGGAACACCGCAAACACCAGGTCCAGCATGGCATCGCCGCTCATGGACACACCCGAGGGGTACAGCCACTCGCACACCGACACGAAAAAGGACAGGGCAAAGGACGAATAGATGGTCCAGCCCATGCACTTTACGCCGAGGAACACGAACCCCAGCACCACCAGCACCAGGTTGATGATCCACATAAAGCCGCCCACATTGATCTTGGGGAACAGGTCGGCCAGCAGGATGGACAGGCCGGATGTGCCGCCAAAGGCGAAATGGTTGGGGTTCTTGAAATAGACGATGCCCACGGCGGTGAGGATCAGGCCAAGGTTGAGCTCACCAAAGAAATTTAAATTCTTCAGCAGATTCTGCTTGCTGAATGCTTCTTTTAAACTGTTCATGGGGTTCCTCCTATATGAAATGATGCAAAATTGACCGTGCACCACGCAAAAATATACTCTCCTTCACCGATACTGTCAAGGGATGCGGCCAAAGTTGCCAAAAATGCCGGCAGAAAGCGCCTTTTGATGCTTTCTCTTGAAGAAATCACGGAAATGGTGTATTATATACCATATATGAGAAGAGGGCACACTGCTGCCCTGACAGGGGGAAACTTCATGGCTGATAAAAACTTTCTGACGGATATCATTGATGCCGACCTTGCCGAGGGCAAGATCCGCGAGATCCATACCCGCTTCCCGCCCGAGCCCAACGGCTATCTGCACATCGGCAGTGCCAAGGCCATCTACATCAACTGGTCCATTGCCAACCAGTACGGCGGCAAGTTCAACCTGCGTCTGGATGACACCAACCCCGCTCGCGAAGGCGAGGAGTACGTCAACAGCATCATCGAGGACCTGCACTGGCTGGGTGCCGACCCCAACGGCGGCATCTTCTACGGCAGCGACTACTTTGACCAGTGTTACGAGTACGCCGAAAAGCTCATCAAAGAGGGCAAGGCCTATGTGGATGACCTGAGCCGTGAGGAGATGCGCGAGTACCGCGGTGCCGATGCCGGCAAGCCGTCCCGTCCGTCTCCGTACCGCGACCGCACCCCGGAGGAGAACCTGGACCTGTTCCGCCGCATGCGTGCCGGGGAGTTCAAGGAGGGCGAAAAGACCCTGCGTGCCAAGATCGACCTGGCCAGCCCCAACATGAACCTGCGCGATCCGGCCATCTACCGCATCAAGTACGCCGAGCATCATCGGCAGGGCAACAAGTGGTGCATCTACCCGATGTACGACTTTGCCCACCCCATCCAGGACGCCATCGAGGGCATCACCCACAGCATGTGCAGCCTGGAGTTCGAGAACCACCGCCCGCTGTACAACTGGGTCATTGAGAACATCTTTGGCACCGCCTTCCCCAAGCAGCGCGAGTTTGCCCGCCTGAACATGACCAACACGGTCATGAGCAAGCGCTACCTGCGTGAGCTGGTGGAAATGGGCATCGTGGACGGCTGGGACGATCCCCGCATGCCCACCCTGTGCGGCCTGCGCCGCCGCGGCTACACCCCCACCTCCATTTTCACCTTTGTGCGGGAGGCCGGCATCTCCAAGTCCGACAACCTGATCGACATGCGCCAGCTGGAGGCCTGCATCCGCAGCGAGCTGGACCTGACCGCACAGCGCCGCATCGCCGTGCTGGACCCGGTCAAGCTGATCGTGGACAACTACCCGGAGGACAAGACCGAGTACTTTGACGTGGCCAACAATCCCAACCGCGAGGCCAACGACACCACCACCCGCAAGGTGGCCTTTACCCGCGAGCTGTGGATCGAGAACGAGGACTTTGCCGAGGTGCCGCCTCCCAAGTTCAAGCGCCTGACCCTCGGCGGGGAAGTCCGCCTGATGGGTGTCTACATCGTCAAGTGCACCGGCGTGGACAAGAACCCGGACGGCAGCATCGCTGCCGTCCACTGCACCGCCGACCTGGAGACCGGCAACGGCAACCCCGCCGACGGCCGCAAGGTCAAGGGCACGATCCATTGGGTCAGCGCTGCCCACTGCATCGACGCTGAGGTGCGCCTGTACGACAAGCTGTTCACCGAGGCCAACATGAACGCCATCCCCGAGGGCAGCGACTACAAGGACTACCTGAACCCGGAGAGCGTTGTGGCCTGCACCGGCTGCAAGCTGGAAGAGAGCCTGAAGGACGCCAAGCCCGGCGACAAGTTCCAGTTCGTGCGCACCGGCTTCTTCACCCCGGACAGCAAGAACCCCGGCGTGTACAACCGTGTGGTCACCCTGCGCGACAGCTTCAAACCTGCAAAGTGAAAAAATCAACCCGTCAAGTCAAAAGGAGCATCTGATTTTTTATGAAAAAGACAATGACCCGCAACATCGTCATTATGGCCATCGTCACTGTCATCATGGCAGTGGTGCTGAGCCTGTACATCAAGAACACCGGCACCGTGCCCGCTGCCGACAACACGGCTTCTCTGGCCGACGGCACCTACACCGCCAGTGAGCAGGGCTGCCTGAGCGAGGTGGCCGTCACCGTCACCGTCACCGGCGGCAAGGTGACCAATGTGGCCATCGACGCTTCCGGTGAGACCCCGGAGCTGGGCGGTGCCGCCGCTGAGACCCTGGCAGATGAGCTGACCAAGGCCGGTTCCACTGCCGGTGTGGACGCCGTTTCCGGCGCGACCCTCACCAGCAATGCTGTGTTCACCGCCATGGACAGCTGCCTGGCGCAGGCCGGCACCGGCTCTGCAGGCGCAGAGGACCTGACCGACGGCACCTATACTTCCAGCGCTAAGGGCTGCCTGAGCGATGTGGAGGTCACCGTGACTGTTTCCGGCGGCAAGGTGAGCGAAGTGGCCATTGATGCTTCCGGCGAGACCCCGGAGCTGGGCGGCGCTGCTGCCGAGACCCTGGCAGATGCCCTGACCAAGGCTGGTTCCACCAACGGCGTGGATGCTGTTTCCGGCGCGACCCTGACCAGCGAGGCCGTGTTCACTGCCATGGACGACTGCCTGAGCCAGGCCCAGTAAGACAAGAACGCAGAATGCCCCGTGGGTGACCGCCCACGGGGCATTTTTTGATGGGTGCACGCACCCGGATGCAAAAACGCCGTCCACAGGGAGATTCTCTGCGGGCGGCACTGGTTTTTTATGGGGTCAGGGGTTCAGGCTGCATCAGACCGCACGGCCGGCGTCGTTGCCGCCGCGGATGGCCAGAGCGATGTTGAAGGGATTGGCGCAGTCGCCGATGGTGTACACTTCCTTGCAGTCGATGCCGTCCACCAGACTGATGTTGGGCAGCATGTCGGCACCGTTGACGATGGCATCGCACTTGATGTTCATCTCTACACCACTGTCCAGCGTGAGGGTGGCCACATTGCCGCTGACCGTCTTGATGGCGGACTGCGGATAGGACTTCACGCCCAGAGCGTACAGGGCGGTGGTCATCATGCGCATGGCATGCTGGGACTGCTGCATGTCGAACTCGGAGGCCGGGTTCGGGGTGACGATGGTCACGTTCTTCTTGTGCACGGTCAGCCACAGGGCGGCGTCAAAGGCCTGCGCATTGGAGCCGTAAACGATCACGTTGTCGCCCATCTCGGTGAACATGAAGTTGTCCATCTCCACCACGGGGGCGCTGCCGTCACCGTCCACGGTCAGGGTGTCGCGCAGGCCGCCGGCGGCCAGGATGACGGCATCCGGTGCTTCGGAGTTGATGAGCTCCTGGGTGACCTCGGTGCCGGTCTTGACTTCCACACCGTTTAGCTCCAGCTGACGGATCAGGTAGTTCTTCAGGTCGGCCAGATTCTCATGGGGGCCCTTGACGGAAGCAGCAAAGTCCAGCATGAAGCCCAGGGCACCGCGCTTCTCGTACAGGGTCACGTTGTGGCCGCGGGCAGCTGCGATGCGGGCAGCCTCCATGCCGGCGGGGCCGCCGCCGATGACCATGACCTTCTTGGGGGTGGCTGCAGGCTCCAGCTCGTAGGTGGCGGGGCCGCCCTCGCGCATCACGCGCTGGGTCAGGGCGTTCACACGGCAGTAAGCCATCTGTGCGTTGGCCTCGTTGCTGCCGATGTGGCAGTGCAGGCAGCGGGTGCAGGGTGCGATCTCGTCAATGCGGCCTTCCTTGAGCTTGTTGACGTACTCCATGTCCACGGTCAGGGGGCGGGTCATCAGGAAGAAGTCGGCCTTGCCGTCCTCCAGAGCCTGCTCGAAGAAGTCGGGTGCGTGGGCAGGATCGTTGTAAGTGACCACGCCGCAGGGGATAGACAGCGCCTTTTTATACTCGGCGGCAACGTTCAGGCCGATGCCGCAGCCGCTGGTGTTGCCGATCAGCATGCCCTGCCAGTTCTTGCTGAAGTCGTACTGGGTGCCGAAACCGGTGCAGCCCTCGATGCCGTTCAGGATGAAGTACAGGTCGGCACCGAACTGGGCAACGTGGTGGCCCAGGGGTCCCAGACGCAGGTGCATGGAGTCACAGCCGGCCTGCTCGAACAGCTTGGCGGCGGCAATGCCTTCTTCCATGGTCATGGCCAGGGTGTGCGGGGTGGTGACGGCGGAATCCAGCGTCATCATGGTGGGGTTGTTGGAGATGTTGTCGTTCTCCTCAATGCAGTTGATCAGGATCTGCATGTTGAAGTCCGGGCCGCACTCCTTTTTCACACCCTCGATGATCTCGGTGATGAAGCGGGCACGGTTTTCAATGGAGCCGATGCCGTACTCGTCGGTGCGGGTGTTGTGGAAGCGGGACAGGAAGTGTGCGGGCATATTGAAGCCGGCGCAGTTCAGTTCCACACAGTCAAAGCCCATCTGCTGCAGACCCTTGGCGACCTCCACAAAGTGTGCCTGCTTGGCATGGATGTCATCAATGGTCATGTCATTCTCGCCCATGCCGAAGCCGGACATCTGGTAACCCATCTTGGCACCGTACTTGTGGCACTCGTCCACCAGCTTCTGGCCAAAGGCCAGAGTGTCGGCGTCGTAGGAGCCGCCTTCCGGTACCTCCAGCGCTGCGATGGTCTCCACATAGATCAGGGCCACGCCGCCCTTGGCCAGGTTGACGTAGTAGGTGAGCAGCTCATCGGTCAGACCGGCCAGATAGGTGGCGGAACCGGCAGCGGACTTGACCATGCGGTTGGAAATTTCCATAGAGCCGATGGTCAGGGGGCTGAACAGGGTGGTCAGCTCCTTGGTGTTGGAGCGGAACTCGCTCTCGTCCAGCTGAGGGTTGATGGAGGCGGTGTAGAGCTTGTCGGTCGCCGGAGCGGCGGCAGCGGGGGTGGTGGTGCCTTCGGCGGCGGACCCGGCCGCAGAGGCAGCAGCGGAGGAGGCGGGGGCTTCGGTCTTGGAACAGCCGTTCAGCAGGCCCAGACCGGCGATGCCGGCGGCACCGGCAGCAACCTTCATGAAGTTGCGGCGAGAGATGTTTGCCATGATGTGTTCTCCATTCTTTTTCGTTCTTCTGTGTTTGGTACTTCTTCTTTCGCGGCACATTGATTGTGTTTTCACAAACGATGTGGTATAATTATAAACCCTGTAGCAAATACATGGTCAATACAGAAATGGTAACAAAAAGGTGACGAAATATCTATGAAAATCCACGAATTGGCGCACCTGTCCGGCGTCAACCCGGAAACCATCCGCATGTACCGGCAAAAAGGCCTGCTGCACCCGGCAAGGCTTGCCAACGGGTACTTTGATTATTCGGCCTGCAATCTCTATGAGCTGATGTTTGTGCGCAAGCTGCGGGGCGCGAATCTGGGGCTGGAGACCATTGCGTCCTTTTATGCGGAGGATGGGCAGGCCGGTGCGCTGCGGAACATGAAGCAGGAGATCCGTGCACTGGAGGAAACCATCCGGGAGCTGGAGCAGCGCAAGAAGCAGCTCATGTCCACACTGGGACACTATGTGCTGTTCTCCAACCAGCCGCAGCAGGTGCAGGAATTGACCCTGCGTTCGGAGTGCTGGTTCGTGCCGCTGGAGCTGGAACCGGCGGACAGCGTGTGCCGACGGTGGATGGAACACGCGGATGCTTTGTTCACCGGCATCCGCATCGCCCCGGCGTATCTGGAACAGCCGACGCAGCAGGTGCCTTATACGATGGAGCTGGGAGCCTACACCGAGGACCTGAAGCGTCTGAAGCTGCCCTTGCCGCCGCAGGCCCGCCGGATGCCCGGCGGCACCTACCTGAGCAACTTTCTGGAAGCGGAGACCGACGGCACCCTCAGGGGCGGTCAGCTGCAGCCGGTGATCGACTATGCAGCGGCCCACCACTACCGGTTCTGCCCGGAACAGGGAGCCTTCCTCTACTGCCTTAATGGTGGGGAGGAAGCACTGCAGCTGGTGTTCTGCTTTCAGGTCCGGGTGGAACCGGAAAATGGATAAAACAAAAGCGCCGCCGGCAGGGAATGCTCTCTGCGGGCGGCGCTGTCGGTTCCGTTCAGGAAATGGGAGAAGTGCTTACAGGGCGAAGTAACGCTTTGCGTTGTCGAAGCAGATGCCCTTGACGATCTTCTCCAGAGCCTTCTCGTCGTTGGGGTACTCGCCATCCTCGACCCACTGGCCGATCAGGTTGCACAGGATGCGGCGGAAGTAGTCGTGGCGGGTGTAGCTCAGGAAGCTGCGGCTGTCGGTGAGCATGCCCACGAAGTTGCCCAGCAGGCCCAGGTTGGCCAGGCTCTTCATCTGGTTCTCCATGCCGATCTTCTGGTCGTTGAACCACCAGGCAGAACCGTGCTGGATCTTGCCGGGCACCTCGCTGCTCTGGAAGCAGCCCAGGATGGTGCCGATCTGCTCGTTGTCGGCGGGGTTCAGGCTGTAGATGATGGTCTTGGGGCACTCGTCGGTGTCGTTCAGGGCGCTGAGCAGGCTTGCGATCTGGCCGCCGCAGGTGGTGGTGTTGATCATGTCAAAGCCGGTGTCGGGGCCCAGCAGGGCGTTCATCTTGCGGTTCACGCCGCGCAGGCAGTTGTAGTGCAGCTGCATGGCAATGTTCAGGCGGTGATACTGCTTGCCCAGGTGGATCAGGATGTAGGTCTGGTACTTCTCAGCCTCTTCCACGGTGCAGCTTTCGCCCTTCATCACCTTCTGGTAGATGGCGTTCACCTCGTCCTTGGTGGCCTCACGGTAGGGAACGTAGTCCAGACCATGGTCGGAAGCGCGGCAGCCCATCTCGGCAAAGAACTCGATGCGCTTGGTCAGGGCATCGGTCACGCAGTTGATGCAGGCCAGCTTTTCCTTGCCCACAACGGCAGCCAGCTTGCCCATGTACTCAGCGAAGCCGGGCTTGTTGATGTTGAGGGCCTTGTCGGGGCGGAAGGAAGGAGCCACGGTGAACTTGATGGTGGGATCTTCCTTGATCTTCTTGTGCCACTCCAGGCTGTCGATGGGATCATCGGTGGTGCCGATGAAGGCCACGTTGCTCTGCTCGATCAGGCCGCGCACGGTCAGCTTGGGGTCGTGCTGCAGCTTGTCGTTGCACAGGTTCCACACTTCCTCGGCGGTGTCGCCGTTCAGCACGCCGTCGTAACCAAAGAAGGTGTGCAGCTCCAAGTTGGTCCAGTGGTACATCGGGTTGCCGATGGCCATGGGCAGGGCCTCGGCAAACTTCTGGAAACGCTCGCGGTCGGGCTTGTCGCCGGTGATGTACTCTTCGGGCACGCCGTTGGAACGCATCACGCGCCACTTATAATGATCGCCGAAGTAGCTGCCGTCCGGGTTGCGGCCGCCCAGCCACACCTGAGCGATGTTGTCGAAGCGGCGGTTCTCGTAGATCTCGCGGGGCGGGATGTGGCAGTGGTAGTCGCAGATGGGCATGCCGGCTGCGTAGTCGTGGTACAGGTGCTGCGCGGTGGCAGACTGGAGCATGAAGTCCTTATCCATAAATGCTTTCATGGGTCGTTAACTCCTTTTTTGATCGGTGAATGAACGATTATTTGTGAAATAATAGACAAACCTATATGCATCGGTGCGCCTGTCAGCTGTGACAGGCTGCCTTGCCCCTAGTATACCGAAAAATGAAGTTGTATACAACTGAAAAAGTGCCAAAATTTATCCTGAGGAATTGTGAAATCCGCTGGAAATACGCAAAACCGCCCTTTTTGCTCTAAAAAAGATGCACAAACCACTTGACTTATTTGTATACAACAGCATAAAATAGTGGTATGAGACAGGGGCGTGTGGACCCCTGCATGATATGCTAAGCGACGATGCAAAAAGGAGAACACAGAGATGGAAACTTTGAACTACAAGGTTCTGGCTGAGACTGGCTACAACGGCTACATCCTCAAGGATGCCCCCGTCAAGGTCATGCAGTTCGGCGAAGGCAACTTCCTGCGTGCTTTCGTGGATTATTTCTATGATATCGCCAATGAGAAGGCTGGCTACAACGGCAAGGTCAAGCTGGTGCAGCCCATCGGCAACTTCCCCCAGATGGCGGACTGGATCAACGAGCAGGAGGGCCTGTACACCCTGTACCTGCGCGGCAGTGAGAAGGGCCAGAAGGTCGATGCCAAGCGCGTGATCTCCTGCGTGTCCGACTGTGTGTGCCCCTATGTGGACGGCAAGTGGGACGAAGTGCTGGCTCTGGCCCGCTCCGAAGAGCTGGAGACCGTTGTATCCAACACCACCGAGGCCGGCATTGCTTACACCCAGGGCGACAGCGCGTTCGACCAGGTGCCCCCCAACAGCTTCCCTGCAAAGCTGACCCGTGTGCTGTATGAGCGCTACAAGGCCTTCAACGGCGCTGCCGACAAGGGCCTGGTGATCCTGAGCTGCGAGCTGATCGACAACAACGGCAAGGAGCTGCAGAAGTGCTGCAACAACTACGCCAAGGACTGGAACCTGGACGCTGCCTTCATCGACTGGATGAACAACGCCAACACCTTCTGCTCCACCCTGGTGGACCGCATCGTTCCGGGCCGCATCCGTGACCCGAAGGAGCTGGCTGCGCTGGAAGAGGCCAACGGCTACCATGATACCGTGCTGGACGTCGGCGAAGTGTTCGGCGTCTGGGTCATCGAGGGCCCCGCAGGTCTGGAGGACAAGCTGCCGTTCAAGAAGGCCGGCGTCAACGTCATGGTCGTGCCCGATGTCACCCCCTACAAGAAGCGCAAGGTCCGCATCCTGAACGGTGCCCACACCGGTTTCGTTCTGGGCGCATACCTGGCCGGTTTTGACATCGTGCGTGACTGCATGCACAACGATACCATCCGCGGCTTCATGAACAAGATGCTGCACGAGGAGATCATTCCCACCCTGCCGCTGGACAAGAAGGATCTGGAAGAGTTCGCTTCCGCCGTGGAGGATCGCTTCAACAACCCGTTCGTCAACCATGAGCTGATGAGCATTTCCCTGAACTCCACCTCCAAGTGGAAGGCCCGCAACATGCCGTCCTTCCTGGCCTACATCGACGAGCAGAAGAAGCTGCCCAAGTGCCTGACCATGAGCCTGGCTGCTTACATCGCCTTCTACTCCAACGACATCCAGGAGCGCACCGCGGACGGCCTGATCTGCAAGCGCCCCGCCGGCAACACCTACAAGATCCAGGATGACGCCTGGGCTCTGGACTTCTACTATGCCCACAAGGATGACACCGCTGCCCAGCTGGTGCACGCTGTGCTGACCAACACCCAGATGTGGGATCGGGATCTGACCCAGATCTCCGGTCTGGAAGCCGCTGTTCTGGCCGATCTGGAGAAGATCCGCACCGAGGGCGCCGAGGCTGCTTACAAGAGCTGCCTGTGATCCGACAGAATAATTTTCCCGCACAAAAGAGGGCTGCTGCTTTGGGCAGCAGCCCTTTTGTGCTTTGATCGTCAATAAGGAGAACAACTATGCCGCAGGCAATTCATATCAGCCCCATCGACAACGTGGTCGTTGCCCTGC
>OQVI01002216.1_pt1 | contig 12612 bp, 10 predicted proteins | sample 1691651 | NCBI WGS metagenome assembly OQVI01 (sample SAMN03418287, study PRJEB22391) | human gut metagenome | biome: human-gut; feature: organic feature; material: feces | host: Homo sapiens | place: Italy | collected 2013-04
CAAACGGCGGATGTGGAGTGGTATCGTTTGGATTAAAAGGTGGAAGAGAAGCAGCATCTATCTTCATGAAGACATTAAAGCTTGGTGCGATCGAGACGCATGTAGCAGATGCAAGAACCTGTTGTCTGAATCCGGCAACGTCTACACACAGACAGATGACGGATGAACAGTTAAAAGAGGCAGGAGTACCGGCTGAACTGATTCGTATCAGTCTTGGTCTGGAAGATAAAGAGGATCTGATCGCAGATATTTCGAATGCGTTGGATGCAATCTAAGGTAGAATTGAAAGAGTAAGGCAAAATTCCGAAAAAACTTACATAAATATATTGATAATGCCTATAAGTGGATGCGCTTATAGGTATTATTAATTTGAAAAAATATATATGATTGCAAATGTTGATATCTGTACCAGATCGATAGAGGAAGCACTGGATGTGCTTGCAATGCCGAAAAGGATGGTGGCGACACTAAGGGGATAAGTTTATATCCCCTTTTTTTTGACGTTTTTATAGAAATCATGCTAAAATAGAGAAATCTACCATGTGTATGGAATATTTTGAGCCGGCAGGGACAGTAAAAAGACCAAAAACCCCGTCCCCAATGGCTGGAGAGGGAAAATTATGAATAAAAGAGAATCATTTAGCAGCAGATGGGGATTTATCTGTGCCTGTATCGGTTCAGCGGTCGGTATGGGAAATATCTGGATGTTCCCAACAAGAGTATCATTGTATGGAGGCGGTTCATTTCTGATACCATATTTTATATTTGTAATACTGATCGGTTCGACGGGAGTGATCGGGGAGATGAGTTTTGGGCGTGCGGCAAAGGCCGGTCCAATCGATGCATTTGGAATTGCCTGTGAGAAAAAAGGAAAGAGAAAAGTCGGAGAAGCACTGGGGATGATCCCTGTATTCGGATCACTTGCCATGGCGATCGGATATACGGTTGTAATGGGGTGGATCCTAAGATATGCCGTTGGAACATTTACAGGAGCAACACTTTCACCTGAAAATGTGGATGAATTCGGGGCGGCATTTGGTAAGATGGCGTCAGCATTTGGTAATAATATATGGCAGATACTTGCGCTTGTGGCCTGTATGCTGATTCTGATGTTAGGTGTCGGAAGCGGCATTGAAAAAGCAAATAAGATCATGATGCCGATATTCTTCGCATTGTTCGTGATTCTGGGAATCTATGTCGGATTCCAGCCGGGAGCAAGTGAAGGATACCGTTATATTTTCAGAGTAGATCCAGAGGCATTCAAAGATCCGGCAACGTGGATCTTTGCACTTGGTCAGGCATTCTTTTCCCTGTCGGTAGCAGGAAATGGAACATTGATCTATGGATCTTATCTTTCGGATGAAGAGGACATTCCAGCTTCTGCAGGAAGAGTTGCATTATTTGATACGATTGCAGCAATTCTTGCCGCACTCGTTATCATTCCGGCGATGGCAACAACGGGAGCGCAGTTGGATCAGGGAGGTCCCGGACTTCTCTTTATCTTTCTTCCGAATCTGATCAAAGGAATGCCTGGGGGATGGCTGATCGCGATCATCTTCTTTGTCGCAGTATTGCTTGCAGGTATGACTTCGCTGATCAATCTGTACGAGGCTCCGATTGCTACAGTGCAGGAGAAGTTAAAGCTTGGAAGAGTTCCGGCATGTGCACTTACGGGGATCGTGGGAGTGGTCGTGTCACTCCTGATCCAGGGGATTGTATCAGACTGGATGGACGTACTGTCTATTTATATCTGTCCGCTCGGAGCCGGACTTGCGGGAATCATGTTCTTCTGGGTATGTGGCAAGGCATTTGTGGAAAAACAGGTCAATACCGGAAGAGAGAAACCATATGTATCATGGTATCATACGGTATGTAAATATTTTTATGTTCCGGTATGTTTTATTGTGTTAATTCTTGGAATTGTACTTGGAGGAATCGGGTAGAAAAAGCCGAAGGAAGAACAAGAAATGTTCATAAAAGTTTATTGGAAAGAATGAGAGGATAAAGAATGAAAAAAGGAAATGCAATAGCATTACTGCCAATCGGCGTATTTTTGTGTATCTATCTAGGACTTGGAATTTTATTCGAATATGTGATGAAGATTCCGATGGGATTCTATAATGTCCCGATCATTATCGCATTTCTTGCGGCAATTCTGGTGGCGTGTCTGCAGAATCGTAAGGTGAGTTTTGACGAGAAACTGGAAATTATGGCACAGGGACTTGCGGATAAGAATATTATTACAATGCTTCTAATCTTCCTGACAGCGGGGGCATTTGTCGGAGTGGTAGGAAGAAGCAGTGCGGAAAGTGTGGCATATTTCATGTTGTCACTGATTCCGGCAAGATTTTCAGTTGCGGTATTATTTGTGGTAGCCTGTTTTGTGTCGGTTGCCATGGGAACGTCGGTTGGGACAATTACATTGATCACGCCGATCGCAGTGTCCGTATCCAAGGCATCTGGATTTGATATGGCACTTTGTATCGGCTCGGTTATGGGCGGTTCGATGTTTGGTGATAATCTTTCATTTATCTCGGATACAACGATTGCGGCATGCAACGGACAGGGATGCCAGATGAAGGATAAATTTCGGGAGAACTTTGGAATTGCACTTCCGGCAGCAATTGCAACCCTGGTATTGATCCTGGTTCTTTCATTTCAGACGGATATTGCAGGACGGGTAAGTAAGAGTTATAACTTAGTGCAGATTATTCCATATGTACTGGTTCTCATAGGAGGAATTATCGGGATCAATGTATTCGTGGTACTTCTGAGCGGGATTGTATCTGGTTCTATTATTATGCTGGCCGGCGGTCACATTGCGGCGACAGATCTGCTTGCCAATATGGGTTCCGGAGCTTCCGGGATGTTCGAGACGAGTATGGTGGCAATCCTGGTAGCAGCGATGTGTGCACTGATCCGTGAATATGGTGGTTTTGATGCATTGCTGGCAGGAATCCACAAAGTATTCAAAGGCCGCAAAGGCGGTCAGTTTGGTATGGGACTTCTAGTCGGAACGATGGATATTGCAACGGCGAATAATACGGTGGCAATTGTCATGGCGAATCCGATCGCGAAGGATATGGCAAAAGAATATGGGATTACACCGAGAAAGGCAGCTTCGATACTGGATACATTTTCCTGTGTTTTTCAGGGGATCATTCCTTATGGAGCGCAGATGCTGGTAGCAATCTCTGCGGCAAGTGAACTGGGATATCGTGTGTCGGCATTTCAGATCATGCCGAAGCTTTTTTATCCGTTTTTATTATTTGTGAGTTCTATGATATTTATCTTTGTGATTCCGGCAAAGAAAGAGAGGTAAATTGTGAAAGAAGAGATCAGACAGAAACTGACAGGTGCAGTCATCGGACTTGCAAGAACCTGTGAGAATAACGAAAAGACAGAGAACACTAACCGGGTATTCCTAGAAGCACTGACGGCGGCCGGAGACTGGTCGGCAAGTATCTTTGATATGAGTGAGATGTTAGAAAAGGTAAGAAATGAAAAATATACAGTCTCACCGGGATGTGTAACATGTGCAGCGCCATGTGGCAATACGGATGACTATGATATGGAGAATCTGTGGAAAGAATTCGAAGAAATCGGAGCATTTAAGAATGCAATCCTGATGGTAATCTGCCAGACTGCAGCAAAATTGTACCATGCAGATCAGACAGAAGAATCTGAGACGGTGAAGTTATTATTCCGTGCATTATGTATGATCAGTTTTGAAGGCTGGGATGTTGCAGGGCTTACACCAGTGATGGTGGAACTTGGAAAAGCAGGACGGATATAAAAATAAATAGAATAATATTAGCAAAAAAGACTTTAAAAGGGATTCGGAAAAATCTATTTCAAAGTCTTTTTTTGTCATCCATTCAAAAGAAGTATTACTTATGAAAGATAAGAAAAATTATCTGATTTGATAGAAGATTAATGATAAGAAATGCGTTATAATAACAATACACTGTATATATCAAGGAGGAACAAAAACATGACAGTACCAGAAAGACTTTCCGCACTTCGAAAGTGCATGGAAGAAAAGAACATTGATGTGTATGTAGTACCGACTGCCGACTTTCATCAGAGCGAATATGTCGGGGAACACTTCAAAGCGAGAAAGTTCATTACAGGGTTCTCTGGATCAGCGGGAACGGCCGTGATCACAAAGACAGAAGCAAAACTCTGGACAGACGGACGTTACTTCATCCAGGCAGCAGCACAGTTGGAGGGGACAACTGTAGAACTTATGAAAATGGGTGAGCCTGGTGTGCCAGAGATGAATGCATATATTGAAGAGGTATTAAAGGAAGGCGAGACACTTGGATTCGACGGAAGAGTCGTATCTGTCGGTGAAGGAGAAGATTATGCAGCCATCGCTGGGAAGAAGAATGCAAAAGTAAATTATCAGGTAGACTTAATTGATGAGATCTGGGAAGACCGCCCGGTATTATCCGAAGAGCCTGCATTTAATCTGGATGTAAAATATGCCGGAGAAACTGTTGCAAGCAAACTTGCAAGAATCCGTGAAGAGATGAAAGAAGCAGGAACCAATGTGCACGTTGTATCTACGATCGACGACATCTGCTGGACGTTAAATATCCGTGGAAATGATATAGACTTCTTCCCACTGGTATTATCTTATGGAATCATCACAATGGACAGTTTCGAGCTGTATATCGATGAGAAAAAATTAGATGACAAGTTAAAAGCCAAACTTGCAAAAGATGGCGTAAACTTACACCCATACAACGACATTTACGAAGACGTGAAGAAATTTGGCAGTGATGTGGTTGCAATGATCGATCCTGGAAAACTGAATTATGCATTGTTCAACAATATTCCTAAAAATGTTAAGACAGTAGAAAAGAGAAATCCGGCAATTCTCATGAAAGCAATCAAGAACCCGGTTGAGATCGAGAACATCCGCAAGGCACAGATCAAAGACAGTGTTGCGCATGTAAGATTCATGAAATGGCTGAAAGAAAATGTTGGCAAGATGAGGATCACAGAGATGAGCGCATCTGATAAATTGGATGAATTCCGTGCTGAGATGGGCAAATTTATCCGTCCAAGCTTTGAACCAATCTCTTCATTTGGAGAGCATGGTGCGATCGTACACTACACATCTTCACCGGAGACAGATGTAGAGTTAAAAGAAGGACAGTTATTCTTAACGGATACAGGAGCTGGATTCTATGAAGGTTCCACAGATGTAACCAGAACTTACGCACTCGGCGAAGTTCCGCAGATCATGAAAGATCACTTCACATTGGTTGCGATCAGTAACTTACAGCTTGGCAGTGCAAAATTCCTGGAAGGTTCTACCGGTATGATTCTTGACATCCTTGCAAGAAAACCATTCTGGGACAGAGACTTAAACTTCAACCATGGTACAGGACACGGAGTCGGATACCTTCTGAACATCCACGAAGGACCTGCAGGTTTCCGCTGGAAATATCGTAAGGGTGAGACAGAAGTATTACAGGAAGGCATGGTCATCACAGATGAGCCTGGAATCTATATTGAAGGATCTCACGGAATCCGTCTGGAGAACGAACTGTTGACCTGCAAAGGAACATTGAATGAATATGGTCAGTTCATGTACTTCGAAGCAATTACCCTGATTCCAATGGATCTGGATGCGATCAATCCGGATATTATGACACAGGAAGACAAGAAACTGTTGAATGATTATCATGCAAAAGTATACGAAGTGATTGCTCCTTACCTGAACGAGGAAGAGCAGGAGTGGCTGAAGAAATACACAAGAGCTATTTAACCTGTGAGGACGGATTTTTCAGCGTTTTGTTTCTAAATGAGAAATGATATTCATATAATGAATTGACAAAGATGAAAATGCTTAGTAGAATCTAAGTTAGTTGCAACTAACTTAGATTCTACTAAGTAAAGGAGTTCATTATATATGAAGCGGAAATCCAAGAATCAATCCAAGAATAAGACACTTAATTTCCTGCGTTATCTGGGTCCGGGGCTTCTGGTTACAGTAGGATTCATAGATCCGGGAAACTGGGCTTCGAATATTGCGGCGGGATCAGGTTTCGGATATGAGTTATTATGGATGGTGACATTATCTACAGTTATGCTGATCGTACTGCAGCATAACGCGGCACATCTGGGAATTGCAACCGGACTGTGTCTGTCGGAAGCGGCGAGCAGATATATGCCAAGGCTGTTAAAAGACCTGATACTTCTGACTGCAATGCTTGCGGCGGTAGCAACGGCGATGGCAGAGATACTCGGAGGAGCGATTGCGCTGCAGATGTTGTTCCATATACCAATCAGACTGGGGAGTATCCTGATCCTGGTTCTGGTATTATTCTGTGCATTTACGAATGCATATAAGAGAATAGAAAAACTGATCATATTATTCGTGTCGCTGATTGGATTTTCTTTTTTATTCGAAGTTGGAATTGCGAAGATCGACTGGGGAGCAGCTGTGGTCGGATGGGTGAAACCGTCATTCCCGTCGGGAAGCATGCCGGTGATCTTAAGCGTATTAGGGGCGGTGGTGATGCCGCATAATCTGTTTCTGCATTCGGAGATTAGTTAGAGCAGACAGTGGAAGCTGGAAGACAGTTCGGTGATCGAGCAGCAGTTGAAGTATGAATTTAAAGATACATTATTTTCCATGATCATTGGATGGGCAATCAACAGTGCGATGATCCTGATGGCGGCAGCGACGCTTTATCAGAACGGAAGTGGAAAACAGGTGGATGATCTGACTGTTGCGGGAAAGATGCTGTCGCCTTTGTTGGGGAATGCGGCAACGGTGGTCTTCGCACTGGCACTTTTGCTGGCGGGTATCTCATCCAGTATCACTGCAGGAATGGCCGGTGGAACGATATTTTCCGGAATCTTTAACCAGCCATATGATATTAAGACAAAGGAAACAAAAAGAGGAGTATTGCTGACGATGATTCCGGCGGCGGTGATCATCCTGTTTATCAGACAGCCATTCGAAGGTCTGGTATATTCCCAGATGCTGCTTGCCGTCCAGCTTCCAGTTACAATATTTACACAGATATATCTGACGGCTTCGAAAAAGGTAATGGGAAAATATGTGAACAGCAGACGTTTGAATTTTTTGCTTCTGGTGATTGCTGTGATTGTAACAGGGCTGAATATAGCATTGCTTTTTGTATAGACAGGAAGAACAGAATAAGAAGAAAGAAAAACCGGGCACTGTATAGAAACAGGCTCGGTTTTTTGTATCAATTATTCGGTTACAGCGGAAGCGGCAACGTTTTCTTTCTCAGGAAACATCTTTCTGAAAATCAGACGGATGAATGGTCCGCAGTAGAAGATCTGCCAGAAGAAAGCAACTGGGAAGTTCATGAATGTTGTCTGACACCAGGTAGCAATCACATTACTTCCTGCGTTCTTGAACAGAATCGTTGCAACAAGACTCATGCAAGGACACATGATGCATACGATCATGGAAGAGATTGCAAGAGTGATGAAGATTGGTCTGTCCTGTGGTGTAACGATACGGAAGGCAAGCATATGTGCAAGTTTGTCAACGAAAGCAAATTCCAGAACGAAGGCAACCGGCCACATGATTTTCAGTTCGCCGAAAGCCATCAGGAATACTTGGTTGCTCATTCCTCCCACATTCAGGCAAATATTGTAGCAGATCATGACGTATACCATCAGAAATGACATCATTAATGTAAAAATAACGTTTTGAAATAGATTTTTTGGCATAATTTTTGTTCTCCTTTTTATGTAAATATTTAAAAATGGGTACAAAAAAGACACTTGTGTTGTTCGTTAATCAAGCATACACTTGTGTCGTTTCCAATTAAACCAAAATCATCTTATGTTTTTGTCCGAATATGGATTATACATAATAACTGTCTTAAAATCAAGTATTTTTTTAAAAACATGGCATCTGGCAGGAAATAACAGGTGGTTTTTCTTGACGGGAACAGGCATTACAGTTAAGATGTTCTAGGAACATTTTTACGGCTGAAATATGCCGGCATTTTTGGAATAAAAAAGATTCAGAAAAAGGAAGAATAGTATGAAAGATTGGAATGAAGTAGTATTAGTACCAGAGTTTAATGAACAGGGTGTTGCCTGCTACCGTCTGGACGGGGGCGACTATCTGAATGAGTATTACATTGTGTCGGAAGCAGAATCGAGAAAGCTTCTGAATGTACCGGAAGTTGTAGGATACGAGGTATATGACTGCCTGATTCCATCTACTTCACAGATGCTGTACTATCTGAAAGAACAGAAGAAAGTTACAACAGCCAATATTCTTTCTATCTTAAGAGGGGCACTGAATTATCCACTGGAGGAAAGCTGTTACAGAGAGCATATCCGTGTGCATGACATCAGCTTCTTATCCAGTGAGCGTGTGTTTGAGGAAGATGAGATTGCAGGACTGGAGATCAAATACAGCAAGCTTACGATGGTTCCTGACAGCACTCTGATGATCGGAGATATTATTGCAAGCGGGGAGACACTGATCCACTGCCTGCGTTACGTGACAGATTTTTACAGAGACCACGGAACAAAGCTTCGCAACATCATCATCTTTACGATCGGTGGAACGAAGGGGATTGAGATCCTTGAGAAGCTGACCGAAGAGATCCGTGAGTTCTGGCCTGAGTTCGAAGGATTCATTACGGTCTATTATGAAGGAATCTTCAGTACTTATCAGGACAAAGGTGTATCCGGAATCAATCTGCCGGATGTTGATTTCTACTGGAAGGGTGGAATCGTTGCACCGGAATTCAGAAGAGAGACACTTTCTATGTGTAGTCCGTTATTTGAAAAATGCATCATTTACGATGGTGGTGCAAGACGTTACGAGATCCATGAGCATGTAGAAGAAGTGCTGGAATTCTGGGAAGGCATCAGAGACCGTGCCGATCGGATTGATTTCGCAAAACTTCTGGAAGAAAAGCTTGGATATGAACTTCCGGTAAGCTACGAAGACTGGATTCATTATAATCATTATGAGAAGATCCGCCCGGCCGATACCAAATGGCTGTACCGCCAGGAACAGGGCTATGTAGAAAGCATGAAGAATATTACATTAAAAGAACTTGCAGAGCAGCGGATCGGTGAATTTACAGATGCATTGAGAAAATATATTTTGTAAAAGATATATCTGGTAAATAATGTTTTACGGGAGCTATGTTTTACAGGAATAAGTGTGGACATCAGATTCATTAAGTTGACAATGGAATGAGAAAAGAATCGGGAGATAAAAATGAAAAAAGAAAATACAACAGAGAAGGTAACAGACATCGATTACGCACAGTGTGCTGTACCGGCAGAGGGAAGAAAAGGATTTCTGACCATGTTCATGATCATGTTGGGATTCACATTTTTCTCGGCAAGTATGTGGGTCGGACAGCAGCTTGCGGAAGGACTTGATTTCTATGGATTTATCAAGTCACTGATCCTTGGCGGAATGATCCTGGGACTGTATACAGGACTTCTTGGATATGTAGGCGCAAAGACAGGACTTAGTATGGATCTTCTGGCGAAGCGTGCATTTGGAGAGAAAGGATCTTATATTTCTTCGGCAATGATCAGCTTTACACAGATCGGTTGGTTCGGAGTAGGAGTTGCGATGTTCGCAATTCCGGTTGCGAATGAATTGCTTGGCGGCAGCAAAGTCGCTATGTGGGGACTTGTTATCGTAGCAGGTGGATGTATGACGGCTTCGGCATATTTTGGAATCGATTCATTGACACTGATCAGCTATATTGCGGTTCCGTTGGTAGCGGTTCTTGGTACAGTCGCTATGATCCTTGCAGTGCAGAGAGGCGATGGAACGATCATCGACCAGTTTGCCAAATCAAGCGGAACGATCAGTGTGATCGGAGGAGCCGGAATGGTGGTTGGTTCATTCGTATCAGGTGGAACTGCGACACCGAACTTTGCGAGATTTGCCAAAGATGCGAAGTCAGGAACGATCGCAACAGTTGTAGCGTTCTTTATCGGAAATTCCCTGATGTTCTTCTTCGGAGCGATTGCATATATCTTCGTTGGTGGAAATGACATCTTTGAAGTCATGATCCGTCTGAACCTGTTCTACCTTGCAATCCTGGTACTGGGGCTGAACATCTGGACAACGAATGACAACGCATTGTATTCATCAGGACTCGGTCTTGCGAATATCTTCAATCAGAAGAAAAAGCCGATGGTACTGATCGCAGGAATCGTCGGAACACTGTTGTCTGTATGGCTTTATTATAATTTCTGTAACTGGTTAAATGTACTGAACTGTACACTTCCACCGGTTGGTATCATCCTGGTAATCTCTTATTTTATGAATCAGAAAGATTACGAGAAAACGGATGAGAATCTGGAGACAGACAACTGGTTCGCCGTTGCCGGTGTTGTGATCGGTGCAATCGTTGCAAACGTGGTATCCTGGGGCATTGCATCCATCAATGGAATGGTGGTTGCGGCTGTCTGCTATGTGATCGGGCAGATGGTGAGGAAGAATGAAGCCGGAAATGAGTGCATTGATTCGTAATTTGATACTAAGGATGAACTCGAAGCGTTCATTAAGGAAAAAGTACTTTCATAAAGATGAGACCTTCAATTTTTCTATTCATCATAATCTTTATACGTCCTCTTTTTTCCCTTTCTTTCGTAATTTTTTCCTCTAAATTTCTAACTATCATCATTATATTTAACCATATTTATTGTCTTTTACCTCCTTAGGTATATTTTTAGGTATAAAATCAGTTTGCAAAAACGGTAGGTATAAACTGTAAAAAGCGACTGTTTTCAGCCGCTTTTTCATATCAAATATAAGAGATCCACCTATTATACAAGATAGATCAGCTAGTTCAGCTAGTAATCATGTCGTTGTATGACAGGTGGATTTTTAATTGCCATGCATTCGGAAGAAGCTGTCGGTGGCAGGTTCTGTAGATTGCTATGCAGCAGGTTAAAATTCAATTGCTCTCTTAACAGCATCGATATCTCCAGTAAATAAGATGCTTTCCATTCCAAGTTCTTTACTTGCAATGACATTTTCCACCGTGTCATCGATAAAGAAGCATTCTCTCGGCAGAAGGTTAAATTCATTGAACAGATGATAATAGATATCGTGTCCCGGTTTTGCCATTTTAAGCGGAGCAGAGAACACGATGCCGTCGAATTCTTTCAGGATCGGATAATCTTCCAGTGCGCGTTCCGCAAAACGGGTGGAGGCATTGGAAAGCAGGTAGATCGGAACCCCGCGGGCTTTTAATTCTTTGATGAATTTCCATGTCTCCGGAAGCGGGTCGACATACTGGAACCAGTTCTCGAAGAAATCACGGGCAGTATCTTTCAGATGATCCGGAAGTCCTGCAATCGTATCTTCGGCATTCTGGTCATAGTCAATAGTTCCGGCATCTAAAGCTACCCAGTTTTTAAAGATGGCATCAGCAAGAATATCATAATCTTCCGGTGTAGAAGCAAATTTCCCCAGAATATAGTCTCCTTTAAATTTTCCGATTACATTTCCAAAATCAAAAATAATATTCTTGTATTTCATCTTAAGTTCCTCCCTGTATTTTATACTGCCTGTTTTATATTTTTATAAACACTATTATAGCCTTATAGATAGAAGGAATCAATATATGAATGATAAATAACATGTCAATATAAGTATGATTAATAGAAGGATGTCAGGTTTTTGTGAGATTGACAATCATCGGGAAAGTGTATATGATTTTCGGTAGGACTGTAAAAGGAAAGAGAGATTATTATGGAAATCAGTATACTTTTAATGGAACAGATCGCAGAACTGTTTCTTATGATCCTGATGGGATATATTATTGTAAAGACAGGATTGTTAAAGGGAGAAGACAGCAAAGTCATTTCTAAAATTGTATTATATCTAGTTATTCCGTGTGTGATCATCAATGCATTTCAGGTGGATTATACAAGTGAAAAAGTGAAGGAACTTTTGCTGGTATTTGCAGCGTCGGTATTATTACAGGTTATATTACTGGCAGCAGTATGGGGTGCCGGAAAGGTATTGAAACTAAATGAAGTAGAGGCGACATCCATCTATTATTCAAATTCAGGTAATTTGATCGTACCGCTGGTGACTTTTATTCTGGGAAAAGAATGGGTATTATATGGTTGTGTGTTCATGAGTATCCAACTGGTATTTCTGTGGACACATGGCAAGAATACGATCAGCCGGGAAGGAAAGTGGGACTGGAAAAAGATTGTCTTTAATGTAAATATGATTTCGGTATTTGCAGGAGTTGTATTATTCTTTACAAAGATCAGACTGCCGGAAATCGTAGATCAGGCATTGAGTTCTGTGGGCAGTATGATCGGTCCGGCGAGTATGATCGTAACGGGAATGCTGATCGCAGAGATGAATCTTAGGAATATATTTGAAAATGTAAAAGTGTATTTTATTTCATTTCTGAGACTGGTCGTGATACCGGTGATATCATTGGCAATTTTAAAAATAAGCGGGCTTGTGAACATACATCCGGACGGAAAAAAATTACTGTTGATCGTATTCCTTGCGGTGATCACACCGTCTGCTTCAACGATCACGCAGATGTGTCAGGTGTATGGAAATGATTCGAAATATGCCAGTGCGAT
>OQVI01002223.1_pt1 | contig 12601 bp, 9 predicted proteins | sample 1691651 | NCBI WGS metagenome assembly OQVI01 (sample SAMN03418287, study PRJEB22391) | human gut metagenome | biome: human-gut; feature: organic feature; material: feces | host: Homo sapiens | place: Italy | collected 2013-04
CTTGCCGGAACATCTTTCTGCGACGGGTGAGAACGGTTTTTTCCAGGATTCTGTCTATAATGAGAAGAGCGGAAAGTATGTGCCTGTTTCTTTCAATTCAATGGTGGTCAGCGTAGATACGAAGTCTGCTGCTTGGAGTCAGGTAACATTTACCCTGTTGAATTTAGCGCATATTTGTATTTGCGTTTGGGCGATTATACTTTTTGTCCGTCTGGTGGTTTCCATTAATAAGTCCGATATATTTAATTGGAGGAATGTCCGTCGCCTGCGTTTTCTGGGGCTGGCATTAATCATCAGTTTCTGTACGGAGGTTCTTCCGGCTTATCTCACTTATAGGAATGTGGGGGAAGTCTTTTCTGTTCGCGGTTATGAGTTAGGCCTTTCGGATATGGTGAATACCACGACGCTGGTATTGGGAATTTCTACCTTGATTGTGGCCGAGGTGTTTGCTATCGGCCTGAAGATGAAAGAAGAGCAGGAGTTGACTATTTAACCTGATATTGAGGAAAAGAAGATGATTATAGTAAACCTTGACATAATGATGGCCCGAAGAAAAATATCTTTGGGAGAGCTGGCGGAGAAGATTGATATTACACCGGCAAACCTTTCTATTCTGAAGACCGGTAAAGCGAAAGCCATTCGTTTTTCTACGTTAGAGGCAATCTGCAGGGCGCTGGACTGCCAACCGGGGGACATATTGGAATATGTGGAGGGAGAGGAAAAGTGATTGGACATAGGCAGAAGAACAAAAGGGCAAACCTGTGATTTCCTTACACCTATTTATATATATAGAATGTGGCCTTCTGTTCTTCTGTCCGGGAGATTGCGGGTTGCTCAGGCATTAGCATTTTTTGCCTTGAACGCCAGCGCATACATCCGCATCTGCTTCACCATGGAAAGCAATCCGTTGCTGCGTGTGGGCGAGAGATGCTCTTTCAATCCTATCTTGTCTATAAAGTAAAGGTCTGCATCCAGAATCTCGTCCGGGGTATGTCCGGAAAGTACTTTGATGAGAAGCGAAATAATCCCTTTCACTATTAGCGCATCGCTTTCGGCTTGGAAAATGATCCTGCCGTCCTTCTCATCCGCTTGCAGCCAAACGCGGCTTTGGCAGCCTTCAATCAGATTTTGCTCTGTCTTGTATTTATCATCAAGCGGTTCCTGTTCATTTCCTAAATCGATGAGGAGCTGATAGCGGTCCATCCAATCGTCGAAATCACTGAATTCGGCAATTACTTCATCTTGTACTTCATTGATACTCATAATAATTTATCTTTAGTATTTATTTCTCTTTATAGATAACTTCCATAATGGTTTGGCCCACCGCTTTCAGGGTGTTGCGGTCAATTCCGTCCATATCATCCTTCAAGGTGTGCCAGTTTTCGTAGAATCCGGTTTCCTCACTGCACTGGATGATGTCGATAGTGGGAATACGTGCATTGCGGTTAACAAAAAGGTGGTCGTCCGTTACGGTGTTCCCTCTTTCTTTTACGAAATACCGTCCGTAACCCAGGTTGTTGGCTGTGTTCCATACTTTCCGGTTGATGCCTTTGGCAAATTCTTCGGAATAACCTTCGTAAAGGAAGGTGGCGTCTTTGGCCCCCACCATGTCAAGAAGAATACCAAAACGTGCGTTATATCCTTGCACATGAGGATTCTGGGCCCAATACTGCGAACCAAGAGCCCATTGCTCCTCCTTATGTGTGCCCTCATAAGACTGGTGAGGGCCGTAGTCTTCGGCATCCACCAATACGATATCAATGCCCAGTTCCGGTTGTTGCTTGTGAAGCTGGCGGGCAATTTCGAGCAATACGCCTACGCCGCTTGCACCGTCGTTGGCGCCGAGGATGGGTGTGTGCCGGTTCTTTTCATCGGGGTCGGCATCTGCCCAGGGGCGGCTGTCCCAGTGCGAGAGAAGCAAGATGCGTTTTTTCGTTTCGGGTTTGTAGCTGCCGATGATGTTGCGGGCTTTCAGCAATGTGCCGTCATAGGCTATTAAATCTACTTGCTGGCTGTATACGGTGGCTCCGAACTGCTCCAGTTTCTTTACGAGATACTCTCCGCAGGCTCTATGCGCTGCCGTATTGGGTACGCGCGGGCCGAAATCCACCTGTGCCTTGACATACTGATAAGCGCTGTCCGCATCAAACTGGGGGACGTTGACTGTGCTTTGGGGCTGTTTGCCTTCGCTGTCTGCGTTGTTTCTGCTTTTATTGCTGCATGCCACCATAGCTACGAACAACAGTAGGAATAGTGGGATAATTGTATAATTCCGTTTCATTCTTTGTGAGTGTTAAAACTTAGTTTCACTTCTTTTTTCCCGACTTCCAGCGTGACCTGTGCGCCGTTGATCATCGGCACATTCATTGTGACGTGTCCCACCGGAAAGCCGAAGCATATGGGGTAATCATATTCTTTTACCAGATCGGCCAGTGCGCCATACAAGTCTTTGCCTAAAGACATATTCTCCTCGTATTCGGTGAACTGTCCGATGATCAGTCCGGACAACTTCTCAAGTATGCCGCCCAGTTTCAGGTTGTACATCATGCGCTCCACTGCATGGGGACGCTCTCCTATGTCCTCGATGAAGAGTATCGTGCCTTCTGCCGGAATGTCATAAGGTGTGCCTCGCAGACCGTAAAAGACGGATATGTTTCCTCCCCGGAGTATTCCCGTTCCCTCGCCTTTGTGGTTGAGCTTATGGGCAGGGCAGGTGTAGCCGAACGCTGTCTCTTCTTGCAGCTTGTTGCCGAACAGAATATCTTTCAGAGCCAGGGTGCAGAAATCATCTTCCGGTTCTACGGTAAGATGACGCGCCATTGGAGCATGCAGCGAGGCAAAGCCGTTATGCTGGAATACATTATGCAGGGCTGTGATGTCGCTGAAGCCGATGAGCCATTTGGGGTGCTGGCGAAACTTGGTGAAGTCGAGCTTCCCTGCCAGATGCACAGCGCCGTATCCGCCGCGGCTGCAAAGGATGATTTTGGCTTTCTCGTCGTCCATAGCTTCTTGCAGGTCTTTCAGTCGCTGCTGTATGCTTCCTGCATAGGTTCCATGTGCACTTCCTGCATGTTTGGCGATGACCACTTCCAGTCCCCATGACTTCAGCCGTTTCTTGGCCCCTTTCAGGAAGGACTTGTCTATCTTGCTGGAAGGAGAGAGGATTATCACCCGGTCTCCCTCATGCACGTATGGCGGAAAAATGAGGCTGTTCATATTGTATATCTCTGTATTTATGGCAAAAGTACATAATTCACCACAGAGGACACAGTGTTTCACAGAGTTTTTTTCTTTTATATCATATTCAGGCATAAGGACGAAAGAGCAAATATCTGTTGTGTTGCATAATCGGTATCTGTCTGCATGGTTTATGTCCTTATGCTCCTTTGTCTCAAAGGAAACGCTGCTCTTTTGTCTCGATTCTGTCAAAATGATATTAAACATAGAAAATAAAATAAGGTGTAACGTTTATTTTCTCGGCATTTTTTTAGATATTTGCTAAAAATCTAACGTTATGGAACCTATTCGGAACTTTGATCAATTGACCTCCCACCTGAAAACCCTGAATAAGAGGAAGCGCATTGCCGTAGTTTGTGCTGATGACCCCAATACAGAATATGCCATATCCCGCGCTTTGGATGAAGGTATTGCGGAGTTTCTGATGATTGGCGATTCGGCTATTCTGGAAAAATATCCTACCCTGAAGAAGTATCCTGAGTATGTGCGGACTTTGCATATCGAGGACAAAGATGAAGCCGCACGCGAAGCGGTGCGCATCGTGCGTGAGGGTGGCGCGGACATTTTGATGAAAGGCATAATCAATACAGACAACCTGCTCCATGCCATTCTCGACAAAGAGAAGGGCCTGCTGCCCAAAGGAAAGATTCTGACGCACCTTGCTGTAATGCAGATTCCCACCTATGATAAACTGCTGTTTTTTTCGGATGCCGCTGTCATTCCCCGGCCCACTCTGCAGCAGCGGATAGAGATGATTTGGTACGCCATTCATACTTGTCGCCATTTTGGTATCGGGCAACCGCGCATCGCCCTTATCCATTGTACGGAGAAAGTGAGCGCCAAGTTTCCCCATTCGTTGGACTACGTCAACATTGTAGAACTGGCCGAAGCCGGCGAATTCGGGAATGTCATTATCGACGGCCCGCTGGACGTAAAGACATCCTGCGAGAAGACGAGCGGTGACATTAAGGGCATCGTGTCTCCCATCAATGGGGAGGCCGATGTATTGATTTTCCCGAATATAGAATCGGGCAATGCCTTTTATAAGGCCGTTTCCCTCTTCTCTCACGCCGATATGGCAGGCTTGCTTCAGGGGCCTGTCTGCCCGGTGGTGCTGCCGTCGCGCAGTGACTCCGGCTTGTCCAAATATTACAGTATCGCCATGGCATGCCTCACCTGCTCCGGTGTTGCAGATGAAGGACACGCCATGACCGTAGGAAACAAATAGCAGATATATAAATGAAAATACTCGTCATCAACCCCGGTTCCACTTCGACCAAGATTGCCGTATACGAGAACGATACTCCCCGTCTGGTGCGTAACATCCGTCATACGGTGGACGAACTGTCCTCTTTCTCACACATCATCGACCAGTTTGAGTTCCGCAAGAACCTGGTGCTGAAAGAGCTGGAGGCTGATAATATACCTTTTGAGTTTGACGCCATAGTGGGACGCGGCGGACTGCTGAAACCGATACCGGGCGGCGTATATGAGGTGAATGATGCCATGCTGGATGATATTCTGCATGCCATGCGCACCCACGCCTGCAACTTGGGATGCCTCATAGCTTCCGAACTTGCCGCACTGCTTCCCGGTTGTCGTGCGTTCATAGCCGATCCGGGCGTTGTGGATGAGCTGGATGAGATAGCCCGTATCACAGGGTCTCCTTTGATGCCCCGCATCACTATCTGGCATGCGCTGAACCAACGCGCCATTGCCCGCAGATATGCGGCCGCACAGCATGTCAGGTATGAAGACCTGGATCTGATTGTTTGTCACTTGGGCGGTGGCATATCTATCGGTGTCCATCATCATGGCAAGGCTGTCGACGTTAATAATGCGCTTGACGGCGAAGGACCGTTTTCGCCGGAGCGTGCGGGGACACTTCCGGCAGGACAGTTGATCGACCTTTGTTGCTCCGGCCGCTACACAAAAGACGAACTTAAAAAGCGTATCTCCGGGCGTGCCGGTCTGACGGCCCATCTGGGCACGACAGATGTTCCTGCCATCGTCCGCCGGATAGAAGAGGGGGACAGGCATGCCGGACTGGTACTGGATGCCATGATCTATCAAATCGCTAAAAGCATTGGCGCGGCTTCAGTTGTGTTGTACGGCAAGGTAGACGCCATTCTTCTGACGGGTGGCATGGCACATTCCGATTATATCATTTCCCGGCTGAAAGAACGTATCTCGTTCCTTGCACCGGTGCATGTTTATCCGGGTGAGGACGAAATGGAGGCATTGGCATTGAATGTGCTTGGAGCATTGAGGGGGGAACTGCCGATACAGGTATACAAATAGATTTATACTGCCCATGATTTGAATGAGATACCTATACCAAATTTATACCCTCCTTTGGTATGAGTTGTTCCACCCTTTGGTACTTGTCCTACCAACCTAAGGAACACGTTGTACCTACGGCTGGTACATCCCGTACCAACCGTAGGTATTCTCCAAACCCTCCGAGCTTATCTGCATAGCTCCCGGAGCGTAAGAAAACGGGCCCCTTGACTATCATCATATCTCCTTTTGCTCACTTCATAAAAAGAAGGAGCAAAGTCCCCCCGACTTTGCTCCTTACAATCTTTTTACCGTAATAACTAATACAAAGAAAACGTCATTAATCAAAGAATATACCTTTGTATCATTTAGAAGTTATTCCCTCCGGCATCCCACCAAAGGCGCGTGCCACCGTTGTCTGCACCGCCCAGCTTGCTGACTAAGGCGTCATATAGAGCTTTGTTGTCCGTCTTGTAGTCTTGGTTGAAAAAGACACGGCGAATCATATCGTCGGTGCTGATGGTGTTGCCGCTGTTGTTCACTGCGACCTTGATGAGCCGGGGATAACCGGTGCGGCGTTGTTCCGCCCATGCTTCACAACCTTCCGGATAGATAGCCAGCCACTTTTGGGTGATGATTCTTTCCAGTTTCAGTTCCAGTGGGGCGCTTTCATCCCATTTCGGAGTGATGCTTGTCGGTGCGTCCGCATCGAATTTCTTATCGAATGCGTCTACATAAGCCGCCGGAGTTTCTTCGCTTTCCAGATATTCACTGACGCCGCTGGCATCCCATTGTGCGAAAGAGACGGTGATGCCCTGCTTATAGCAGTTCTCTACATTCTCGGACGTGTAATTTCTCAGGGCTGCTTCTGCACGCAGGAACCATACTTCGGCAGCACTCATGACGATGATTTTACTGCCGGTTGTGATGGCGGTCTGAGAGTGGGTGGAGTAGTGGTTGTCGGCTACGCCTGTTCCCTGGCGGACGCCTTTGTATTCACCTTCGATGCTGTTTAGCTGTTTCACACCGGCAACTTCCTTAATAATGTTTCCCTCTTTGTCCCTGCCGTCTTGTGCGAGGTTGAAGTAGGATTTGATGCGGGGGTCGTTATAGCCTTTCAGGTACGACTCCAAACTTGCATTCATATATACTTCGCTCCAGCCGGCAACACCACCCAGCGGGTTGCGGATGCCGTATTGCCCCACTGTTTCGTTAGCAGTTTCCAGTACGCCGCCGTTCTTGGAGTCCAAAGCTGCCTTGGCTTGTTCTTCTGCCAGCGCGGGAGCCACATTGGATACACGCATGGCAAGACGCAAGCGCAGGGAGTTGGCAAATTTCAGCCATTGTGCGGGAGTGCGTTTGCCTTCAGGCATCATGAAGTCGGCACTTTCAAAAGACACGCCGCCCTTATAGTCTTTCAATATATTCACCGCTGTGGCGAGGTCTTCAAAGAAACGTTTGTAAACTTCTTCTTGTGACTGTGGCTTTTGGTCGGCGGTTCCGAATCCGTCGTAAAGGATTGGACCGTAATAGTCGCTTACCCGGTGAAGGGTTGCCACTTTAAGGATTTTGGTAATGGCGTGGTATAGAGGCCATTCCTTTTCTGTGTTCAGCTTCTCGGCATCGGCGATGGAAGGCATGACATATCCGTAGGTGTACACCCACATGGCACTTGTCCAACCGTTATTCAGGTTGTAGGTGGAGTTGTTTGCATTGAACGCGCCGTTCATGTCGTGGAAATATCCGCAGAACATATCGGCAGCCAAGTTCTGTATGATTTGATATTGCCAGTCGGTTCCGTTTACACCGGTCTGGTAGATGATGCCTTTCTGAATGGTGGAGAAAGGTACGAGGTTGGTTTGATTGTCGTACTTCTGTAATTCGTCTGTATAGGCTCCGTCGGTGCTGTTGAAGTCGGTAAAGTTATCGGTACAGGATGAGAAACTCAGGAGTCCGCCGAGGAGTAATGCGGTTGTATATTTTATCTTATTCATATCGTTCGGGTATTTAGAAAGTGAATTTAATGTTGAATCCGATGTTTCTTGTTGAAGGCATGCCGAAGGTGTCCAGACCTTGGTTGTCATTGCCCACTGACATTGTTGCATCCGGATCGAACGGGGCGTCTTTGTAAATGAAGAACAGGTTGCGTGCCACCAACGAAAGGTCTACGCCTTTGATGAATCCGGTCTTTTCGAGCATCCGTTGCGGGAAGGAATAACCCAATGAGACTTCACGCAGGCGGATGTTCGTTCCGTCGTAGCGGTAAAATTCGGTTGTGCCGTTGCCGCGGTCGCCCACCATTTGATAGAACTTCTGCACATCGCTGATCTTGTGTCCTTCCAGCATATAATGACCTGCGTTGCGGGCGTCACCGGTTGCTTTGCTTACCCCTGCATAGTCCAGTCCGGCTTGTGTCAGTGAAATAACGTCGCCGCCTACGCGTGTGTCAACCAGGAAGTAAAGGGATAAGCCTTTGTAGGTCAGAGTGTTGCTCCACCCCAGCGTCCAGTCGGGATTGAAATTACCGATCTTGGCGGCCTTGTCCGTAGTGACCTGTGGCAGTCCGGCCTTTGCATTGGGTTTGCCGTCTTTGTCTGTTTCGGGTTCCAGCAGGATTTTGCCGCTTTCGTCGCGTACAAATACGTTGCCGTAAATATCGCCCAGCGAACCGCCTTCTACGACCATCATCTTATAGGGCATGCTTACGTTGCCCGATGCGTATTGGAAGTTGGGTGTGCCACCCAGGGAAACGATCTTATTCTTGTTGGTGGCGAAGTTGAACTGTGTTTTCCAACGGAAGTCATCGTTCATCAACGGAGTTGCGCCTAAAGTGATTTCAACGCCTGTGTTGCGGATTTTACCTGCATTTATCCAGCGGTAAGGACGTTGCTCGGCTGTGGTGTTGACGCGAATCAACTGGTTCTTGGTATCGGTGCGGTAGAACGTGAAATCAAAGTCCAAACGGCTGTTGAAGAATTTCCATTCGGTACCTACTTCGATGGAGTTACTGATTTCTGGTTTCAGGTCTTCCGCAAAGTAATAGTCGATAGGCTGCACCACACCGCCTGCCGTGATAGTCTGTGCCGGACTGGTGATGCCGATAGGAAGGTCGTTACCTACTTGTGCCCAGGAAGCGCGCACTTTGCCGAAGCTGATCCATTCCGGCAGGTTGAGAGTCTTGTTGATAATCCATGAAAGGCCGACTGACGGATAGAAGAATCCGGAATTTTCACTCTTGGTATTGGCAAGCGTGGAGGACCAGTCGTTGCGTGCGGTAACATCCAGGTAGATACTCTCTTTCCAACCGATCTGAGCCGTTGCGAATAAGGATTGGATGGTACGCCTTTGGTTGGCTGTCTCATCAATGAATGAAGTGCCTGCACCGCCCAGGTTCATGTTGGGGACTGTGAATACATTGGCTTTGTATAAACCGGACTTACCGGAATCAAGGCTTAAGGAATTCACTTTTGTGGTATTGATGCTGCTGCCTATGGCTGCATTCAAAGTCCAGTCATTCCATGTCTTGTTGAACATAGCCATAACGTCACCGTAAATCATGAAATCCTGACGGTTCATTTTGATGTAACGTCCGTTTTGATGTGCCACATCGGCTGCTGTGCCGGCATACATCTTCTGTTCGTAATTGTCATTGATATAGTCCACGTTGCCACGAGCCTGAATGCTGAACCAGTCGTTTATTTTCAGGTTGGCGCTTAATGCGGCCAATGTGCGGAAACGCTTGTCATTGCTGGTAACCCTGTTGGTCAGCCAATAAGGGTTCTGGTTGAACCCGTTGATGTCCGTATACCAGTTTTGCAAGGGCATGGCTCTGTTTTCATCATATTTTTCGAATCCGTTGTTGTCACGATAGGCGCTGAGGTCTTCACCGCGCGGGAAAGTGTACAACCCTACCAATGGGTTCATGTAGTAACCACCGGAAGTGGGGCGGTTCTTGATTTTCTGAGTCATCAGGTTTACGTTGGCGTCCAAGGTCAGGCGGTCATTGAACAGAGAAGCCGTTTCGCGGAAAGTGATATTGTGCTTTTGCAGCTTATTCACATCGACTATGCCTTTGGCGGTCGTGTTGGCGTAAGAGAAGTAGGTTTGCATTTTCTCTTTGCCTGTCATGATAGATAATGAGTTGGTTGCAGTAACTCCATTGCTGAAATAGTCGTCTACATTATTGTAGGCCTTCAAATTCTTATCTTCGGTTCCCCAACTGGTTGCACCGCTTGCACCGTATCTGTCTTGGAATTCGGGCAGGCAGATGGCATGGTCTACGGTGAGGTTGGAGTTGAATACGATGCGCTGCATACCGGCTTTTCCTTTTTTGGTAGTAATCAGGATTACACCGTTGGCGGCTTGAGACCCGTAGAGGGCTGCTGCGGAAGCGCCTTTCAAGATGCTCATGCTTTCAATATCGTCCGGGTTTAAGTTGGAAATACCGTCGCCGGAGTCGCGGTTGCCGGCGTCGTTGTTGCCACCCATGGCGGAGTACGCCTGTTCGGCCACGCTGTTCAGCATGGGTACACCGTCGATGACGTATAGCGGTTGGTTGTTTCCGTCGGCGTTGGCAGAACGGATACCGCGGATGGAAACTTTGGCAGAGCCGCCTAAACCGGAGGCGTTGCGGGTGATAGACACACCTGCTGTTTTGCCTGCCAGTGCGTTAATCATGTTGGGATCTTTGGCGCGGGTCAGCTCATCACCGCCTACCTGCTGGGTGGAATAAGTAAGGGAGGCTTCCTTTTTCTTGATACCCATAGCTGTTACAACAACGGTCTCCAATGCCAGGGCTTCCTCTTTCATTTGTACTTTCAGCGATGTCCGGCCGTTAAGTGCAATGCTTATGGGCTCATAGCCGATATAGGAAATGACTAAAGTGGCATTGGCTGGTGCATTGAGGGTGAATTCACCGTCCAGATTGGTAATGATGCCGTTGGTTGTTCCTTTCTCCAGAATGTTTGCGCCGATGATCGGTTCGCCTTTAGAGTCTGTGACGACACCTTTTACGGTGACTCTCTCTTGTTGCACTCCGTCAGTGTTTTCGGTGTTTTCGCTTTTCTTGGTCAGAACGATGTTTTTGCCTTCCATTACATATTTGATGCTTGTTCCTGCAAAGACTTCATCCAGAAGTTCGGCTACCGACTTGCCTTCTGCTTCTACATTGACAGTGCGGCGTACATCTACGCTTTTTTTGTTGTACACAAATAAATACTCTGTTTGAGATTCAATTTGGGAAAGCACCTGTCCCACTCTCAACTGGGAGCTGGGGATATTTACTTTGGCATTTTGAGAGTAACTATTCCCGCAGTATGCTTGGAATGTTACAAACAGAAGAAGGAATAGTGTGATCTTCATAGCGCGCAATAATTGCTTAATTTCAAAACTTTTTGGACAAAAAAGCCCATTCAAAGAAATTTTTCTCATATCTTTGTCACTGTGTTAAGTTAATAAATTGATTAAGGTCGATTTTTGACTGTTTCGGATCGGAAAGTATGGGGGTACTTTCCGATCTTTTTTATCAAAAAAAGGGGAAGTAATTCTCAGACTGTTTCTGCTATGGTTTCATAATCTTTATTTTTAAGGGGTTAGTACTAAATTTAAAGGTTCTTTATCTATTCATATATGATTATCGAGTCTTTGTTTTCATTAATGCGGAATTTGAACGGGTGCTCTTTGGAGATGGTCCGTAGGATATGCTCAATGCCGTCTTGTTCCCTGAACTTGCCGGTCAGACCTTCGTGGGTCAGCAGTCTGGGGCTGGTAACGGCTATTTTTACATTGTAGTATTTTTCAAGTTTGTCTAAGATGACGCTGAACGGGACATCGTCGAAACAGTACAGGCCTTCTTTCCAACGGAGGTATTGGTATGAGGGGAGTATCGTTTTCTTGCAATGACCGTCATAATTGGCAAAGAACTCATCTTTTTGCAGGCGGGTAATCACTTGGTCGTTACAGCTCGGATAGATATCTACAATGCCTTCTACCAGAGTCGTCTCAAATTCCTTACTGCCCTTGTATGCGCAGACATTGAAGCTGGTTCCGACTACCCGCACCTTATTCATCTCCGTATGTACGTAAAATGGTAACTTTTTGTTCTTGGCAACTTCAAAGTAGGCTTCACCGTCTAATTCCACATTACGTTCGCTGCGACCGAAGTTGGAAGCGTATGTCAATGTCGACTTGGCGTTCAGCCATACGCGTGTACCGTCGGCAAGCGTAATCTGGGCGCGTTGTCCGGCAGGGACGGTAATGGTTTGGGGCTGTGCGCCTTTGTTGTATATATAGTCTGCGGTCATGTAGTAGGCGGATACGGCTATGATGATAGCAGCTGCGATACGCGCCGTCCAGCGGAAGAGGGGAATGAGATGCGCTGCTCTTTTCTTGCCGTCTTGTTTGGTGGAGAATAGGGATACGTCGAACAGCATACGTTCTTTCAGGAAGGTTTCCCGGTTTTCTTCGGAGGTTTCAACCCAGTTCAATATCTGCTTCTCTTCTTCAATGGAAGCTGTTCCTCTAAAATATCTGTATAGTAATTCCTGGTTCATCATAAACGAATTGCTTGGTTATAAGGAGGTCCTCTGTGGCCCCTCTGCATATATAACCGACGAGACGGCGGCAACCCTATCGGAAAATGGAACTTTTTTTGAATAAAAGTGATTTTAACGTTTACAGGAGTATGGAAGCCAGGTAATCCTTTAGCTCCAGACGTAGTATGCGCAAGGCTTTAGTGATATGTGCCTCTACGGTTTTCAGGGAGATGTGCAGTTGCTCTGCTATCTGCCTGTTGGGAAGGTTTTGATAACGGCTCAGCATGAAGATAGTCCGGCTTTGCTGAGGCATGTGTTCTAACGCCTTGTGGACAATGTGCTGTATCTCATTGTCGAATATTTGTTCGGGTTCACAGGCCTTCAGGGTCGATATGCGTAAATTCAATTCTCGCTGGCTATGGCTGTTGATATCTTCTTCTGCCCGCAGGCGTATTTGTTTGTGCTCTAAAATATTCAGGGATTTGTTTTTGATGATTGTCAGCAACAGGGCGTGAAGGTTGCTGTCTTTTTCCCAGTGGTCGCGATTTTCC
>OQVI01002243.1_pt1 | contig 12527 bp, 7 predicted proteins | sample 1691651 | NCBI WGS metagenome assembly OQVI01 (sample SAMN03418287, study PRJEB22391) | human gut metagenome | biome: human-gut; feature: organic feature; material: feces | host: Homo sapiens | place: Italy | collected 2013-04
GTCTCCACCCCGAAGAAGGCACCGATTGCCGCTATCAGCTCATCATCGAACAGCCGTTGTTCGGAGACGAGCTTACGGATGATCTGCGGGTCCGCAAGGAAGACGGCTCGTATGTCAAAATATGGGTGCGGGGCTCCATCCTGAGCCGTGATGCGGATGGTCACGCCGTCAGCATGTCGGGCACCTGGCAGCCTTTTGGGTTTGTTGAGGAACGCCACGAACAACGGACGCCGGAAAACGGCAGCCTGCTTTCCGCGCTCAATGCAGCCGGGGACGGCCTGTGGGACTGGAACCCCATTACGGACGAAGTGTATTACAGCCCGCGCTGGCTTTCCATGCTCGGGTACACGGCGGAACAGTTCCCCGGGCGCCTCGAAACGTGGAAAGAGAAGATCCATCCGGACGATCTCAAAAAAATCGTGGAACCGCAGCGTAAGCTGGCGGATTCCCCGAAATACGGCGACACGTTCGAGTGTACGTACCGCTTGAAGCGCCTGGACGGGAGCTATGCCTGGATCCTCGGGCGGGGTTACGTGACGCACCGCGACGCAAAGGGGCGGGCCACCCGCATCGTCGGCTTGCACACCAACATCACGGCTTCCCAGGCGGACAGGGATTATTTCGAAAAGCTCGCCCAGAACGATGCGCTGACGGGCCTGCACAGCCGGACCTACTTTGATATCAAGCTGGCGAACATCGAGAACAAAGGGATCCGCCCGTTGTGCGTGATCTCTTGTGACGTCAACGGATTGAAGCTGGCGAACGATTACATGGGGCATCTTGTCGGAGACAAGTTGCTCCAGACCGTGGCGGCCTTGTGCAAGGAAAGCGTGCGCACATCGGATTGCGTGGCCCGGATGGGCGGGGACGAGATCGTTATCCTGCTGCCCACATGCCCACGTGAGGCTGGCGAGGAGATCCTTGCCAAGCTGCGGCGGAACTTTGATCGGCACAACGCCTGTTCCGATCAGATGCCCGCGCTGGTTTCTTTTGGGCTGGCTTGTGCCGAATCCGCCGATATCCCAGCCTCCGCGATCCTCGTGGAAGCCGATCGGGAAATGCTCAAGGAAAAACGTTCCCACCGGAAAGCGGCCCATGAGCGGATCAAACAGTGGATCGAGCAAAACATGGACGTCGTCGTCTCGATTGAAGACGACAGGTATTAGGCCTTCCCCATTTTGAAAGGCCTTGACGCCGAACGCATATTCAGTGCGCCGCAACACAGCGCGGATTCGGCAAAAATGGTATTTCCGGCAAGATGGCCCTTTGAAAGGCGCAACACTTCAAAGGCAATCTGCCCCAAGACGGAGGCATCCTTTTGGATGCCTTTTTTATGTCCGATGGGGCGACCTTTTCTTGGTTCGCCTTTTTCATGAACGGCACTCACGGCGAGATGACGCGCTTTTCCGGTAACGCCATTCCCATGCGGGGAGGAAATGCCCCGGCCAAATGGAAGGGACCGGGGAGGCTGCGCCGTTTTTTCTTTTCTGCACTGATCTCTTTTTAAAGAACGAGTCGCGTAACATAACGGATATTTCGTTTTTTATGATGGTTTTTGTTCTTTATGACGCGTTGTCTTTCATATTTTCTTCTTGTTTCTCTGTTTTGAATGTGTTTATACAGGTATATGTAGTTTCATTTCGCTGTAAAAACATCTTGAATAGGTTTATGATACGTGTCACATTAAATGAAGCCTATAAAATATTATATTAAATATTTTAGTGTAAAACGTTAAGGCTCATGTGCCATCGAAATGTATGCTGGAAAGGCTCTCCATTCTGCTGGGATGGTTTCCTGATATTGTATTACGGCATTTCCGTATCGGGATTCGCTAGAAAAGATTGCAGAAATACCTCTTGAGCCGATAACCCAGTTTTCTATTATCATTTTTGATCCGTTATACGATCTATAATGATCCTGAAGGTAGAGAAATATGGAATGGAACTGGATACTCGAAGAATATGACGATATGGTTTATGTCAGCGATCTGAACAATTATGAATTGCTGTATGTGAACCGAGCAGGTCTTGATATGTTCCATCTTTCTCGGGAAGAACTCTTTTCTGGAAAAAAGTACCTTTGCTATGAGATATTCCACGGAAGAAATACGCCTTGTCCTTTTTGTACCAACAACTACCTGAAAGATTCAGGATTTTATGAGTGGGAGCATTATAACGAACAGCTGGGGAAAACGTATCTCCTGAAAGATCGGAAGGTACTGTGGGACGGGCGGGAATCCAGAATCGAGTTCGTTTTTGATGTCTCCAAGTACAAGAACAAACTGGACAAGCAGGGAAAACAGCAGGCGGCGATGCTGCGGAGCCTTCCGGGAGGCATCGCCCGGCTCGACGCGCGCGATGAACGCACAATCCTGTGGTATGGTTCGGAATTCCTGTCGATCATCGGCTACACGGAAGAGCAGTTTAAAGAAGAGCTGCAGAGCCAGTGCCTGTATGTTTATCCGGAGGATATGGAGCAGGCCGAGGCGGCGATGCACGAGGCGAAGGAAACGGGGCGGAGCAGCATCATGCAGGGCCGGATCGTGACCCGGTCTGGAAAAATCCGTCACTTGACCATCACGTTCAGCTATATGGACGGGAAGGACAGCGAGGATGGGATACCGTCCTACTACAGCCTGGGCATTGACGTGACGGAAACGGTCGAGCGGCAGCGGCTCCAGCAACAGGCGCTGGAAGACGCCTGTCGGGTGGCGAAGCACGCCAACCAGGGAAAGACGGAATTTCTTTCCCGGATGTCCCATGACATCCGGCCCCCCATGACCGCCATTGTGGGGATGACGGCGATTGCGGGCGCCCATATTGAGGATACCCAGAAAGTGAGGGACTGCCTCAAGAAGATCAATACGTCCAGCAAACATCTGCTCAATCTGATCAACGAAGTTTTGGATATGTCCAAAATCGAGAGCGGACGCTTGGATGTGCGGGCGAACGATTTCAGCCTTTCCAATCTGGTGCAGAACGTGTTCGACGTGTGCAGGCCGATGATCATTGAAAAGGGGCATCACCTGACCATGAACATCAGCAAGGTGAGGCACGAGGGCCTGTATGGGGATGAGAGCCGCCTCCAGCAGGTTTTGGTGAACATCTTGTCGAACGCCGTGAAGTATACCCCGGCGGGCGGGCGTCTGCATTTCAGCATTGAGGAAAAGCCAACCCATGCCGAAGGGGCCAGCGTCTTTTACTTTACGTTTGAAGACAACGGGATCGGCATGTCCGAGGAGTTCGTCGGGCGCATCTTCGAACCGTTTTCCCGGGCCGAGGATTCCCGGATCAGCAAAATCCAGGGAACGGGCCTTGGCATGGCGATCAGCCAGAACATCATCCATATGATGAACGGCGAGATCACCGTGGACAGCACGCTGGGAAAAGGGAGCCGGTTTACGGTGAGCGTTGCGCTGAAATTCCGGGATGCCGAAGACGGGGAACCCCCTGTTTTGACCGATCTTCCCGTGCTTGTGGTGGATGACGAACGGGATGTCTGCGAATACGCGAGCCTGTTGCTCAAGGAAGTGGGGATGCGGGCTTTTTGGGTCTTGAGCGGGCAAGAAGCCGTCGCCGAGATTGTGCGCGCCCATGAGGAAAGGGACGACTACTTCGCGGTCATCCTGGACTGGAAAATGCCGGATATGGACGGGCTCGATACGGCCCGGGAAATCCGCCGCAGGGTCGGGCCGGATCGCCCCATCATCATGCTGTCGGGCTATGACTGTTCGGATGTGGGGGCGGATTTCCTCGCCGCGGGCGTGGACGTCTTCATCATGAAGCCGCTTTTCAAATCCAACATGGTGCACCTGTTGCGAAATTTTGCGGAGGATCGGGGATGTGGACATGCCTCGGCTGTGCCCAGGCCCGAAGGTCAACGCTTGGACGGATTGCATGTCTTGCTTGTGGAAGACAATGAAATCAATCAAGAAATAGCTAAAGAACTCCTCCTGATGGAAGGGGCGTCCGTTGACGTCGCCGACAACGGGGAACAAGCGCTCAACATCTTTGCCCGGTCGGAGGAAGGGTATTATCAGCTTGTCCTGATGGATATCCAGATGCCCGTCATGGACGGATACACGGCGACTGCCGCGCTCCGTTCCTTGCGCAGGGATGATGCGAAGACTGCCATCATTCTGGCGATGACCGCCAACGTGTTCTCGGACGACGTCATCAAGGCCGAGGCATCGGGAATGAACGGGCATATTTCGAAGCCGTTCGACCCGGACAAGCTGTACGCCATGATCGCGGCGTCCTGCCATAAGAAAAGGGGATGACGGCCCGGCGGGTTGAATGCCTTCTTGTGCGAAGGGTGATGGGGTTTCCTTCCGCAAGGAAAAATGAGGTGTGGGGAAGGGAATTGAGAAGGGACAAAAGGCTGGCTGTCCCTTTTATATTGATGCAGCGCTGTCCCTATGAGGGGAGCGGATCCTCCTGTCGGAGTGGGTGGGCAAATGAAGCTTTCGCCGCATGATTCCTCGCTGGATGCTCTCAAGTTCGTTGTGGATATGGCCGATGTCCCGATGGTGATCACGGACGCGGACGGGCGTTTCGTGTTTGCGAACGGGCACACGCTGGATATTGTAGGGAAAGCCAAAGATGCCTGCATAGGTAAACCACTCGCGTCCCTCCTATCCGTTTCCCGGCGCCCACGGTTCAACAGGAGCGGCAAGGCCCCTGTGCTGTTCACGCGGGAAGGGCGTTTTTATGAAGTCGATGGGATCAGCCGGTTTCATACCAAATCGGGTATGCTCGAGTTGTCCCGGATTCATGACGTGACGTCCACGTACCGGGACAAGGAAATGCTCGAATTCCTGAAAAGCAACGCGCCCATAGGTATTTTCCAGTTCGTCATGGACGAGCACTTCTCGTTTTTTTACGTTTCGGAAGGGTTTTGCGCGATGCACGGGTATACGCAGGACCAGATGAAAACGGCTCCGGATATCAGGGGGAGCGAGCTTATTCACCCCGACCACCTCCAACGCTTTAACGACTTGATCAGGACGGCCTATGAAGACGGAAAGTCCTCCGTCGGCTTCGAGATGAAAGTCATCAGGCGGGACGGCAAGGTCCGCTGGCTCCTCACGCAGTGTTCGTTTGTCAAAACGGTGGACGGGACCATCGTGTACGGCTACGTCTCGGACTGCACCGACCTGAAAAACATGGAGGAAAAGACCAAAACCGTCCAGGATGTTTGCAGGTTCACGGTCAACCACGACTACGAATGGATCTTGTTGGTCGACATCCCGGCGGACAGGTACGAGTACTTTTTTTCGGGTCGGAACAGCATGATCGGAAGCGGGATGCAGGGCGTTTTCAGCGAGCTGGTGCGGCTCCGGAGCGAAACAGTCGTCCATCCTGATGATGTGGAGGCTTACCGGGCCTTTTTCAAACCGGAACGCCTTGCCTGGGAAAACGGCACGCCGGGGCTGTCCCATGAGCTCAAGTATCGTGTGCTCATGGGCAACGGGCAAGCCCGGTGGCATTGCTTACGGGCGTATCTTTTTGACCCCGTAAGGCGGATGCTCCTCTTTTGCGCCAAAGACGTTGAGGAAGAGGAGCGCCAGAAGGCTACGTTGCGTATGGCGCTCGTTGCCGCCGAACAGGCCAACCATGCCAAAAGCGAGTTCCTTTCCCGGATGTCGCACGACATCAGAACGCCGATGAACGCGATCATCGGCATGGCGGCCATTGCGGGCATGAACGTGGGCAACCCCGAACGGCTCAGCGAGTGCCTGAACAATATCGCCTTGTCGTCCCGTTTCCTGCTGTCGCTCATCAATGACGTCTTGGACGTCGCCAAGATCGAAAGCGGCAAGATGAGCTTGGCTTCCGAACCGTTTGATTTTGATGAACTCGTCAGCTCCGTCAGCTCGTTCACATACGGCAGCGCGGTGGCGAAGGGCATAATATTCAACCTGTTTGCCTCTCCGCTCCTTGAGAAGATCTATGTCGGCGATCCCCTGCGCATCAAGCAAGTCTTGATGAACTTGCTGTCCAACGCCCTGAAGTTTGCGCCCGAAAAGGGCAGGATCGAATTCAACATCACGCCAGTCCAAAAAGTCGGGCATCGGGAACTCGTACGGTTCGTCATTTCCGATAATGGGATCGGCATGAGCAAGAGCTTTCAGGAAAGGATGTTCCAGCCGTTCGAGCAGGAGATGACGGATCAGCGGGGCCTTTCGGGATCAGGGCTTGGCTTGGCTATTGTCAGGAGCTTCGTCCAGCTGATGGACGGGACCATTCGCGTGGAGAGCGAGCAAGGAAAGGGGTCGTCTTTTTCCGTGGACATACCGCTCGGGCTGTTCGAGGGGGCGCTGTACGGATGGGATAAGGACGCCTTGGAACAATCCGAGAGCGTGCGAGTGCTGGTCATAGGCGATGACAGGGCTGCCTGTGAGCATACGGCGGTACTGCTGCGCCGTATGGCGGTTGAAGCGTCCTTCGTGCTTTCCGGCGAAGAGGGCGTCGTCTGTGTGCGGCAAGCCAGGGAGAGGCGGCGGGATTACGGCATGATCCTGATCGATTGGAAAAAGCCGGGCATGGACGATATGGAAACGGTCCGGCATATCAGGGAAATCGTTGGAAAGGCCACGACCCCCATCGCCATGTCGGCCTGTGATTGGAGGGAGATGGAAGCTCCTGCCCGTACCGCCGGCGTGGATTATTTTATCCACAAGCCCGTATTGCGGGAGCATCTGCGTGATATGCTTTTGGTGGTGACCCATCATAGGCACGCCTTTGATGTTCCGGCCATGCCGGAGGAAGTCCGTTTTAACCGTGAAAAGATCCTGATTGCCGAAGATAACGATCTGAATGCCGAGATCCTCAAAACGCTTCTGGAGTCAAGGAATCTCTCCGTCGTCTGGGCCGAGAACGGCAAGGTTGCGGTGGGGCTCTTTGCGGAATCCGAACCGGGGGAATACGCCGCTATCCTGATGGATGTCCGTATGCCGGTTATGGACGGCCTTGAAGCCACACGGCACATACGCGGCATGACAAGGGAAGACGCGCGGCGTATTCCGATTTTCGCACTGTCCGCGAACGCCTTTGCAGACGACATCCAGCGATCCCTGCAGTGCGGCATGAACACGCATTTTAACAAGCCTGTGGATATGGATTCCATTTGCGCGGCACTGCACTACTGGCTGGAACATGATAAAGGAAACCGGCCGTGATGTGGCGGTATTGCTCCGTCAATGCCTGCGGCATCCGGAATGGGATTGAAAAAAAGAGTTGTGGAATGAGGCCGCAACTCTTTTTTATTTGTGGAGATAGAGAACAACGGAAGAGGAAGAGCTAGGGGCAGGATTCATTCAGAGCCCGTGCTTCGTCACGCCTTTTTCTGGCTTCGGCAAGGCTGACTTCTGGGTACTTGCCAAGGGCAAGAGTCTTCTGTTTGCCGTCAAAACGGTAGAAGAGCCTCCAGAGCTTTCCCCCGGCAGGTGAGACATGGATGTACAGCCCGTCACAGTGCGAGAGCTTTTGAACCTTGCCGGAGGGCTTCAACGCTCTGAGCTTGGTATCCGTTTTTGCGGCTTTTGCTGGTATGGAAAGATACCAGCGAAAATACCAGCAAAAAGGGCGGATGTACACGGACTCCAGCGAACGCCTATGAACATGCAAACAGCATAAAAGTAACGCCCGTCAAGGCTTTATGAACCTTAACGGGCGTTACCGAACTTCGATGTGGTGCCGAGGGCGGGACTCGAACCCGCACAGGAATTCCCACTACCACCTCAAGATAGCGTGTCTACCAATTCCACCACCTCGGCGCGAAAAAAGGTATATGCAAAACAGAGGCGGCTGGCAAGCTTTTTTTTGCGATTCAGTGAAATTTTTTCGCCTGTCCGCATGGGGTCCCGGCCTTTTTCCCTGTGCGGGCGTTACGGATGGCTCGAGTGGGGAGGAGCTGCATTCCTTGCTATGGAAGGGGAGGAGAAACCTGTTTGTTTCGGCTGCTGAGGTTTTTTTCTGGGGGCCGCGGAACCCAGCGCTTGGGGGAAGCCGCTTTGATCCGCACGTTAGAGGAGGGTGGGCAGCGGCGGAAAGACGCGCTTTTCCTTCAATCTGTCGAAAAGAGTTGCCTTGCCGGGCTGTTGCATGTCAATGCAGGGGGAATCGGCTGAACAAGGATGGTGGGCATGAACGTCTCGTTTGAATACTACAAGGTCTTTTATCACGTGGCGAGGCTCGGGAGCATTACCCTTGCGGCCAAGGCGTTGTTCCTTTCGCAACCGGCGGTGAGCAAGTGCATACGGCAGCTTGAAAAGGTACTCGGCTGCGCGTTGTTTTATCGGATGCACAAAGGAATGCGGCTCACGCCTGAAGGGGAAGTGCTCTACCAGCACGTTGCGCAGGCCTGCGAGCAGATCGCCATCGGGGAAAAGAAGATTCAGGCCATGCTGCATCTGGACTGGGGGAGCATCCATATCGGTTCCTCCGATATGATCATGCATGCCTTCCTGCTCCCGTATCTGGAGCGGTTCCATAAGGATTATCCCAAGGTCCGCATCAGCACCATCACGGCATCGACGCCTGAAACGATTGCCTCGCTGCGGGCCCGCCGGATCGATCTGGGCGTCGTGTTTTCGCCAGTGGAAGAAAACGAGGATCTGGACATAATCCCCGTTTGCAGGGTTCAGGATACGTTTATCGCGGGTAACACATTTCGCCATCTGGAAGGCTCCGTGCTCTCGCCGGATGAGGTTGCCAAGCTCCCTATCGTGTGCCCGGAAAAGGGGACCAGCACCCGGGCGTATCTGGATGCGTTTTTCCAGTCGCACGGCGTTGTGCTTGACCCGGAATGCGAACTGGCGACGACGGTGCTGATCGTACCTTTTGCGGAGCGAGGGTTGGGGGTGGGCATAACCGTGCGGCGATTTGCGGAGGAGAGCCTCAGGGCGGGAAGCGTCTTCGAGCTCCAGACAACGCATAAGATACCCGAGCGGGCCATTGCGGTGGTGACCAGAAAGCGAAGCCAGATTTCACACGCGGGCCATGCCTTCATACGTTGCCTGACCGGAAAAGAAACTGAAGAGGCCGGAGGTGAGCAACCGCTGGAAAAGTGCAGTCCAGGCTGATCGAATCATTAACTTAAGAGCATATTTCTCATGAGTATATTTCATTTTACGCATGAGTGGGCGTAGCGTACGAACGGGAGGCAGGAGGCGCCCACGTTGCGGAGGCGTACGGCCAGAATGGTTGTCGCGCGAGGGGACGCCGGTTTTGCAGTAAGGGGATATGCCATTATGAAAAGAGGTTACCTGTTTATTGCACTGGCAACGCTGTTTTTCAGCACGATGGAAATCGCGCTCAAGGAAGTTGCCGGACTGTTTAATCCTGTCCAGTTGAACCTCACACGGTTTCTCATCGGCGGCCTTGTCCTCATCCCGTTCGCCAGGCGGATGCTCAGGAAGCGCGGTGTCCGGATCGACGGCTTGAGCCTCGTTAAACTGGCCGGGCTCGGCTTTCTGGGGATTGTGGTCAGCATGACCTTGTATCAGCTCGCCGTGGAGAACACGAACGCCTCGGTCGTCGCCGTCCTGTTCAGCTGCAATCCCGTGTTCGTGCTCGTTTTCGCCGGGCTCATCCTGCGCACGCAGATCCTGCGCCAGCACGTCATGGCGCTGGTGCTGGAATGCCTCGGCATCCTTATCCTGATCAATCCTCTGGATACGTCCATCAGCACGGCGGGCATCACGTTTACCCTGCTGTCCACGGCGGTGTTCGCCCTGTATGCCGTGCTCGGGACCAAAATGTGCGCCAAGTATTCCGGCGTGGTCGTGACATGCGGGAGCTTCCTGTTCGCCAGCCTTGAAATGGCGGCCATCGTCGCGGTCAGCCGCCTCTCGGCGGTCGCCGGGGTTCTCGCGGACATCGGGCTCGGCCTTTTCGCGGATATCCCCCTGCTTTCCGGGTATACCCCGTTCAGCGCGCTGATGATGCTGTACATCTGCGTCGGCGTGACCGGGGCGGGCTTTGCCTGCTACTTTATGGCGATGGAGGCGACCTCTCCGATCACCGCCTCATTGGTCTTCTTCTTCAAGCCCGCCCTCGCGCCCGTGCTGGCCTTGGTTTTTCTGCAGGAAGCCATTCCGGTGAGCATGGTGGTGGGCGTCCTGTTTATCCTCGCGGGTTCGCTGGTTTCGCTTATCCCTGCCTTGTCCATGATTCCCGCGATGGCACTCGGAAAGGTATGGTGCTGGAAGCAGGGCCGGGCCTGACGCCTTTCCGCAGACGGGCAACGGCGTTTTCCCTCTTCCCGCAAAAAAAGCCCGGACAAAAACCGTCCGGGCTTTTTTGTGGAGGGATGTCGTTTAGTTCCAGGGCTGCTTGCCGCAAGCCTTCAGATATTCGTTGATGGCATCCTTGCCGCCCACGAAGTCCGCCATTTCAGGCCACACCTTTTCAATGGCGACTTTTTTCCACTGATCTTCGTCTTCGAGCTGGGAAACCTTGAGCCCTCCGGCCACGAGTTCCCGCTTGGAGGCTTCGGCCTGCTCGACCTGGAACAGCAGGGATTTTTCCTGCGCGTACTTGCCCGCATCGATCAGGATCTGACGGACTTCGGGCGTCAGTTTTTCGAAAACGCGCTCGCTGATCACCAGCGGCTGGAGATGGTAGGTGTAGTGCACCTCGGTCAGGTAGCGCTGGTTGGCTTCGTTGAACTTCATGGCCCGGAAGCCGATGTAGCCGTAACACTGGCCGTCGACGTCGCCGGACTGGAGGGCGTTGAAGGTCATGGACCACGGGATGAGGGACGGGATAGCCCCGAACGCCTTGTAGGTGGCGATCATGACCGCGCTTTGAGGCACGCGGAATTTCAACCCCTTCATATCGCTCAGTTTGGTAATCGGGTGCTTGTCGTTGGAGATGAAGCGGAATCCCGTGTACGTCCACGTCAGGATACGGAACCCGGCTTCGGTGGCGTACTTGTTCAGCAGTTCGGCGGGAGCGCCGTTGGTGCCGGCCACGACTTCGTCGATGTTGGCGAACAGGTAGGGCAGGGTCAGCAGGCCGAGCTTCTTTTCAAAGGGCACGAGGTTGGCGATGCCGCCCATGGCCAGAGGCAGGGTGCCTTTCTGAACGTTGCGGAAGGCTTCGCTTTCGTCGCCCAGCGAGCCGCCGTAGAAGCACTGCACTTCCACTTTGCCGCCCGTTTTTTCTTCCACATACTTCTTGAAGGCATGGCCGACGACACCCATTTCGGAATCTTCGGGGTCACCCACTGCAACTTTCAGCGTCGTTTCCGGCGCGGCGGATGCGGGGACGGTCCACAGAAGCAGTGCCGCCAGTACAAGGGGAAGCATCTTCTTGTAGCTCATGAATGTTCTCCTCTCTCTTGGTTGGATTGTGAAAAAAAACCTATTGTCGACACTAGCACAGAAAATAATTGAAGGCTAGAGGGAGGAGAAAAGAGGCAGGGGGGATTGCCGTAATATACAGAATACATTGCAATACTGAAAATTTATCAGCATTTTGAGCAAGAACGGGCCTGATGCCCGCTATTGTGCGAAACGCGGGATTTGTATGCATTTTAAGTGGATAGTATTTTTATTTCAGTATGTTTGATGTATGAAAGATATTTTTGTGCAAAATATTTCTGGAAAAATAAAGAAGTCTTTTCAGTGATACTGTCAAAAACTATAGGTTACAATAACCATATTGATTTATTGATATAATTGTATCAAACTGTTCATTGGAATGCATTTGTATATTGCGTAGGGGAGCCGTAAATGTTGCAAAGAAGAGACGCTGTCTTGAGAATGCCATATGTTCCATAAAGAACATGGTATGCTGTTCTCCAGACTGCTTTTCTTCGCCAGAACATGGTTTTGCATACATATCATGGGGTCTTTATTTGGATAAATAGATGGATATGCCCTGATGAAATATCCATTTATATCTTCACACGATTCTTTTTCCTTCCCGTTGTTTTGTTTTTATACCCGTTGATGTCTGTCGACACATAAAGGCGCGTGACGGCGGTGCCCCTGGGCATACAGTCGGAAACCATCCGCGATCGGTAAAGGCAGTCCTCCAAAACGGGTGATCGGGAGGGACGCCTTGCCGCCTGCGGGACAAACGCCAAAAGCCCCCTGGCTAGAATGGCCCGGGGGCTTTTGGCGTCCTTCAGGACGGGCGCGGGGCGCGGGAAACGGCCCGCTACGCTTGTTTCATGGATGGGGCGCCGTTTGGAGCGGGCGGGACCCTAGTACCGCATCCCGGAAAAGTCGCCGTAACAGTCGTGGCTGGTGGAGGCCTGTTTCGGGTCCATCAGGACGGCTTCCCACATTTCCGTGTAGTAGACGCAGGTGCCGGGATTTTGGGCGGCGGCCGAGAGGTGATCCCTCGCCTCAAAAACGGGCCATGAACATTTGAGGGACAGCGCGTCGTTGAAAGAATCCGCTTCCACGATTTCGGAAGCGCCCTGGACAAGGTTCATGTTCATCCCTGAGTAGTAAACAAGCTTGTACTGAGACATGGCGGTGTGTCCACGGGGGGAGAGGCTGGGTCTCCCCC
>OQVI01002251.1_pt1 | contig 12505 bp, 11 predicted proteins | sample 1691651 | NCBI WGS metagenome assembly OQVI01 (sample SAMN03418287, study PRJEB22391) | human gut metagenome | biome: human-gut; feature: organic feature; material: feces | host: Homo sapiens | place: Italy | collected 2013-04
TGCTCTCTGATCAATGGAGGAAAATAAGATCAGCCGCATATGGTCTCCATAATTACCGCTGCAAAAGGAAATACAGTTCAGAATATTGAACCGACGCTGATCAAAGAGACCATATCCGAGGAGACATCGGCTACGATCCGTCAGTATCTGCAGGGGGTCATTGTCAATGGATCCGGTAAAAAAGCGAAAGTGGACGGTTATTCTATGGGTGGAAAAACCGGTACTGCGCAGAAATTACCGCGTTCAGCCAGAAAATACCTGGTATCTTTTATAGGTTCCGTGCCGGCAGATAATCCGCAGGTAGCGATTTACGTTGTTGTAGATGAAGCAAATTCCGAAGATCAGGCACACAGTTATTATGCACAGAGCATTGCACGGGAAATTCTGAAGGAAGCATTGCCATATCTCGGTATTTATCCGGATGAGGAACTGACGGGTGTCAACGAAGGTGTTGGTATTACCGGAGAGGGCATTCAGGTAGAACAGACACCAGAGTCCATGGACAGCGAAGTGCCGACAGAGGCACCACAGTCTGCAGAAGGAGAGCCTTCCGGGCAATAAGAAAATACATGCATAGAGAGTAGTTTTCCGGAATAGGATACATAATAATCGATCTGTGTTCCGGGGGGGACTATGCAGCATCTGAAGTTATATCAGAAAGGAAAAATTGTATTCCTTTTTTTCGCGGTTACCGCAATCTTGACGGCTGCCTGCGGAAGACTGGCGTATCTGATGATCGTTCAGTCAGATTATTATGGAAAAAAGGCCCAGGCACTACACGAAAGAGAACGCAGCATCAAAGCCGCCCGCGGAAAAATTGTGGACCGCAACGGAATCGTTCTGGCAGATAATCGCTCGGTATGTACCGTTTCCGTGATACACAGCCAGATCCGTGATCCGGAACGGGTCATTGCAGAACTGGCAGAGTTGCTGGAGTTACCCGAGGATACCGTGCGCAAACGGGTGGAAAAAGTCAGTTCCATTGAGCGGATCAGTTCAAATGTGCCAAAAGAAACCGGTGATGCGATTCTTGCCAGGCAACTGGAAGGTGTGAAGGTGGACGAAGATTATCGCAGATATTATCCATATGATTCTCTGGCATCAAAAGTCATCGGGTTTACCGGTGGTGATAATCAGGGGATTGTAGGACTGGAAGTACGTTATGATGACTGGCTTTCCGGCGAAGATGGTAAGATACTGACCATGACAAACGCCTATGGCCAGGAACTTGAGCAGGAAGGGGAACGCAGGCAGGAACCGGTGACAGGCAATCAGTTGACAATCAGTCTGGATTGCAATCTTCAGATGTATTGTGAGCAGGCAGCACAGAAAGTAATGCTGGAAAAGAATGCAGATGAAGTATCTGTGATATTAATGAATCCCCAAAATGGTGAGATTTTTGCCATGGTAAACGTACCAGAGTATAATCTGAATGAGCCTTTTACACTGAATGTGGAGACTGCCTCTGATCTGAAAGAATCAGAAAAACAGGATCTGCTGAATCAGATGTGGCGCAATGCCTGTATTAATGATACGTATGAACCAGGTTCTACATTTAAGATCATTACTACAGCTGCGGCATTGGAACAGGGCGTGGTGACTGTGAACGATTCCTTTTACTGTCCTGGATATAAAATCGTGGAGGATCGCAGGATCCGCTGTCACAAGACAACGGGACACGGGGCAGAGACATTCACCCAGGGGATTATGAATTCCTGTAATCCGGTGTTTATAGAACTGGGACTGCGCCTTGGTGCAGAAAATTTTTATCATTATTTTGAGCAGTTCGGCCTGCTGCGAAAGACCGGGATCGATCTTCCGGGAGAAGCAGCAACGATTATGCATAAAAAGGAAAATATCGGACAGGTAGAACTGGCAACCATTTCATTTGGTCAGTCTTTCCAGATTACACCGATCCAGCTTGTTACGACCGTATCTTCGCTGATCAATGGCGGAACCAGAGTGGTTCCTCATTTTGGTGTATCGGTGCAGAATGTGGAGGGAGAAACCAGAAAGACATTTTCCTATGATGAAACAGAAGGGACGGTGAGCACTGCGACATCGAAAACACTCTGTGATCTGCTGGAACATGTGGTTTCTGAGGGAACCGGAAAAAAAGCAGCCATCGAAGGATTTTCCATCGGTGGGAAGACAGCTACTTCACAGACACTCCCGCGAAGTGATCATAAATATATCGCATCGTTTCTGGGGTTTGCTCCGGCGGAAAATCCACAGGTGATCGGTCTGATCGTGATCGATAATCCGCAGGGCGTCTATTACGGAGGGACGGTGGCAGCTCCGGTAATGAAGGAGATTTTTGAAAATGCACTGCCTTACCTCGGTATCGGGAAGACAGTGACAGAACAGATGCAGCAGGAAGAAATTGCTGCCGGGAGCAGGTGATCCTGAAAACGGCAGGTGTTGGGATGAAATGGAACTTCCATGTTGCCAAATAAAAAGAAAAGACGTATGATACTACTTAGATTTTAATAACATACAATCAGCATGGGAGAGATGCTGAAATAAGAAGAGGTGTGAAAATGACATATCAGGTAATTATTCCGGTACTTGTAGCATTTGCAATCACAGCTGTGCTCGGACCGGTCATCATTCCGTTTCTGCGGAAATTGAAAATTGGAAACACAGAAAGAGAAGAACTGGAATCTCATCAGAAGAAAAACGGGACCCCGACTATGGGTGGTATTATGATCCTTATTGCAGTGGTGGTCACATCATTGTTTTATGTGAAGGATTATCCACAGATCATACCGGTTTTATTTGTGACGGTAGGATTTGGAATCATTGGATTCCTGGATGATTACTTAAAGGTTGTGCTGCGCAGATCTGACGGACTGCTGGCATGGCAGAAGATGCTCTGTGAGATTGTGGTTACGGCAGTATTTGCAGTGTATCTGATCAAACATCAGGTATCGCTGGATATGATCGTCCCATTCAGTCATCACATGCTGCAGTTGTCCTGGCTGGCAGTGCCGATCCTGTTTCTTGCAGTCATAGGTACCGTAAACGGCGTCAACTTTACAGACGGTCTGGATGGTCTGGCTTCCAGCGTGACCATTCTGGTCGCTACCTTTTTCTCCGTAGTTGCATATGCAACAGGAGCCGGTATCGCACCGGTGACCTGTGCCGTAGTCGGCGCATTGCTTGGATTCTTATTATTTAATGTATATCCGGCCAGTGTATTTATGGGAGATACCGGTTCTCTGGCTTTAGGCGGTTTTGTGGCAGCTACCGCATATATGATGCAGATGCCGATTTTTATCCTGATCGTCGGACTGATCTACTGGATCGAGATTCTGTCTGTTATGATCCAGGTCGTATATTTTAAAAAGACAGGTGGCAAGAGATTTTTCCGTATGGCACCGATTCATCATCATTTTGAACTGGGAGGATGGTCTGAAACCCGTGTCGTAGCAGTATTTTCAATTGTGACAGCAATTCTTTGTCTGATCGCGTATATCGGGATTGCAGGCTGATATAGAGAAATATAAGTTTTGAAAAGAAAACAATCTGGAGGAATGTTGGAATGGAATTCACAGAGAAAAAGGTACTGGTATTCGGTACCGGTATCAGTGGTGTGGCAGCAGCAAATTTATTGGAAAATGCCGGAGCTGAAGTTGTATTATTTGACGGAAATGAAAAACTGGATAAAGCACATGTATTGGAAAATTTTACAGAAAGCAAAACACCGGAATTATATGTTAGAGTATTACCGGAAGAAGTAGAAAAGGAACTGGATCTGGTAGTATTAAGTCCGGGTGTTCCTGTGGATCTTCCGCTTGTCCTGCGGTTAAAAGAGGCAGGTCTTCCAATCTGGGGTGAGATTGAACTGGCATATCGTTGTAAAAAGGGAGATGTGCTGGCTATTACAGGTACAAATGGAAAGACTACGACCACAGCATTGCTGGGTGAAATCATGAAGACAGCGTATCCACATGTCCATGTGGTTGGAAATATCGGTATTCCGTATACCGGTGTGGTAACGGAAGATACTGATGATACAGTCACTGTTGCGGAGATCAGCAGTTTTCAGCTGGAGACGATTGATGCGTTTTGTCCGTGTGTGTCAGCTATTTTGAACATCACACCGGATCATCTGAACCGTCATCATACGATGGAAAACTATATTGCTGCAAAATTAAGCATTGCAAAAAATCAGGGGCCGGAGCAGACCTGTGTACTGAATTATGAAGATGAAGTGCTGCGTGAGCGTGCAAAAGAACTGTCTGCACATGTAGTGTTTTTCAGCAGCCTGACACAGTTAGAAGAAGGTGTATACCTAAAGGGTGACAAAATCGTCTATGCGCATGACGGTCAGGTAGAAGATGTGATCGCTACGGATGAATTGAATATCCTTGGCCGTCATAACCATGAAAATGCAATGGCAGCAACTGCGATGGCATTAAATTATGGTGTTTCCCTGGATCATATCCGTCAGGCACTGCGCGCATTTCAGGCTGTGGAGCACCGGATTGAGTATGTTACAGAAAAGCGTGGCGTACGTTTCTATAATGATTCCAAGGGAACCAATCCGGATGCAGCTATCAAGGGAATTCAGGCGATGGATCGTCCGACCTATCTGATCGGCGGAGGATATGATAAACAGTCAGAATATACAGAATGGATTAATAGCTTTGATGGAAAGGTAAAAAAACTGGTGCTGATTGGCCAGACCAGAGAAAAAATCGCTGAGACAGCAGATGCCTGTGGTTTCCATGACTATGTATTTGCAGATAGTCTGCAGGAAGCAGTCGATATCTGCTATGAAAATGCACAGAATGGAGATGCTGTGCTTCTTTCCCCTGCCTGTGCAAGCTGGGGAATGTTCCCGAATTACGAAGTTCGTGGAAAAATGTTTAAAGAAATGGTTCATGCATTAAAGGAGTAATCATACATGAGTGACCGACACAATCGTACAAAAACAGCCAGCGTCGGAAAAACAGTCAGCGCCGGAACAATTAAATATTTTGATTACAGTCTTCTGTTTATCATTATCTTTCTGGTGGGGTTCGGGCTGGTGATGCTGTACAGTGTCAGTGCATATGAAGGTCAGAGCGTATTCAATGACCCGACACATTATCTGAAGCGTCAGGTCTTCAGTGTCGGGCTCGGATTCATAGGAATGTTTGTTTTTACTTATTTTCCACAGAAGTGGATGAAGAAGATTACGGGATTTGCATATATTTTGTCACTTCTTATGTGCCTTGCAGTATTTGCAATCGGAAAGAGCTCCAATGGATCTGCCCGCTGGTTGAAAATTGGTCCGATCCAGCTGCAGCCTTCTGAGATATCCAAAATTGCGGTCATACTTACGATGGCATTGTTGTTGAGTAAAGTGCCAAAACAGATCAAAGATTTCAAATCTATTATAAAGGTACTGATTCCGGCAGGTATCATGGCTGTTGCCATAGCCATCAATAATCTGAGTACAGGAATTATTATTGCAGGAATCGCAATTATTATGGTATTTGTAGTCAGCCCGAAAAAGAAGGAATTTGCTGCACTGGGCGTGATTCTCTTTGGACTCGGACTGGCGGGGATCAAAATGGGCGGTTATCGAGTCGTGCGTATTGCCGCATGGCTGCATCCGGATCAGTATCCGGATAAAGCATATCAGACACTGCAGGGAATGTATGCCATTGGTTCCGGCGGCCTGTTCGGAAAAGGTCTGGGAGCCAGTGTACAGAAATTAGGCTATGTGCCGGAAGCGCAAAATGACTTTATTTTCACGATCATCTGTGAGGAGCTTGGGCTGTTTGGCGCGATTTGTGTAATCTTACTGTTTATATTACTGATCTGGCGTTGTATGGTCATTGCCAACAGTGCCCCGGATCTGTATTCTTCCCTGATTGCTGTTGGGGTTATGGGACATATTGCCCTGCAGGTTGTGCTGAATATCTGTGTGGTAACAAATTGGATGCCAAATACCGGTATTATTCTGCCCTTTATCAGTTACGGAGGTACGTCCGTAGCCATTCTGTTGTCGGAGATGGGACTGGTGCTGAACGTATCCCGGCAGATTCGTTTTGATGCGGCACATCCTATTGAGTGAAGAAATTGGCTGGAAAGAAGAGGAACACAGGCGTGAGAGAAAGTGTGCGTAAAAGAAGAAAAAGAAGAAAAATCGGACGCATGATATTGACAATGATTCTGATCATTGCCATGCTGGCTGGTCTGTGTGCCATTTTAATCTGGAAAGTTTTTGTAGTCAAAAGTGTGTCTGTAAAAGGAAATGAAATCTATACAGACAAACAGATTGAAGACTGGGTGCTGGATAAAGAGTATTCCTGGAATTCACTGTATGTCTATTTTGAAAATAAATGTAACAAAACGGAGGAAATCCCTTTTGTGGATTCCCTTCGGATACGGTTAAAATCTCCGCAGAAACTGGAGATTACCGTAGTGGAAAAAGGAATCCTCGGTTATCTGTATGTGCCGTCGCTTGGAAAAAATGCATATTTTGACAAAGATGGATTTGTGGTGGAGATTTCTTCAGAAATAATTCCGGGAGTGACCAAGATCAATGGTCTGTCGGTTCAGACAGCAGAATTATATAAAAAACTGTCCATTGGCGAGAACAGCAAACTGTTGCGGACGTTGTTAAGTGTGACACAATTGTTGAAAAAGTATGAAAGAGTTCCGGAAGTGATTCTGATCCAGAACAGTAATGTATATCTCAGCTATGGTGCGATTCAGGTAAATCTGGGCAGCGGCACAGATTTAAATGAGAAGATTCTTCGAATGGATCAGATCCTTCTGCAGCTGGATGGCATGAGCGGGATGCTTCATCTGGAAACCTGGTCTGAGACAAATACGGATATCTATTTCCGGAATGGGGAGCTGGTGGAGATTCCGAATGATGTGCAGACAGTACCGACACAAGACGACAGTACACAGCAGTAAAAAATATGATTTAACTGTTGATTATTTAAGAAAAAAAAGATATTATATATAAAAGATAGAATGATGTAATGGCAGAAATGTTATCAAATATAATAGAAAATATTCCGTATCAGGGATAAAAGGAGGATTATCGTGGTTGAAATCATGTCAATAGGGGCTGAGTCCAGCGCAAAAATAATTGTAATTGGAGTGGGTGGCGCTGGAAACAATGCCGTAAACCGAATGATAGATGAAAAAATTGGTGGCGTGGAGTTTATCGGAATTAATACGGACAAGCAGGCGCTTACTTTGTGTAAGGCTCCAACCCTGATTCAGATCGGTGAAAAATTAACAAAAGGCCTTGGTGCAGGTGCACAGCCGGAGATCGGACAGAAAGCAGCAGAAGAAAGCGCGGAGGAACTGACCGCAGCGATCGAAGGTGCAGATATGGTATTTGTTACCTGTGGAATGGGTGGCGGTACCGGTACAGGTGCAGCTCCGGTAGTAGCTAAGATCGCAAAAGATATGGGGATCCTGACAGTTGGTGTTGTAACCAAACCGTTTAAATTTGAAGCAAAGACACGTATGACAAATGCAATCCACGGTATTGAAAATCTGAAAGAGAGTGTAGATACCCTGATCGTTATTCCGAATGACAAGCTTCTTGAAATTGTAGACAGAAGAACGACTATGCCGGATGCATTAAAGAAAGCAGATGAAGTATTACAGCAGGCAGTACAGGGAATCACAGACCTGATCAATGTACCGGCTCTGATCAATCTTGACTTTGCAGATGTTCAGACCGTTATGAAAGACAAAGGTCTCGCACATATCGGAATCGGTGCGGCAACCGGTGATGATAAAGCAATCGAGGCAGTTAAGATGGCAGTTGCCAGTCCGCTGCTTGAGACAACCATCAATGGTGCTTCTCATGTCATCATCAATATTTCCGGTGATATCTCTCTTATGGATGCAAACGATGCTGCAAGTTACGTTCAGGAGCTTGCAGGAGATGATGCAAATATCATTTTCGGTGCGAAGTTCGACGAGTCCGTACCGGATTCTGCAACGATCACAGTTATTGCAACCGGACTTGAGACAGAAGCAGCTCCGGCACAGAGTATTTTACCGGGCGTGAAATTCAATGGCGGTAATACATTAAATATGGCACGTACAGCAGGAACCGGCAGCGCAAAACCGGTACAGCCGACTGCTCCGGTTCAGAATTATAATGGAATCCAGCGTCCACAGAAACCGACACCTACAGTTGCACCGCGCGACATTAAGATTCCGGAATTCCTGAAAAATACAAAAAGATAATAAATCTGAGAAGATAACGGTAAGAACTCCGCGATTTCGACAAGAAATTCGCGGAGTTTTTTGTATAGTAAGCAGGGAGGTGACAAGTGGCATATGAATGGTATGCAGACATTTTTTGCCTGACCAGTCTGCTTATGGACTTCTGTGCAGTGTATACTGCAGGAATCATACTGAACAGAGCTGTCAGCTGGAAGCGGTGTATGATAGCATGCGTTTTTGGTGTAGGTGTTTCTGTAAGTTTGCTGTTTATGATTCCCCGGTATGCTATTTACAGTTTACTGGTGCATGGCATGGTACATCCGCTGATGACCTTTATGGTATTTGGGGGCAGAGACCGGGCCGGTTATCTGCGGGCACTATTGACCGTGTACATTGTATTGTTTGTAATGGGAGGCGTACAGAATTGGCTGACTGTTTTGAACGGCAGAAAAACAGGACAGATCATAGTGTATGGTTTTGTGGCAGCACTGCTTTTTACAGGATATCAGGTCAGACGCAGGGTGATGAAAAATGTTTGCCGGGTAGAAGTGTGGCTGTCCGGAAAGAGCAGGATATTGTGGGCGTATTGTGACAGTGGAAACCTGCTGCGTGATCCGGACAGCGGTGCACCGGTATCGGTGCTGGAACAGGAACTGTTTGAACAGCTTCCGCAGGACACAGTCAGAAAAAAAGAGATATCTTACCGGACCATCCGTCAGGAAGGGTCGATGATGGTGGTATTACTTGATCGGATGGATATCTGGCAGAAAGGTACAAAAAAGCAGATTTTCAAACCGGAAATCGGATTACAGAAAGGGCCGGTGATGCAGCATCCCCGTGTGCAGATGCTGTTGCATGCCTCCTATTTTGCCTGACAGATGACGTCCGCCGCTTCATGCAAGCGCAGGTGGAAGAACAAAGAATAGAAAGGACATCTGCGTATGTATTTAAGAGTATCTGTACCAGGAAAATTCCAGTTAAAGTTAATTCCAACATTGCAAAATCTGCTGTTTCTCAATTCGAATGAGATTCACTATATCGGTGGAACCGAAGTGCTTCCGGCACCGCTGGAGCGGGAAGCTGAAAACGATTGTATCATGTCGCTTGGAACAGAAAATGAGGAAGATGCCAGAAAAAAATTGATCGAACATAATCTGCGGCTGGTGGTATACATAGCAAAGAAATTTGACAATACAGGTATTGGTGTGGAGGATCTGATCTCCATCGGGACCATTGGCCTGATCAAGTCTATCAATACTTATAATCCGGATAAAAATATCAAACTGGCGACCTATGCTTCCCGGTGTATCGAAAATGAGATTCTGATGTATCTGCGCAGGAACAGCAAGACCAGGCTGGAGGTGTCCATCGACGAGCCGTTAAATGTGGACTGGGACGGAAATGAATTACTACTTTCGGATATTTTAGGAACAGATGAAGATGTCATTTACCGGGATATTGAGACTGAGGTTGAAAAGAAGCTTTTGAATAAAGCAATTGAGCATTTAAGCGGCAGGGAGCGGACGATTATTGAACTGCGGTTTGGCATCAATTCGAAAAATGATAATGAACTGACCCAGAAAGAGGTGGCGGATCTGCGGGAGAAGCTGCGCAAGCTGGCGGCCGAGGCAGAAAAAACGCTGGACATAGCCGCCCTGCTGGAAATTGCGGCTGCCGCGCCGCCGCTTCGCTTTACGCCGCCGGTATTGCCGGAAAAGGGCGCGCCGGTGCGGATCGGCGTGGCGCGGGACAGGGCGTTCTGCTTTTACTATGAGGACAGTCTCGACCTGCTGCGGCAGCTGGGCGCGGAGCTGGTGCCCTTCAGCCCCCTGACGGATGAACGGCTTCCCAACGGCGTACAGGGGCTGTACTTAGGCGGCGGCTACCCGGAACTTTACGCGGCGCAGTTGGAGGAAAACCACGCCCTGCGCAGGCAGCTTCGGGAGGCCGCACACGCGGGAATGCCCTGCATCGCCGAGTGCGGCGGCTTCATGTATCTGACGCAGTCCATCGCAGGCCGCGCCATGGTGGGTGCGCTGCCGGGGGACTGCTTTGATACGGGGAGGCTGACCCGATTCGGCTATATCACCGCCACGGCCCGGAAGGACAATCTCCTCTGCCGCGCCGGAGAGCAGGTACCCATGCATGAATTCCACCACTGGGACACCCCCCAGCCCGGCGGCGCTTTTCTGGCGGAAAAGCCCTCCGGAAAGCAGTGGACCTGCGTACACGCCACCGATACGCTGTACGCGGGCTTCCCCCACTTCCATTTTTACGCCAAGCCGGTCATGGCACAGCGCTTTTTGGCGGCTTGCAGAAAGGAGACGCTATGATGGAGCAAATGAAGCCTATGGACATTGAGAAGCGCAGCTTCGCCATCATCACAGAGTTGCTGGGCGACCGGCGGCTGGACCCGGAAAACGAGCTGGTCATCAAACGGGTCATCCACACCACGGCGGATTTGGACTATGTGGACAATCTGGCCTTTTCCGGCCACGCGGTGCAAAAGGCCATCGCCGCTCTGCGGGCGGGCTGCGACATCGTGACCGATACCCAGATGGTCAAGGCCGGGATCAATAAGACGATCCTCGCCTCGCTGGGCGGAGAGGTACACTGCTTCATGTCGGACGCGGACGTGGCGGCGGAGGCTAAGGAGCGGGGCGTGACCCGTGCCTTTGTATCCATGGAGCGGGCGGCAGCCCTGCCTAAGCCCTGCATCTTCGCCATCGGCAACGCCCCTACGGCACTTTTTTCGCTGGAGGAGCTGATGGAGGCCGGCAAGCTCCGTCCCGCCCTCATCATCGGGGTACCGGTGGGCTTTGTGAATGTGGTGGAAAGCAAGGAGCGCATCATCGAGGCCGCTGCCGCACCCTACATCGTGTCCCGGGGCCGCAAGGGCGGCAGCAACGTGGCCGCGGCCATCTGCAACGCCATGCTCTACCAGATCAGGCGGTAGGTTATGAAGGAATTTATCATACGGGACGGAAAAAAGCTCCGTCTGGGCTACACCACTGGCTCCTGTGCCGCGGCGGCGGCCAAGGCCGCTGCATGGATGCTGCTGAGCGGCAGCAAAAAGGAGTCCATCCGCCTGCTGACACCCAAGGGCATGGAGCTGGCATTGGCGGTGGAGGACATCTATCTGTCCCCGGACTGTGTGCGCTGCGCCATCCGGAAGGACAGCGGCGATGACCCGGATATCACCCGTGACACCCTGATCTATGCCGAGGTGCGGAAAACAGAGACTGTTGGCATTGTCATCGACGGCGGACAGGGCGTGGGCCGGGTAACCAAGCCGGGTCTTGACCAGCCGGTGGGCGCGGCGGCCATCAACTCTGTACCCCGCCGGATGATCCAGGAGGCCGTGGAGGAGGTCTGCGGCCTGCTGGGATACACCGGCGGCCTGTATGTGGTAATCTCCGCTCCCGATGGCGAGACGCTGGCGAAAAAGACCTTCAATCCCCGGTTGGGCATTGAGGGCGGCATCTCTATCTTAGGCACCACGGGGATCGTAGAGCCTATGAGCGAGCAGGCGCTGGTGGACACCATCCATGTAGAGCTGCGGCAGCGGCGGGCGGGCGGCGCGGATTATGTACTGCTGGCCCCCGGCAACTACGGCGTAGACTATATCAAGGGTGCCATGGGCATCGACCCCGCCACGGCGGTGATGACCTCCAACTTCATCGGCGACGCGCTGGAGCATTGCCGTACGCTCGGCTTCTGCGGTGCGCTGCTCGTCGGGCACATCGGTAAGCTCGTGAAGCTCGCGGGCGGCATGTGGAACACACACTCGAAGTGCGGCGACTGCCGCATGGAGCTCATCGCGGCGCATGCCGCCGCCCTCGGCCTCCCGCCCGCGCGCGTGGAGGAGGTGCTAGACTGCGCGACGTGTGACGATGCGCTCCGCATCCTGAAAGAAGAACAGTTATATGACGCGGTGCTGGCCCGCCTCGCGGAGCGCATCGAGCTTCATCTTGCGCACAAGTGCGGCGAGATGGCCGCCGGCGCGATCGTATTTTCCAAAGAATATGGCCTCCTGTGCCGGACCAGCCGCGCGCAGGAGCTGCTGGGAACCATTATGGAGGGATAACTATGGTACATTTTGTCGGCGCCGGGAGCGGCGCACCGGACCTCATCACCGTGCGCGGTGCGCGGCTGCTCGGCGAGGCGGACGTCGTCATCTATGCCGGGTCGCTCGTCAATCCAGCGCTGCTGGACGCTACGAAGCCGGGCTGTGAGATCCACGACAGCGCGAAAATGACGCTGGAGGAAAAGGCCGCCATGTGTTCCGGGGCGGACTTCTGGCATA
>OQVI01002253.1_pt1 | contig 12500 bp, 13 predicted proteins | sample 1691651 | NCBI WGS metagenome assembly OQVI01 (sample SAMN03418287, study PRJEB22391) | human gut metagenome | biome: human-gut; feature: organic feature; material: feces | host: Homo sapiens | place: Italy | collected 2013-04
CACAGATCACGATAAATTTCAGTCTTTTGGGTTCCATCATTATAAGTAATAATTTTCTTTATTTCTTTCAGGTTTAATGCCAATTTGCGTCCACATCCAGTGGGTACTTCATACTTTCCTTTTCCAAAAGGATACTGACTTTCTTTGATGATACCATCTTTACATGCAGATCCGTGCCCTTTACCATGAGCATTCCCTGCTCCGTCTCCAACAATATCTCATTCAGATTAAAAGACAGGACATCCAACACTCCGGTCACCAGTCCGGTTTTCCGGTTATTTAATACCAGTTTATGGCTTTTTTGTACTGCTGTGGTCTCCAAACCTATCACAACCTTTCTTACTAATCATATGAACGGAAATCACAAATTATGACTTTTCATATGATCACTTAAGAAAGGTTGTGCTGATCTGCTGATTTTTCGCAGGCTCTTTATTTATTTTATAAATATTTGAACAGGTCTCCTGCCTCTTCTTTTTTTGTCGTATCCTTGATATCAAGTACTTCTACTTTTACGGTTCTTGTTCCAAACTGGATTTCTATGATATCTCCCGGTTTTACCTTTACCGATGCCTTGGCCGGCTTGTCATTCACCAGTACACGACCCGCATCGCAGGCTTCGTTAGCTACGGTCCGGCGTTTGATCAGTCTGGAAACTTTTAAAAATTTATCTAATCTCATATCTTTATTCTCCTACATACTTTGGTATCTACAGTGCCTGTAGGTTGCAGCTTCTTTCGAACGCATAACGATTGAAAAAACCGGAGGGCATCAAGATACTCTCCGGCATAAAATACATTTATAAATATTACAATTCAGACTACTCGTTGATAGCATCCTTTAATGCTTTACCAGCTTTGAATTTTGGTGCTTTACATGCAGCAATCTTCATAGTCTCGCCTGTCTGAGGATTTCTTCCTTCTCTTTCAGCTCTCATGCTTACTTCGAAAGTACCAAATCCAACAACCTGTACTTTATGTTCTTTCTTTAATTCTTCTGTAACAACATCGATAAAAGCTTTTAAAGCTTTTTCAGAGTCTTTCTTTGATAATTCTGCCTGGTCAGCAATTGCTGCGATCAGTTCTGTCTTATTCATGGATTGTTCCTCCTCTTATTTACATTTAGAATTCACGATTTCAATTCTTTTTATACAAAGTCAACGTCCATACCCGTCATATGGCATGCCTTTATGTACTGTTATACCTGTTTTCACTGTGAATGTCAAGGTAAATCCCCCGTTTCCCCTGTATTTTCAAGCTTTTTCGCTATTTTACCATACCTTTAAAGTTCAAATCCAAATACTTCTTTTAAAAACATTTTTTTCTCTTCTGTCTGCCTTATCGCAGTCTGAAGCTTTTCTATGTTTTTTACCGATATCCATGCTTTATTTGTACAATAATACGAATTGGCCGTTTTCCAGAATTTTTCCGGATAGATCAGACGGATCTTCAGATATTCCATTTCGCCCTCCGTAAGCGGATGTATTGCCGAATAGGCATTCAGCATGCCATCACCCAGGCGGATCTTCCATCCACTTTTTTCCAGAACCTTCCTGAGGAAATAATACAGATCTTCCACCTGAATGTCCCTGCGGAATTTTTCAAAATTGGTTGTGGCGATTCCTTCTTTTGTCATAATGATATTATGATAATTATACTCTCCATGTATCATACCGGACTTCTTCATCTCTTCGGCATACAGTTTCTCATAATCCGACCGATCCAGTTCTTCCACTGCTGCCTCTGCCCATTGATACATCTGATCAAACTGCTTCAAAAAGGCAAATTCAAACTCACCCTTGGGAACAACTTTTCTTGTAAACTGCCGGACCTTTTTCAATTCACGATTATGCCGTCTGTATTTTTCATCTGTTTTGGTTCCTTCCGGTATCCCATGTTCCAGTTCATAACGCATAATGATATGTAGTTTTGCCAGATTTCCCGCCGCTTCAAATATTTCCCTTGTCTTCTTAATGTCGCATTCACGTCCGGCAAAACATTTCTTTAATATGTACCGGTCTCCGTTATCCATAAAACAGCACCCCTGACTTTGCGGGTGCTGCTTACTTCTATATCATATTGTTCCAGTATTTTTTGTTCAAATTCCTGCATTTATATTCCCCGCGCTTTACACTTGATATTCTTTTTAAATGTATGTGGGAAATATAAAAAATATTCACTGCTGTTATACTTCTTTATCCGTGGAAATATAATTCAACAGTGTCTCTCTCGTATTCATTTCCGGATTCTCGATCACAAGGTTCAATAATTCGTTTAACTTTTCCCCAATCTCTTTTCCCGGCTTCATTCCTACCCGGATCAGATCTCTGCCGGTCACAGCTAATTCTTTTAACGATACACACTGCCCTTTTTCTATAATCTCTGCATATGTCTGTTCTACTTCATCCAGATTTTTTAATTTTTCTGCCCTCCGGTACTCACTTTGCGCCAGAACATCTGCCCTTCTGACTTCCATATAATATGGAAAAATATCTTCGCCGATCTTATTCATTGCTCTTCTGACATTCTTCGGCACGGCCGGCATGCGGTAATCATGATTCAGCACGAGCCTTGTAACTTTATGCAGTGTATCATTATCGAATTTTAATCTCCGGAGTACTTCTTTCGCAATGCGCTCACTTCCCAATGCATGCATTTTAAAATGCGCAACGCCGTCTTCATCCATAGTTTTGTATTCCGGTTTGCCTGTATCATGCAGTAACATTGTTAATCTTAAGATCTTATCATTGCGGACATTCATCATCGCATGAATGGTATGTTCCCCGACTGTGTACATATGATGCAGTGTTTCCTGCTTTGTCTCCATCATACGGTCAAATTCCGGCAAAAATACCTTCGTAATCCCTAGTTCATAAGCAGTTCTTATAAGCTCCGGCCGGTCAGATGTCAGCATCTTCACCAGTTCTACCTGTATCCTCTCCGCACTGATATTTTCCAGTGTCGGCGCAAGAAGCTTCATTCCTTCTTTCGTCTCCTCATCAATCTCAAATCCAAGCTGTGCCGCAAATCTGACGCCTCTTAAAATCCGGAGCGCATCTTCCGAGAAACGTTCCCTGGCATTTCCCACACAGCGGATCATATGCTTTTCCAGATCCTGCATTCCTCCAAAGATATCTACGATCCCATCCTTGTCATTGTATGCCATAGCATTGATCGTAAAGTCTCGTCTGAGCAGGTCTTCTTTCAGATTTCTTGTAAATGTGACTTCTTTCGGATGTCTGCTGTCTTCGTATTTTCCATCGATTCTGTACGTCGTAACTTCATATCCCTCATGATTCAAAAGTACGGTTATCGTTCCATGCTCAATTCCCGTATCAAATGTTTTGTCAAATAATGCCTTTGTCTCTTCCGGCATTGCTGATGTTGTAATATCCCAGTCGCCCGGTTCTCTGCCAAGGATGGAATCTCTGACACATCCTCCGACTGCGTATGCTTCAAATCCATGCAACTGTAAGGTATGAATGATAAACTGTACATCATCCGGTAATTTTATATTAAAGTTATTCACAAATATTTCCTCCGTTTATCCACGTTATCAACATTCTATATCATACCATATTTTTGCCAGTGGCTGTTGATAAAAAATGGACGGTAGATTCCTAAAATCCACCGTCCATTACTTATAATCTCTTTATTCTTAGTATGATTTTCCCCAGTAAGCCATGTGTTTCGCAGGTTTTCCGCAATAGATACATTTATCGGAAATAAACTCTTCATCTTCGATCAGACATCTTGTTGCAGCTCCGCCTGTCTGATATTTTACTTCGCCCTCACATTCCGGATCTCCACACCAGCATGCTTTTACAAATCCACGGTTGGCTTTGAACTTCTCAACCATTTCATCCATTGTAGTAGCTGTATCAATGTGGCTGTTCAGGAATTCTTCTGCTCTGTTGTACATATCCTGCTGCTCCTGCTCTAAGATCTCGCGCAGTTTTACTGCGATCTCATCGAGAGATACAACGATCTTTTCACGGTTATCACGACGTACAACAACAACCTGGTTCTTCTCGATATCCTTTGGCCCGATCTCGATACGTGTTGGGATACCAAGGATCTCCTGCTCAGAGAATTTCCATCCTGTACTCTTATCAGAGTCATCGATCTTCACTCTGTATCCTGCTTTTTTCAGTTCGTCAAGCAGTGCATAAGATCTGTCAAGCACGCCTTCTTTGTGCTGGGCGATTGGGATGATTCTACATTCAACCGGTGCTACGTGTGGTGGCAATACCAGTCCGTCATCGTCACCGTGAACCATGATCAGGGCTCCGATACTTCTTGTTGACCATCCCCATGATGTCTCATACGCACTGTGCAGTTCGTTGTTCTTATCTACATATTTGATTCCGAATGCATCCGGGAATCCGTTTCCGAAGAAATGGCTTGTCGCAGACTGAAGTGCTTTTCCGTCATGCATCAGTGCTTCGATCGTGTATGTGTCTTCTGCTCCGGCGAATTTCTCGTGTTCTGCCTTTCTTCCTGCTACGAATGGGATAGCCATTGTCTCTTTATAGCAATCCTTATAAACTTCCCACATCTGGATTGTTCTTTCTTCTGCTTCTTCATATGTTGCATGAAGTGTGTGACCTTCCTGCCATAAGAATTCTCTTGAACGAAGGAATGGTCTTGTTGTCTTCTCCCAACGGAGAACGGAGTTCCACTGGTTCCATACCTTTGGAAGATCTCTGTATGATTTTACAGTCTTTGCCCAGAGGTCACAGAACAATGTCTCTGATGTAGGGCGTACGCATAATCTTTCCTGCAGTCTTTCCATTCCACCGTGTGTTACCCATGCAACTTCCGGTGCGAATCCTTCTACGTGATCAGCTTCTTTTTCCAGAAGTGACTCCGGAATCAGTACTGGCAGGTATACATTCTCAACTCCTGTTTCTTTGAAACGTCTGTCAAGATCTGCCTGGATCAGTTCCCAGATCGCATAACCGTTCGGTAAGTAGTTCATGCATCCTTTTACGCTTGAATAATCACAAAGATTTGCTTCACGTACAACGTCTGTGTACCACTGTGCGAAATCTTCGTCACGAGATGTAATGTTTTTGACTAATTTTTCCTTTGCCATGTTTCTCTTCTCCTTTTCAATTTTGGTGGAATCCTTATTCCACGTTATTTTTTTGCCGGGAGTTCCGCAACCTGGCAATTGCTTCTGTATGCGAATGTCTCTTTTAAATGCATCGCACAAAAAACGCCGGGCCTTTCGACTCCCCGAAAAAGGGACCGAAAAGCTCGGCGGTACCACCCTAGTTAACTGCGACCCTTTCGCAGCTCTCTTCATTGGCCGTTAACGCCGGCTGACACGCTGCACTTTCATGCAGTGGCTCCAGGACCGGTTCCATGTGATGAACAGCAGATATCTCACACCATATGATATCCTCTCTGCGGCTGGATTCTCATGTACTAATTCCCTTCATCGCCATAAAATTTTTTTTGAATTGTCAATTATTTTAATCCATGAAATATGTTTTGTCAAGATATTATCTCTATCCCTGCTTCCGCCAATGTCTGCTTGCAGTTTTTTCCCCTCCATGATTTAATAAGTATATCATTTGTCTTAACAAAGGAGAAGTATATGGCTACTTTAAATATATTATATGAAGACCCACACATCCTCGTCTGTGTCAAACCACATGGCATAGCAACCCAGAGCAAAAGCTTCCGTTACCCGGACATGGTCAGCCTGATCAAGAATCATCTGGCGAAAGCTTCCGGCACTTCCGGAAAATCCGGTGCACCAAAATCCATTGGTTCCAGAACCCCAGGCTCTGCTGAGCCTTACCTTGCCGTCATCCACAGACTCGACCAGCCCGTTGCCGGAATCCTTGTCTTTGCCAAGACTCCGGCTGCTGCAAAAGATCTGAATAAGCAGTTACAGAATCAGGGTTTCGGGAAATATTACCGCGCGCTTGTCACCAATGCGCCTTCCGAGAAAGAAGGAACACTCGAGGATTATATGGTCAAAGATGCCCGGACGAACACTTCCCGAATCTGTTCTGCAAAGGAAAACGGAGCGAAGATTGCACGGCTGCATTATGATACGGTTCCTGACCATAGCCGGTTGTTTTCAACTGTTTCCGGCAGCTCTTCCTCTGTTGATATCTCTCTGTCTTCGCAAAGTCAGGAATGTCACGAGACCGAACTTGAGATTCATCTGGACACCGGACGTCATCACCAGATCCGTGTGCAGCTTGCCTCCATTGGATGCCCGATCGTCGGAGATACAAAATATAACCCGGAGCTTACCGGCAATAAAGGATGGCAAACAATCCGATTGTGTGCTTATAAGCTCGATTTCAAACATCCGGTCACACACAAGGCGATGCATTTTCAATTAGAGGCCGATCCGGCATAATTCAGTTATCCTAAAAAGAGGAGCGGGAAATTCCCACTCCTCTTTTTCGCCGATACATATGCCCTCTATGCTTCTGCTGCATCCTCAGTCAGAGCTTCTTCATATTTCTCAAGGATAATATTCTGAATGCGCTCTCTTGTTCCTGAGTTGATTGGATGCGCAATATCTCTATACTCTCCATCCAATGCTTTCTTGCTTGGCATTGCGATAAAGAGTCCTTTTTCTCCTTCAATCACCTTAATATCATGTACCACAAATTCCTCATCCATGGTAATGGAAACGACAGCTTTCAGCTTGCCCTCCTTTGCTACTTTACGTACTCGTACATCTGTAATCTGCATGTTGTTCTAGCCCCTTTCTTCTAGCCTTTGCACTGCTTTTTCTTAAAGTGCATACCTCTCATTTTTTTCTACGACTACCTTCACACCATTTTCACCAACATAGCGTGTGTTTGCCCGGATCGTATCCCTGCTTTCTACAATACAGTTCTCAATATATGCATTGTCTCCGAGATAGACATCATTCAGAATAATGGAATTCTTAATGACACAGTTGTTCCCCACGAATGTCTTCTTGAAAAGAATCGAATTCTCAACTGTACCATTAATGATACTTCCACTCGCCACAAGGCTGTTCTTAACCATAGATCCCGGGTTGTATTTTGCCGGCGGCAAGTCGCTGACCTTGGAATAAATACCCGGCTGTGTCCGGAAATCCATATTCGTCTGATAATATGCATCCACTGTTGAAATGTTGCTCCAGTAATCTTTTATTTTATAACCGTAGATTTTCTTCAGATTCTTATATCTGATAAGAATATCGGTCACAAAATCATGTCTGTCATCTTCTGCGCAATGTTCGATCAGATCGATCAGCTGGCGTCTTCTGATTACATAGATACCTGTCGATACAATCTGCGACTGTGCCACCATCGGCTTTTCCTCGAACTCTTCAATACGCATCGAATCATTCATCTTGATCGTTCCGAAACGGCTTGCATCTTCGTTCGGGCCAAGTTCTTTGCATACCACTGTAATATCCGCTTTCTTTGCAATGTGATATTCCAGTACTTTGTTATAATCCATCTTATATACAGCATCACCGGATGTAATGATTACATAAGGTTCGTGACATCTCTTTAAGAAATCCAGATTCTGATAAATTGCGTCTGCTGTTCCGCGGTACCAGTATCCGTTCTCCGCGGTGATCGTCGGGGTAAATACATATAATCCCCCCTGCTTTCTTCCGAAATCCCACCATTTTGAAGAATTCAGATGTTCATTCAACGAACGGGCATTGTACTGTGTCAGAACTGCCACCTTCTGAATATGAGAGTTTGACATATTACTGAGTGCAAAGTCAATCGCTCTGTAACTTCCGGCGATCGGCATTGCTGCCACTGCTCTTTTATGTGTCAGTTCACGCATCTTATTGCTGTTACCACCTGCTAAAATAATTCCTACTGCTCTCATGCTCGTTCACCTGCCTTTATCAATGTTTCTCCACTTTCCAGTACTCCATTCGGGTAATCTTCTTTGGATGTTACTCCACTGATAGCAGTGTTCTTTCCAATCTGCACCCCATCCGGTATTACAGATTTTTCACCCACGGCAACCAGGCCAAATGAATAAATTGCCGGTTTTAATTTGTTCGGTATATCACTTCCGATGCCAAATGTAGTATTATCCCCAACCAGGCAATTTTCTGCAATGATTGCCTTGTCCATGACACAATTCTTACCAACCCTGGTATCTTTCATGATAATAGAATCCCTGATCACGGATCCTTCTCCTATAATAACTCCGGATCCGATAATACTGTTATGTACTTCACCATATACTTCCGCACCGTTACAGATAATACTTCTCTCAATCACTGACTGTGCCGAAATATACTGTGGCGGCAGAATCTCACTGTTGGTATATATCTTCCAGAATTCTTCATATAAATTGAACTCCGGTATAATATCGATCAGTTCCATATTGGCTTCCCAGTAAGATCCCAGTGTTCCGACATCTTTCCAGTAACCGTTATATTCATATGCGAACAATCTCTCGCCTTTATTGTGACAATATGGAATGATATGCTTTCCGAAGTCACAACCAGGCTCGTCCTTCAATGTCTCCAACGCTTCCTTCAGGACTTTCCATGAGAATATATAAATTCCCATAGATGCCAGATTACTCTTTGGTTCCGCAGGTTTTTCCTGGAATTCCTGAATCCTTCCATCTTCATCTGCGATAACAATACCGAAACGGCTTGCCTCTTCCATCGGCACCGGCATTGCCGCAATCGTCACGTCTGCGTTATTCGCCTTATGATAATCCAGCATTACTTCATAGTCCATTTTATAAATGTGATCCCCTGATAAGATCAGTACATAATCCGGATCAAACTGCTCCATATAATCCAGATTCTGATAAATTGCGTTCGCAGTTCCGGAATACCATTCACTGCTTCCGCTTCTCTCATATGGTGGAAGAACCGTTACTCCTCCGTAATTCCTGTCAAGATCCCAGGGAATACCGATTCCTATATGCGCATTCAATCTCAATGGCTGATACTGGGTCAATACACCCACCGTATCAATTCCTGAATTAATACAGTTGCTGAGTGGAAAGTCAATAATGCGATATTTACCTCCAAATGCAACGGCAGGTTTTGCAACTTTTGCTGTGAGGACTCCAAGTCTGCTGCCCTGTCCTCCTGCCAGCAGCATTGCTATCATTTCCTTCTTTCTCATGTCATCACCCCTTCTCAGTAGTCTTGCTTTTTCTATTATATCATACTTCTCCTTACGTAGCTAACAATTTTTACAGTTTTTTTTCGATTTTCGCAAACTTTTTGTTAAATTATTACAAAAACTTACGACTTGGATTTTTTTTGATATATGTTTATAATAATATGAAGAACATGTAGTTTTTATGATGATCTTTTTACCTATATTATTAAAAAAGGATGGTATATTATGTATAAAATTAATTTTGAAAAACCTGTACACGTACACTTTATCGGAATCGGCGGTATCAGCATGAGTGGTCTTGCCGAGATACTTTTAAAAGAAGGTTTCACTATTTCCGGATCTGATAATAAAGAATCCGCCCTCACAGATCATCTGGAAAAGCTGGGGGCCAAAGTATTCTACGGACAGAAAGCTTCTAATATTATTTCCGGCATCGATGTTGTTGTATATACTGCCGCAATTCATCCTGATAACGAAGAATTCGCAGAAGCTGTAAAACAGAATCTTCCTATGCTGACCCGTGCAGAACTGCTCGGACAGTTAATGACCAACTATGATGTACCGATCGCAATTTCCGGTACCCACGGCAAGACAACGACAACTTCTATGCTGTCACACATTTTACTTGCCGGAGAACTGGATCCTACCATCTCTGTCGGCGGCATCTTAAAGGCTATCGGCGGTAACATCCGTGTAGGTAATTCTGAATATTTTGTCACAGAAGCCTGTGAATATACGAACAGTTTCCTGCATTTCTTCCCGAAGATCGGCGTAATCCTGAATATTGACGAAGATCATCTGGATTTCTTCAAAGACCTGGCTGATATCCGTAATTCTTTCCACCGCTTTGCGAAATTACTTCCAAAGGATGGAACACTTGTTATCAACGACAACATTCCTGATCTTGAAGAAATCACTGCTGACCTTGACTGCCGCGTGATCCGTTACGGTAATGACAGCTCTCTTGACTACAGTGCAACCAATATCCTTCATGATAAGAAGGGAGAGGCCTCTTTCGATCTGGTAAAATCCGGTGAATTTATCGACCGTATCTCATTATCGGTGAATGGAGATCATAATGTATCCAATGCATTATCAGCCATTGCCGTTGCAGACCTTCTCGGAGTTCCATTTACCAAGATCAAAGAAGGACTGAAATCGTTCCACGGCACAGACCGTCGTTTCGAATATAAAGGTGAAGTTAATGGAGTTACTGTCATTGATGATTATGCTCATCACCCAACAGAGATCAATGCAACTTTAACAGCGGCCAAGGAATATCCGCACAAAGAAATATGGTGCATCTTCCAGCCACATACTTATACACGTACCAAAGCATTATTCCCTGAATTTGTAGATGCCCTGACACATGCCGATCATGTGATCCTCGCAGACATCTACGCTGCCCGTGAGACAGATACTCTGGGCATGTCTTCTGAGATGATCGCAGAAGAATTAAAGAAAAAAGGATGCGATGCTTACTATTTCCCAAGCTTTGAAGAGATTGAAAACTTCTGTCTGGACAAGTGCCAGAAAGGAGATGTGTTGATAACTATGGGAGCCGGAAACGTTGTAAACATTGGGGAAAACCTGCTTAAACACTAGTTATCCACATTATCCACACAATTTTATCCACAAAAAAGTCGGATTTTGACTCAAAAATTTCTTTTTTCCCCGTCTTCCCGGTGCTATAATGTGTCTACGATGAAACGAAAGATACAAAAAGTTCTGGGGAGGACGGGGAATTATTATGAAGGAATTAAAACTTACGAAGTATGTACAGACGAACGCGACTGTACTGGACAATGAATTTATCGACCAGTATATGGTCAGAGCCAATGGAGAATATGTCAAAGTATATCTCCTGCTTCTCCGTCATATGAATCAGTCCTCCGTATGTCTTTCTGTTTCCGAGCTGGCTGATCTGCTCGAGTGCACAGAGAAGGATGTACTCCGCGCATTAAGATACTGGAAGAGTGAAGGACTCCTTGATTATCTGGATGACACTCCGGATGATCCGACTCCGCAAAGTACGGTCCGTTCATCCGTACCAACTTCCGAATTACACGATGTACAGTCCGGCTATATGACTGCGTCCGTTCCATCTATGACAAATCAGATGGATTACCCTGTTGATTCTGTCGAAGCCCCTGTTTCTGCGGTTTCGGCATCTACAACAAATATACAGCAGTACCGTAGCCGTAAGGAACGTGCAGAATTCAAAGAATTACTCTTTGTTGCCGAACAGTATCTCGGCAAGACACTTTCCGCTACTGATATTGACCAGATTACTTATTTTTATGACACACTGAATATGTCAGCTGAACTTATTGAGTATCTGATCGAATATTGTGTCGAAAATGGTCACAAGAGTATGCATTATATTAATAAGGTGGCCTTATCATGGCATGAAGAAAACATAACAACTGTGAATCTTGCCAAGACAAGTTCATTTCTTTATAATAAGAACTGTTATTGCGTCCTGAATGCATATGGGATTAAGGGTCGCGGTCCTGCCGCTTCTGAGATTGCCTATATCCGCAAATGGTCAGAAGAATATGGTTTTGCTCTGGAAGTAATCCTTGAAGCATGTGACCGTACGATGAATGCCATTCATCAGCCAAGTTTTGACTATACCGATTCCATTCTGAAGCGCTGGAAGGACAAGAATGTCCGTCAGTTAAAAGATATCGATGCGGTAGATGCTGATTATCGCAAAGAGAAGGAACGTGCGAAAGAGCTCGCAAAGGAACGCAAAAGACAGCAACAGGCACAGAAGCCTGCAATTAACCAGAACAATAAGTTCAACAATTTCGACGGACGTTCTTATGACATGAATGATCTGGAACGTCGTCTGGTTCAGCAATAAAGTATACATATCAGATTCTATTATGCGAATGCAGAGGAGTTTTCCATAACATGGCACTTTCCAATTCTCAGTACGATCATTTAATGCGTACTTATGAACAAAAACAACTGGATAATGAGTTTCAACTCAGAAAACGCTATGAGAAGGCATACGCCCTCATTCCCGAATTAGAGGAAGTGGATCATTCCATCTCCTCTTTAAGTGTTAAAAAGGCAAGACTGCTTCTGGACGGAGATCAGACTGCTCTTTCTTCTTTAAAATCAGAGCTCAAAGAACTCTCCGCCAGAAAGCCGGCTTTATTAAAAGCACATGGTCTTCCTGCCAATTACCTTGAATTACACTATCAGTGTCCGGATTGTAAAGATACCGGTTATATTGGCACACATAAATGTCACTGTTTCAAAAAAGCGATTGTGGATTATTTATATACGCAATCTAATCTCAAAGATATCCTTGACAAAGAGAACTTTTCAACCTGTTCTCTGTCCTATTATTCCAGGAATC
>OQVI01002258.1_pt1 | contig 12496 bp, 8 predicted proteins | sample 1691651 | NCBI WGS metagenome assembly OQVI01 (sample SAMN03418287, study PRJEB22391) | human gut metagenome | biome: human-gut; feature: organic feature; material: feces | host: Homo sapiens | place: Italy | collected 2013-04
GAAGTAAAGAAAATTAGTGCAAGATACTGACAAAAAACCGTTGCCTTCTCGTCACCTGTTATTTATATAAAAACTGTAACGATCCGATAAATCGAATCGTTACGGCTGTTTAATCCCGCTCTCGGAAGAACTTGGACAAAAATCAATTTATCGTCATGCTTGACACACTGCTTAACCGTCGATTGTCGGATGCGGAGTGCACAGCCTTTCATGCGGCTTATGAAAAGTTCATCGACCTGCTGCACGGTCTTACGGCTCAATCCTGTAAATCGCCCCTTGACCTGCTGCACGAACTTGCCCGCCTCCAATCCCGCCTGATGCGGTTGCAAGCGCGGATTGTTTGAGAAGGAATCTCCGCAAGCGTCGCTGCTCAAATCGGAGCTTCTGCTGACGAATTTCGAGATCCGTTTAGTCTTTACCCGGCTTCGTTATCCGTCCATCGCCGCCCCGGTATCGGTCGAAGTCCCTAAATCGCCGCTGTTCCTCTCCGAACAATTCACGCCTACGGATATCATGGAACTGAAAACGGCACTGCATCTCTCTGGAGCCATACGCCGCATCGACGGCACGCGGATCGATCTGGCGACACTCGTCGATGTGCTTTCCAGAACTTTCAATGTCCGGATCAATAATCCGGAACAGTGCCACCATACGCTCATCAACCGCAAGTTGCGGGACGCATTTTCTTGACATCTTGCGTAACAATCAGATAGAATATAACCGTTGATAGCTGGAACGCCTAAGTAGAGAAAAAGCAAATGAGAGAATTCTCATTTGCTTTTTTATCGGCTATTTTTTATCTTTGCATAAGAGTCTTTGAAAAGCTAATGAATGCAAAGGACACGGCCTTCAGAGTTAACAAATCATTACCTCGACTTTTGTCATATACTGTCTATCATATAGTTAGATTAGATTAGCACTTTTAGCTACAAAAGTGTCAACGACCTGATTGCCGGACGACGGGTCTCCGCCGGCAAAAGTCAAGACCGAAAAAAAAGCTTCCCGCATCTCTGCGGGAAGCCTCCGTCAACATTCAAACCGGATTCCGGTTATTCGTTCCGGCCGTAGATATACATCTCCGTGATATCGGGTCCATAAGCGCTGCCCTTCGTGCCGACCCACTTGATATAGCGGGCATTGCAGGGCTTGAGCAGCTGAACGTAGTTGGTTGCGCCGTAGCCTCTGTTGGGAGCCTCGGCCTGCCGGAGCTCTCCGTGCGGCGTCCAGTTCTCCCCGTCTTCCGACGTCGAAAGCTCGAAGTACTCGCCCATGTAGCCGATACTTCCGTAAGCCTGAATATCAAAACCGGCGACCCACTGCGAGGTCTTCATATCGATTGTAATCTCAAGCGGATTAGCGCCATAGACATCGGTACTCGTACTGCCATCCCAAAGTGCGGCATCTCCGCCCCATACAGAGCCGTTGGTATCAAAGGTCCATCCGCTCGTCGGGTACTTCATCCACGACGCATCGGCCGCGGACAGGAAAGCCAGAAGATCGGACTTCTTCACGATCGAAATCGCAACGCCGGCATCCTCCGGATTGACAACGGCCCCAGCGGTATCGCCGACCAGCTCGGCCGTGAGCTGTACCGGGAAAGTGCCGAGTTCTTCGTTCGCTTCGAGAAAGTCGTCCGTCACCGACCACGTCGTCGCGTCCGACTCTTTCGCCCCGGCCGGAATCGTCACTTCGGCAGCGGGCGTAAAATGCTCGTCGCCGGCAAATCCTTCGGGAATGCCCGCCGATTTCACGACGAACTTCGTATCCTCCAGTACGGGACGGTCCACCACGACCTTCACGTCATATGTTATCGGATCTTCGTTGACGATCGCACCGTCGATGAAGTTGCGCTTGAAAGTCACGGCATTGCCCTCGACGCCCACGAGCGACGCGACAGCGACATAGGCAGCCTTTTCGATCACCATCTTCGCCTCGCCGTCCACCACGGGAACCTGCGAACCGCGCGCTTCGACCACACGCACGCCCAGCTCGTAGGTCACAGGCCCGAACACATTCTCCATGAAGTCGTAGTTCTCCTCGATCATCCTTACCGAGACTGCCGCCGTAGTGCTGCCGGCGGGAATCACCAGCTCGCGCGCGCTGATCTCGACCAGCTCGGCCGGTACGTTGGTGATAATAGGTTCTACGCGAACGACCGTCTCTTCGGGGCTGGCCTGCGCAAGGGCAATGGTATACTCGCCCGAAAGCGAACCGGCGAGATTCAGCACGCCTTCATTATCGTAAGTTCCCGCGAAAGTCGCCACCCGGTCCGTAGTACCGGAGATCGTTGCGCCGACCGGCGTTTCGGGGTAACCCGCCAGATCGACCTCCTCGTCGGCGCGGCAGCCGGTGAAGAGCGCTGCGCCGCCCGCGAAGGCGAAAACCAGCGCATATTTAAACATGTTTTTCATCGTTTACTGTTTTTCGGTTAATTCCGCCTTGCAGGCGGGGTCGCCCTGCAAGGCGGAATCGAATCAATAGTTTGGCCACTCAGGCTGTGCCGGACGCGAATAGGTATCCGGCAGGTCCTCAGGATAATTATAGCGCGTGGTGTCGGCGAACTTGTAGAAGTGCTCCGGCTCCTTGAGCGGCGAACCGTAGAGAGTTTCGGGACCCTTGTTCAGCCGGTTGACGAAAATATTGCGCCAAGCATTCTTGTCCACCCTGCCGTTGGTATTCTTCAGCGGATCGGGTGCGAAGCCCATGAACCAGCCCTTGCCGGTGGTCGGGTTGAGCATACCCTCGGCAACGCCGCTGGTGAAGTTGCCGCCCGTACCGCGGTTGAACTCCATCGAGATGGCCGAGCACTGCTTCTGGGTCATGTTGCCCTTGGGCGAGGTGGACTGACCGTAATCGCCCACGGCGATGTCGACCCACTCCGCAATGTCCTGCCCTTCGATCTCGGTCGGCCAACTGCTGATATGGAACGAAGAGTAGCAGTAGGCTACGACCAGCTTGTCGGGCATCGCCTTCTTCGATTCGTAGGCAAGACGGGCCGCACGCGCCGAACTGCGCGAAGCATAGTAGGGATTCGAAAGATCGGGACTGTTCGAATACTCGTCGTCGAAGCACACGCCGTCGATATTGTATGCTTCGCAGAACGTGGCGAGTTCCTTGGCGAACATCTGGCATCCGTAGTCGGAAAGCTGGGCTACACCCGACTGGTCGTGGTTGCCCAGTACGCACATGATGACCTTGATGCCGCGTTTGCGCAGCGGCTGAATGAAGACCTCGTTGTTATCCATCCAGTACTGGGTCTGCGGATTGAGGCTCAGGAACGGAGCGTTGCGGTCCGCATGGTGGTTGATGTTGCCCGAAAAGAGGCAGACCACATCCCACAGCAGGCGTCCGTCTTCGAGCTCGAACGTCAGGGCGTTGAGCGGATTGACGTCGTTGACCTCGAAGAACAGGAAGCCCTTCGGCAGGTCGTCGCCCTTATAGCAGGTAGGCATCGAGGTCATATCCTTCACCACGTAGAAACAATGGCTCTCCTTGAGGATCACGCCATCGGCTTCGAGGGCTACGGGGATCAGATATCCCCGGCCTGCTACGAGTCCTTCGGCAGCATGGACAGTCATCTCGACCGTAAGTTCGACATTGCGGCCTGCGGCGGCAAAGAGGCCGTCGTTGGCAAAAGTCACCTTGTCGGCCGGATAAAGCGTATAGTTCGTGCCGTTGGCCTTGTTGTACTGTCCGACGTCATAGGAGTCATCGACCTTGGCGCGGGCCGTAAATCCCTCGGAAGGGGTTTTGGTCAGCACCAGACGCAGGTCGGCGGTGTAGGTCTCCTTCCACAATTCGACGGTGGTGTTCGACTTCCCGGAATTGAGGTCCTGCAGCATGGCGCCCGTTTCATTGAGGCCCGTTTCGATCGAGCCGGCGCCATCCCATTCGCCGACCGTGACGTCGTCCGTGCAGGATACGAGCGCAGCGGAACACAGCAGGGCCGCGGCTGCGGCAAGAATACCGGATTTGAAATATCTCGTTTTCATGCGTAATAGCTGTTATTGGTTATTTTATTTCAGGAAGAGTTACGGGAATCCAAGTCGGCGTGCCGCCCACGGCAGAGAGATTCGTGCCGTTCGCATGGTCGATGATCGTCGAACCGGAACCCTCGTTGAATTTCCAGTAGGCTACCAGCCCTTCGCTTTCGGGGCTGACACCGTACATGTTGCCGGCGATCTGCTCCGGCGTGCGGGCAACGCTCCAAACGCGCAGCTCGGAAATCTCTCCGGGGATGTAACGCTCCTCGTTGTACGACTTGCCGACATAACAGTTGCCGGTCAGCGTAACCGATCCGCTCATCTTCTGATTGGAGTAGGCCACCTGTTTGCCGTTCTGGTAGTAGATACGCTCGCCGTTTACGGCGTCCCAAACCACGGCGATATGCACCCACTCGTTGACCGGAAGCCCCGGAGCGGCATTAGCTGCGGGCCAGTTGCCGCCGTTGGCCGATCCCGTGGCCAGCTGGAGCTGGTCGCGCGGACGGTCGGCATCGCCGATACGCACGAGGAAGTTGCCTTCGATACCGAATACCGAGCTGAGGGCGTCACCGCGGCCGTCGGTCCAGTCGGCGCTGCGCAGCAGGGCCTCGATGGTGACCTGCTTCATGCCGCTGACGAGCGGTTTGGCGTCGGCCGACCAGCTGACCGGGAAGTTCATCCACGCGATGTTGGCCACCACGTTGATCATCGCACCCTGACGGGCCACGAAGTAGACCGTACTGCGGCTGTCGAGCAGATCCACGCCATTGCACGAAGTTACCGTCACGGGCAGCACGTAACGACGGCTGCCGTCGAGGGTGTTGATATCCTTGAACACGATCTCTATCGCGTCGCCGCTCACCTGACCGGCCGCAATGTCGATCTGGTTGGAAGAGAGTTCGTAGCATTCGGCGGGAAGCGCCACGGCATTGTCGCCGTAGATCATGTTGTAGGCGGCGACCTGCGACGGATCGGCCTCGATCGTCACGGCGACCTGCTGCCCGGCAGGCTTGGCCAGACGCGATTCGATCGTCTTGGTATAACCGGGCGTATCGCTCTTGATCAGCAGATCGTCGGAGAGGATGGCCGAAGTGATATAGAACTTGTTATCGAAACGATGCTTCTCGACATCCTCGTTCTTGCAGCCGGTGAAAACGACTGCGGCGAGCGCCGAGAGAACCAATAAGCATTTATTGTATTTCATGGCTGTCAGTTTTTAGATGGAGGGGTTCATAATGCCGATTGCCTCGCGGGTCTTGGCCCACACCTTGGCGGGGTTGTAATAGTCGTACTGGACATCCTCGATCAGCAGCCCCGCACGCGTATAGCCCGGCGAAGGGAGCGTCACCCATCCGGCCCAAGCCTCGATCGCCTCGACCGTATCGCCGAAGGCATCGACCATGCCGGTATAACCGAACTCCTTCTTGTCGTCGCCGGGACGGGTGGTCTGGGCCGTCACGATCAGACGGTCGGCCGGCACGCCGGCAACGCTGACTGCGGTAAGAGCCGAGAACGACATCTCGTCGAGCGTCTTCACGTCATTGGTCGGCAGGATGATGTAGGCGCACTCGTCCAGCAGCGGCATATTCGTCTCCGTAATGGCTCCGGTGAAACCGCGGAAGACGAGCGCATGCGACGGGTGGGCCTCATGCCAAGCGCGGATCGGAGCGAAGAGCGCTTCCTGACGGGCCGTATAGACGGCCAGCGCCTCGTCCTGCATGCTGCCTACGGCCTTGCCCGTGTAGGTGAAGATGAAGCCGTCATAGCCCCAGCGGTCTACCAGCGCGATCTGCTCGCCGACACGGCCGCCGAGATAAGCCAGCGCATCTTCCTCGCTGAGCGTGGGGTCCTCCTTCAGCACCTGCGTCCAGTCGTTTTCGAATGTCTGCAGGTCGATATTGAAGAGGATGCGGGTTCCCTTCTCATGCACTTTCCGGATTTCATCGACAAGCGTCTGGCAAAGGACGGACGGAACCGGATTCACGACGATGAAATCGACGCTGTCGGGCATTGCCGTGAAGTGCTGCGTACGATGGGTAGTCGGGGCGCCGTTCTCAGGAACGCTCATCGTAACGAATACCGCCTTGTGGGAACCGGCCTTGTACTCCCGGAGCGCCTGCATGTACCGGGCATACAACTCCGGGTCCGCATCCTCGAATGACGAATAGTTCACGTCGATCGCCTCAGGCTCGACGGCCTCGTGACAGCCGGCCATGAAAAGCACGGCTGCAAGGGGCAGAAAATATCTTTTGATGTTGATTTTCATAGTTTGACGGTTTTATAGGTTAGCGAATCCGGGGATTGCAATCCCACCACAGACGGGTGGACATTTTGTCCTGACCGCCCAGCCACTGATCCACGGCGGCCCGGATCGTTTCGCCGTTCGCCTCGTACTCCTCCAGCGGATAGGTCATACGACGGGCGCCCAGCTGCAGATTGGTGATGTCGGGATTGTTGTTGACCACCACCGGGAACAGACGCGGATAGCCCGTACGACGGTAATCGGCCCACGCTTCGGTACCCAGCGGGAAGTTGGCGATCCACTTCTGGGTGATGATGCGTTCGAGGTTCTCTTCGAAAGCCGCCCCGTCGTTCCAAGGAATCGTGACCGTCGACTGGTTCGAACAGCTGTAGCCGAATGCCGGGTCGTCATAGCTGCCCGGAAGCGCCGTCGAAGCCATATAGGCCGTCAGCTGATCCGCGACGCCGCAACGCTCGAACGAGAGCCGGATACCCTCCTCGTAGAAGCTCCGCGCGTCGCCGCCCATCGCCCAGCCGCGCAAAGCGCCCTCGGCGCGCAGGAAGGCCACCTCCGAAGCGTTCATCCACATCAGCGAGGTCGACGCCGTCACGTTATAGCGCGAGAAGTTGTTGATTCGCTCATCGTCGGGAATCTGAATGCCGTTGCGAAGACCGGCATAGCCGCCTGCGGCGAAAGCCGACTCGTTGAAATAGCTCGCACGACGGGGATCGGCGTAACCGTTCATGAACGACGCGATATCGGCGGCGACGCGGTGGTCGCCCGCACCCGACTTATAACTGAAGAAGCAGACGTAGAAAGGATTGCCATCCTTGCCGAAGCCCGTATACATGGCATTGCCGGAGTTGTCCTCGATCACGCCCAGCTCCGAGCTGACGGCCTCTTCGGCCAGCTGCTGCGGGGTACGACCGTCGTCGGTGGTGAAATCCGTATAGACGATACGCATCGCAAGACGCAGCTTGAGCGAGTTGGCCAGACGGCCCCAGCGCTCCAGACTGCCGCCGTAAAGCCGGTCGGCATCGGTGGTGATCATGCCTGCACGGTTGCGCGTAAGCACCTCGACGGCAGCGTCCAGATCGGCGAACATGGCCATGAAGACCTCTTTCTCGGAGTCCAGCGGCACCGGATCGGCGCCCGTGCCTACCTGCGTATAGGGAATCGGGCCGTAGGTGTCGGCGACGCGGTGTACGCCGGCGACCTTCACCACCTTCGCCACGGCGATGGCGTTCTCGTCTTCGGTCACCTTGCACAACTCCGTGAAGTTCGACATTTCATTGGTGTAGACAACCCGGTAGAATACCGGCGACCAGTTCGACTGCGGGTCGTAGGTCGAGAATTTTCCGGCATTGAATCCGCTGTTCGCATCGGCGATATAGCCGCCGTAGGGACCGCCCAGCAGCAGATCGGTGAACTGGCACTGGTTGACGTCGGCCGGAATGACCCAGCTCTGCATGGTGGTCATGAACGACCGCATGGCATAGCCGTCCCGCTCCATATCCTCGGCGGTGACCTCGTAGGGATTCCGGTTGATATCTTCGTAGTTGGCCGTGCAGGATGCCGCGCCGAGCGCAGCCGCCGCAAGGGCCACCGTCATATTCGATATATTGAATTTCATGGCGTTTTTAGCTTATTAGAATTTGACACGCACGTTGAAGCCGATGCTGCGCAGCGAAGGCATCATGAAATAGTCGATGCCCTGATAGTAGTTGCTGGTGGTAGCGACCGCTTCGGGATCGAAAGGCGCCTTGTTGTAGAGCATCCACAAGTTACGGCCTACGATCGAGACTGTGATGTCGCAAACGTCTCCCAGCTTCTTGCGCGGGATCGTGTAGCCGATCGAAGCCTCCTGCAGCCGCACGTTCGTTGCCGAATAGGTGTAGTACTGCGGGGTGGTATCGCCGTTGGCGACGGTCTGGTACCATTTCTGCGCATCGATCAGGTCGTTGCCGTTGAAGATGATGCCGCCCGCATCGCGCGCGTCGGCCGACGAGGCCGAAACGCCGTAGTAATCCATCACGGCCTGCGTGCGCGAGAAGACCACGCCGCCCAGACGGGCCGTGAGCAGGAATCCGAAATTGAAGTTGCGCCAGCGGAAGTCGTTGCGCCAAGCCAGATTGGCGTCGGGGAATACGGAACCCAGCTTGATGAAATCCTTGGTCTGCGTCTTGTTGTCCACGAAGATGTTGCCGTCCATATCCTGATAGATATCGCCGTTCGAGTCGCGGCGCAGGTCGGCGCGCGAATAGATGTCGCCCAGCGAGCCGCCCTCGCGCAGAATGAAGCGGACGTTACCCATGCCTCCCACGTTCAGGTCGCCGATCGGAGTGACCTTGCCCGTGTTGGGGTCGATCACCTCTTTGCCCAGCTTCATGATCTTGTTGCGGTTGACGCTGGCCGTGAAGTTGCTGTCCCATGAGAAGCGGTTCCACGTATTCTTGTAGCCCAGCGACATTTCGAAACCGCGGTTGCGCACGTCGCCGTCCTGCTTGTAGACCTTGCTGTACATCGAACTTGCGGGGATGCCCGTGTTGAACGTCTGGTTGATCGTACGGGTGTTATAGTACGAAATGTCGAAATTGAAATGTCTGAGGAAGCGCATCGTAAGACCGACTTCGAACGATTTGGTGCGTTCGGGCTTCAGGTCGTAGAGCGGACTTTGGGACGAGAGGTTCCAGCTGTTGGTCGAAGAGTTCCACGAGCGGGTCGGATTGGCGTAGAAACGCGAGAAAGCCAGACCCACCGATGCGTACGACGCACGCAGCTTGACGTAGGAGAGGTTCTTGGGCATGTTCGGAATGATTTCCGAGAGCACGACCGAAGCGCCGACCGACGGATAGAAGAACGAGGAGTTCACCGAGTTGGGACCCGCCAGCTGCGAGGGCCAGTCGTTGCGGCCCGTCACGGTCAGGTAATACGCCCCCTTGAAGCCCACCTCGGCCGAGAAGAAGACCGACTGCGACTGCTCGCGCCAGCCGATCTGCTCGCGGACGGTCTTCGAATTGGAGAGGTTGTAGACGTTGAACACGTTGGGGATGTTATTCGGCTCGTAGATGGCGTTGCCGTCCTTGTCGTAACCGGTCTGCTCTCCGTAGGCGATCGGGCCGCGGACTTTCGAGGCGTCGGAACGCATGTCCGAGATCGAAGCGCCGACGTTGGCCTGCAGACTCCAGTTCTCGCCGAAGGTCTTGTTGATATTGACCATCACGTCGCCGTAGGTCTGACGGTCGTTGGTCTTGGTGATGCCGTAGAGACCGTTGGGCGATCCCTCGGTGCGCAGGTTGTTGGTCGATGCGTAGAGCTTCTCGGTATAGTCGCTGTTCGAGTTGTCCACCCGGATGCGGCCCGAAACCGAGAGCCAGTCGAGGATGTCGTAGGTCAGCGAGGCGTTGATCATGTAGCGGTCCTTGCGGTTCTCGCGCAGGTTGCGGTAGCTGATCCAGTAGGGGTTCTGCATCTGATAGGTATCGGCTCCCATCGTCGGCCAGTACTGCTCGTAGATGCCGCGCGAGGGGTTGTAGCGTTCGTACATCTCCACATCCGCCCAGTCGTCGCCGCGCGGGAAGAGGTAAGCCGACACCAGCGGGTTGGAGTAGACGCCCTGATTGACCATGTTGCGGTCTTTCTGGATAATGTAGCTGGCACCCAGATCGAGGTGCATCTTGTCCTTGAGGAACGACGAGGTATTGCGGAAAGTGAAGTTGTAACGGTCGTAACCGTTGTTGGGAATAATACCGCGCGAATTGACGGCGCCGGCCGAAGCATAGGTCTGGCTGCGCTCGTTGCCCGTCGAGAACGAAACCGTCTCGGTGCCCACGACGCCCGTCTGGAAATAGTCGTCGGCAGGGTCGTAGCCCCTGTAATTGAACGCATTCAGACGTTCGCCCCACGAGTAGATGCCGTTGGCGGCTCCCGCCAGCTTGTCGCCCGTGCCGTAACGGGTCTGGAACATCGGCATCACGAAAGGCGCGAGCACTTCGGTGTTGCTCGTCACCGTCACGGTCGTCTGACCGGCCTTGCCGCGCTTGGTCGTGATCAGAATGGCGCCGTTGGCGGCATCCGAACCATAGAGTGCCGCGGCGGCTGCGCCCGACAGGACGGTCATCGACTCGATATCCTCAGGGTTGAGGTCGGCGATGGCCTCCGAAGAGCCCTGCGAATCGAACTCCTCGCTGCCGTCGCTGCGGAAGTTGCACATCGGAATGCCGTCGATCACATAGAGGGCGTTCGACGACTGCTCGATGGATTTCGAACCGCGCATCACGACCTTCGACGAACCGCCGACACCCGACGACGAGGCGTTGATATTCAGACCGGCCACCTTGCCGTTGAGCGAATTGACGAAATTGACGTCTTTCACGGCCACGATGTCCTCGGCGTTGATCTGCTGGGCATTATACGAGAGCGCCTTCTCCGAGCGCTTGATGCCGAGGGCCGTCACGACGACCGATTCGATCTCCGATGCGGCCTCGCGCAGCGTAATGTCGAACGAAGTGCGGTTGCCGACGGCAACCGCCTGCGGCTCATAGCCCAGATAGCTCACTTCGAGCCATGCCGTCGAAGGTGCGGGCACCGAAAGGGTGAAACGGCCGTCGGCGTCGGTCGTCGTACCGGTCGAGGTGTCGCGGACGATGATCGTGGCGCCGATGACCGGCTGGCCGCTCCCGTCGCGGACATAACCTGCGACGGCCGCAGGCTGCTCGGCTTTCTTTACGGAGAGGATGATGCTCAGCGAACGGATGTCGTAGGTCAGGTCCGCACCCGCCACCATCCGGTTCAGGGCTTCCGTAAGCGGCACCGCCGTAACATCGAGGCTTGTGATACGGTCGGTCTTGACATCCGAACCCGTAACGAACAGATATTTGGTCTGCCGTTCGATCTCGGACATGATCTGTGACATCGGGACACGGTCCATCCGGATCGTAACTTGGGGCAGGCTGCGGTTCTGGGCCGCCGCCCGCGGAGACCAGATAGCGCAAAGACCAAGCATGAATAAAAAAGTAAATGACCTTTTCGCTTGTCTGATAAATGTTTTATTCATAAATTTGTACTTTAGGTTTGAGTAGGAGGTTTGCTTGAACCCCGGCCTGTGCGATGTGCTACCATCCGCACAGGCCATTTTCTGAGGTTCCGACAATCATAGTATACAGTTTCTCACAAACTTGGATTACTTCATAGGCCGGTCGTTTTTAAGGTTAGACTGAGTTTATCGGATGGTTATCGTGTTGTTCTGTTCGTCCTTCTCGTACTCGAAATCGGCAAACCGCTGCAGCACCTGAAGCGCATTGTCGATACCTACCGACTGCCGTATCTTACCCTGTCCGATACGGATCGACGGTTCGCGCTCGATACGGATTGTGACGCCGAAGGTCTTTTCGAAGCGGTGCATCAGCTCGGAGAACGACTGATCGGTCAGGCTGATGATTCCGTTCGTCCACAAATATTCCTCATCGTTGTCGATCTGCGCGAGACAGAGATGCTTCCCTTCGAGCGTCACCATGTCGTCGGGTTCCAGCACCAGTCGTTCGCCGGGAACGAGCCGGCTGGAAACGGCGACGCGGCCTTCGAACAGAGCCGTCGAGAAGAGCCCGTTCTCCTCCTCGGCCACGACATTGAATTTCGTGCCCAGCACCTCGACGTCGCAGGCGTATGTCCGGACGATGAAGGGATGTTTCGCATCGTGCACCACTTCGAACCGGGCTTCGCCTTCGATCTCCACACGGCGCTCGCGCCCCGTAAAGAGCGCCGGATAGCGCAGCGTCGTTCCGGCGTTGAGCCATACCGAAGTGCCGTCCTGCAACGTCAGGCTGACGCGCTGTCCGTAGGGTACGGATACCGACAGTAGCCGTTCGCCCTGCCGCGAGAAATCGCGTGCGGCGTGAAAATAATAACCGCCGAAGGCGAGCAGTACGACGGCCGCTGCCGCCGCGCTCCACCGGCGCAGGACGGAGCCGAAACGGCGCCTGCGGTCCTTGGCGTAAAGTTCGTTGATGACCGGAGCGCTCAGAGCCACCAGATCGTGCTGCCGCTGCACCTTTGCGAGTTCCGATTCGTGTGCAGGATCGGCTTCCAGCCACGTCAGCACTGCCGTCTCCTCCTCAGGCGATGCTTGGCACGCCACGTAGCGATATAATGTTTCCTTTTCCATAAGTTGCTATATTGACGCACGACAGTGCAGGATTTGCGAAAAAAATCGCAAAATCCCGCAAATAAATATTTTTAATAATTCCGGGGGGGGCGGTCGTCAGAAGCCGTT
>OQVI01002264.1_pt1 | contig 12487 bp, 11 predicted proteins | sample 1691651 | NCBI WGS metagenome assembly OQVI01 (sample SAMN03418287, study PRJEB22391) | human gut metagenome | biome: human-gut; feature: organic feature; material: feces | host: Homo sapiens | place: Italy | collected 2013-04
GTTAACAGATTGAGTTTAACAGGAGGAAGGAAATTTGATAGAAGTAAAGAATCTTACCAAACGTTATGGTAACCATCTGGCGGTAGATCATCTGAACTTCACCGTAGAATCCGGTAAAATCTATGGATTCTTAGGACCAAACGGTGCAGGAAAATCTACGACCATGAACATCATGACCGGTTACCTGGGAGCTACAGAAGGACAGGTGCTGATCGACGGACATGACATTTTGCAAGAGCCTGAAGAGGCCAAGAAGAATATCGGCTATCTGCCGGAAATCCCGCCATTATATATGGAAATGACGGTGCGGGAATATCTGGAATTTGCCGCTGAATTAAAAGAAATTAAGAAAGACAAAAGAGAATCGCAGATAGAAGAGGTTATAAGACTTGCCAAATTAAGAGATGTAGAAAACCGGCTGATCCAGAACCTGTCAAAAGGTTATAAACAAAGAGTCGGGCTTGCACAGGCAGTTCTGGGATTTCCGGAGATTATCATCCTGGATGAGCCGACAGTAGGTCTTGACCCGAAGCAGATCATAGAGATCCGTGAACTGATCCGCAAGCTTGCGAAGAAACATACCGTAATCCTGAGTTCCCATATTCTTGCGGAAGTAAGGGAAGTCTGCGATTATATCATGATCATATCAGGAGGAAAGCTGGTTGCCAGTGATACGACCGAGAATCTGGAGAATATGATGAGTGGCAAAGGTCAGATCGAGGTGGAAGCAAAGGCTTCCAGGGATGAGATGGATCATATTATCCGCCGGACAGGAAAGATCAAAGAAGTAAAATACCGCACCAGTGCGAGCGGCATTACAACTGCACAGATTATAGCAAAAGGCGGGGAAGATATCAGAGAAGAGTTATTCCTTGCATTTTCCCATGCAGATGTACCGATGCTTACCCTGAATCAGAGTAAGACAACACTGGAAGAGATATTCCTGGAGCTGACACAAGGGTCAGGCAATAGAATGATAAAGGAGGAGAAGTAAGATGAGAGCTATTTATAAAAGAGAGTTAAGATCCTATTTTCATTCTATGATAGGATATGTATTTATCGCTTTCCTGGTAGCTTATACGGGAATCTATTTCCTGGCGTATAACCTGAACTATGGATATCCGTACTTTTCTTATGTATTGTCAGGGATTCTGTTCGTATACCTGGTAGCAATTCCGATCCTGACGATGCGTTGCTTTGCAGAAGATAAGAAGAATAAGACGGATCAGATGTTACTGACAGCACCGGTCAGCCTGTTCGAGATCGTGCTTGGAAAATATCTTGCAATGGTAACGATCACGGCTGTACCGTGTGTGATCTATCTGATCTTTCCACTGATCATTAAAGCGCAAGGGACGGCATACATTAAGGTAGACTATTACTCGGATGCGTATATATTTCCATTGGAATGTTTGTCTCTTCATTGACAGAAAGTGTGATCATTGCGGCAATCGGCGCATTCGGTATCCTGCTTCTGACTTATCTCTGGAGCGGCATCCTGAACTTTATCCCTTCGGCAGCATGGGCAAATGCATTGGCAGTTGCGGTGTTGTTGACGCTGGTCGTACTTGCAGTCTGGAATATGACGAAAAATGTCGTGATCAGCGGGGTACTGGAGCTGATCGTACTGGCAGGAACACTGATTACTTACTTTGTAAAGAAAACAGTGTTTGAAAGTCTGCTTTCCACAGTACTTGGCAAACTGGAACTGACAGAAGTATTTTCCAATATTGCCGATAACCATCTTCTGGATGTGAGCGGGATTATATTGTACCTGTCACTGATCGTCTTGTTCTTCTTTTTGACGATGCAGATGATTCAGAAGAGACGTTGGAGTTAGGAGGAGCATAATGTTAGAAAAAATCAAGAAGTCATTCCGGAGTGCATCATCGAAAAACGGAAGTTACAGTGTGGGAATGATCGCACTTGTGATCTGCATGGTGATCGTTGTCAATCTGATCGCAGGTCAGCTTCCGGAGAATGTTAAGAGCATAGATATCAGTGATAACAACATTTACGGAGTATCAAAGACCAGTAAAAAGGTATTGAACAAACTGGATAAAAAAGTAACATTTAAAATCTATGCAGAAAAAGATTCGACAGATACAAGGATCAAATCATTCATTAAGAAATATACGGCGCTGTCCGATAAGATCAGTGTAAAATGGATCGATCCTGTTCTGCATCCGGCAGCACTTACGAAAGCGGGAGTCGATAAGAATACGATCGTAATCTCCTGTAAAGATACCGGAAAAACGAAATCCGTTTCTTTTGATGATATTTTAGTTTCGGATTCTTATTCCTACTATACGACAGGAAGCAGTTCTGCATCTGAATTCGACGGAGAAGGTCAGTTTACAAGTGCGATCAATTCGGTTACAAGTGAACAGACAGAGAAGATATATTATACAACAGGACACGGAGAAGCAACATTTTCAGATTCTGTGATAAAACTGTTCAGTAAGAATAATCTGACGACAGATGAAGTGAATCTGATGATGACAGGTGAAATTCCTGACGATTGTGATCTGTTATTTATGGATGCCTCATCAAAAGACATTTCCGATGATGAGAAAACATTACTTCTGAATTACCTGAAAAAGGGCGGAAAGGTATTTATCATTCTTGGAGATTCTGAGGATGAGACACCGAACCTGGATGAAGTACTGAAAGAATATGGTATGCAGGAAGCAGATGGTTACATTGCGGATATGCAGAGAAGCTACCAGGGCAACTACTATTATATCTTTCCTGAGATCACAGCAACAGATGATCTGGCCAATAATCTGGAATCAGAGATGGTACTGATGATCAATGCACACGGTCTGATTACAACAGATCCGGCAAGAGATACGATCACAACAACGGCATTTATGCAGACATCCGATAATTCTTATGCCGTGACAGAGGATAAGCAGGAAGAAGGAACCTATACACTGGGAGCAGTCGCAACCGAGCAGATCACATCCGACGATTCGTCCGACAGCAGTTCTTCCAAAGACAGCTCGTCTGATGCGACAAAGACCAGCCGTCTGACAGTGATTTCTTCTGAAAGCATGGTCGATTCGCAGATTACAGATACGTATACAACACTGGAGAACCTGGACCTGTTCATGAACGCGGTGACAGCGAACTTTGACAAGACAAAGAACGTAGCAATCAAGGCAAAGAGCATGGAAGTAAGTAACAACACGATGCAGCATGCGGGAATCATCAGCATCCTGACAATCTTCGGAATTCCGCTTGTAATTCTGATCTATGGATTCATGCGCTGGTGGAAGAGAAGAAAAGCGTAAATTAAGAATATTTATGGACAGAAAAGGGGAACTTTGATGAAACAGAAAAAGACAATGCTCATCATGGTGGTCGTGCTTGCTGTACTGCTGGTACTGTACGGAGGTCTGAAAGCATGGAACAGTCACAGTGACAGGCAAAAGAAGGCAAAAGAAGACAAAGAAAAAGTCAGCCTGGTAGATGTAAAGAGTCTGAAGTCATTTGCCTATGAAAGCGGCGGAAGTAAGATGAGCTTTACCAAAGAGAATGGCGAATGGGTATACGATGAGGATGACGGAGTACGTCTGAACCAGAGCACGATCAAGAGTACGGCAAAAGAAATCACAGGACTTACGGCAGTCCGCAAGTTAAGTGATCCGGATGAAAAATCAGACTATGGACTGGACAGTCCGGATTACACTGTTACCTACGCAGCAAAGGACGGAACCAAAGGAACGATTCAGATTGGTAATGCGGCCGGAGACAATTATTATGCAATGATCGAGGATTTGGATGCGGTGTATACCATCTCAGGTACACTGGTATCGGATCTTGTATTCGACCTGTCATCTCTGACGGAGAACGACACACTGCCATCGATCAGCAGTGGAAACCTTAAGAAGGTAGAGGTAACACAAAACGGTAAGACTACGACTTATAAGAAAAAGAAAGAGCGGGCCGAACTGGCAGGCGGATGGGGAACCATCTCACTTACCCAGTGTGCAGATTATAATGTAAAAGATCTTGCAAAATATGGTCTGGATGAAGCAAACCGGATTACGGTAACGGCAACTTATAAGGATAGTACTTCAGGGGATAAGAAAACGTGTACTGTCTATGTTGGAAATGTAAATGGTGATAACCGTTATGTACAGCTTAAAGATTCCAATATGGTATATGAGGTCGGAAGTTCAATCGTAGAAAATATGATGTCGGTAGATAAATAAAACATATCAATAGAAAGAATTTGGAATTTCAGAAAAAAGACGGAAACAGCACAGAAAATGTGCCCTCCGCCTTTTTCTGATTTTTGAGAAAAATGACGAAAAGTTTTCACATAATTTACAGTACATTTATTGCCTGAAAGTATAAAAAATGGTATATTATTAATAGGTTTGTTGTGAAAATATACAAAAAGCCCGGAAAAGAAATAAGTAGGAGTGATAAAAAATGTATCAGGAAGAATACAAACGCTGGCTTGCGGCAGATCTTGAAGATGCAGATCTGAAGCCGGAATTGTCAAAAATTGAGGGTAACGATGATGAGATCAAGGAACGTTTTGCGGTAGCAGTGAAATTCGGAACAGCCGGACTTCGCGGAGGGCTCGGAGCAGGAACGAACCGTATGAATATTTATGTAGTACGTCAGGCAACACAGGGACTGGCTAACTGGGTAAAGACACAGGGCGGAACACAGACTGTAGCAATCAGTTATGACAGCCGTTTAAAGAGTGATGTATTTGCCAAGACAGCAGCAGGTGTACTTGCAGCAAATGGGATCAAAGTAAGAATCTACGATGCACTGATGCCTGTACCGGCACTTTCATTTGCAACACGTTATTATAACTGTAATGCAGGTGTTATGGTAACAGCTTCTCATAACCCGGCAAAATACAACGGATATAAAGCATACGGACCGGACGGATGTCAGATGACAGACGATGCGGCTGCAATCGTATACGAAGAGATCCAGAAGACAGACGTTTTGACCGGAGCAAAATATATGTCATTTGCAGAGGGTGTAGAAGAAGGATTGATCAGATTTGTAGGAGATGACTGCAAGAGAGCACTCTATGATGCGATCGAATCCCGTCAGGTTCGTCCGGGACTGTGTAAGACAGCCGGATTAAAACTGGTATACAGCCCATTAAATGGATCAGGTCTTGTTCCTGTAACACAGGTATTAAAAGATATCGGAATCACAGATATCACAATCGTTCCGGAGCAGGAATATCCAAATGGATACTTTACAACATGTAGCTATCCGAACCCAGAGATCTTTGAGGCACTGGAGCTTGGACTGAACCTTGCAAAAGAGTCAGATGCAGACCTTATGCTTGCAACTGACCCAGATGCAGACCGTGTAGGTATCGCGATGAAGTGCCCGGATGGATCTTATGAATTAGTAAGCGGTAACGAAGTCGGAGTACTTCTTCTGGATTACATATGTGCAGGACGTATCGAGAAAGGTACAATGCCTGAAAAAGCAGTAGCAGTCAAATCTCTCGTATCTACACCACTTGCTGATGCAGTAGCAGCTCATTACGGAGTAGAATTAAGAAACGTACTGACTGGATTCAAATGGATCGGAGACCAGATCGCACAGTTAGAGGCAGCAGGCGAAGTAGACAGATTCATCTTTGGATTTGAGGAAAGCTATGGATACCTTGCAGGACCATATGTACGTGACAAAGATGCCGTTATCGCATCTATGCTGATCTGTGAGATGGCAGCTTACTACAGAAGTATCGGCAGCTCTCTGAAACAGAGACTGGAAGAGATCTATGCAGAGTACGGACGTTACCTCAACAAGATCGACAGCTTTGAATTCCCTGGACTCAGTGGAATGGACAAGATGTCTGGAATCATGCAGAACCTGCGTGAGAATGCACCGGCAGAGATCGCTGGATACAAGGTAACAGAAGTAACAGATTATACTAAGACAGAAGAAACAGGACTTCCTGCAGCAAATGTATTAGTTTACAAGCTTGAGAACAATGAGACAGTTATCGTACGTCCTTCAGGAACAGAGCCTAAGATTAAGATTTACTACACAACACTTGGTAATGATCTTGCTGAGGCACAGGCTGAGAAGGACAAGCTTGCTGAGGCACTGAAGCCAATCATGGCATAGGAGTCTGAGGCAGGTTCTGGAAGACACGGAAGTTGTGTTATAAGAAATTAAGATTGAAATAAGAAAATAAAAATAAGTGTACAATTCTTCGGTGGAAGGATGTACACTTATTTTTTATTGCCATGCATTCGTAAAGAGCTGCCAGTGGTAAGTCCTGTAGATACAAAGTATGTAAGATACATTGCTACTTGCAGGAACTACTATGTATATGCTAATACGTTAATTTCCCTTTGGTGCAATCCGCTGTTTCAACTGCTGATGCCGTACAGGATGTGTAAATGCAACTCTCTGTGCTGTAAAGATCGAATTATTAAAGTTAAAGATAAACGATACAAAACATACAACCGAAAAGAATGGGAGCATATTATATCCGAAACTTTCCACGCCGACCAGGATAGCTGCAAGCAAAGTATTTGATCCACTGCAGAACACGGAAGCGAATCCAAGAGCTGCACCGAACATCGGATCAAATCCGAATACCGGTCCAAGTACATATCCTAAGCAGGAACCGATGGAAAACAGAGGTGCAACTTCACCGCCGATGAATCCGGAGGAAAGTGTCAGAATCGTAAGAGCCATCTTAAGAATCCAGTCATAAGCATATATATCGTCTGTAATACCGTCAAAGCACAGAGCAACCAGGTTAGAGCCTGTTCCGGAGTATCTTCCCTGATGAAAGATCATCATAAGAACTGCGACAACAGATCCCATAATCAGAATCTTTTTTACAGGCGAAGAAAAGCGGAAAGCGAATTTTAAACGCAGATACCGAAGAATCAGAGCAAATAAAGAACCAACGATACCAAAGACCAGTCCCATCGCAGCCAGTTTTAAGAGTAAAACGGCATTGTAGGTAGAAGGGTGGTAATTCAAGGTTTCCAGTATATTAATATGGAATTTCCGAAGCCCTAGTGCTCTGGATGTAAAAGCAGCGCTGATGGAGGCTACCGTTGCTGGAATCAAAGCATGATATTCAAGTTTTCCGGCAACCAGTACTTCCAATGCAAAAAAGATTGCAGCAAGCGGAGTACAGAAAAGTCCGGAAAATCCGGCGGCCATACCGGTGATCAGGAACATTTTACGGCTGTTCTCAATATCGATGGTCTTATCAACCAGACGTCCTATATTATTAGAAACAGCCGCACCAATCTGAACAGCAACACCTTCTCGTCCGGCACTTCCTCCAAACAAGTGTGTTGTCCAGGTTCCGATGACGGATAGTGGCACCATACGGATTGGAAGTTTGGTGTTTTTACCAAGGCCGACGTGAAAGACCATCTTCATACCATTGGCGACAGATTTGCCAAACTGGTGGTAGATGAACCAGATGAAGACGCCGCCAAGAGGCAGGAACCAGATCAGATACCAGAAGTATTTCGTCCGGATAGCGGTACAGGCATTAAGTCCCAGGCCGAATGCTGCATCAACGAGTCCGACAAGGACGCCGACAGCAACACCTGCGATGGCCAGGACAAAAGTGTCCTTGTAGTATTTTGAAATGTGTTTGAACAATGTTTTTATCATAATAATCCCCCAAAGATTGATTTTCTCCTGTTTATTATAACTGGTGAAGAGAGAAATCCGCAAGTCATTTTACGGTATTGGTTTATCTGGCTGAAATCTGTCTTTTATAAAGTCTGTAAAGGAATGAACGGTCGGATAATTCAGCATATCTTTGTGTGTTACATAGTAGATCGGTCTTGATAAAGTAACTTCAAGCGGCACGATCTTACATCCCGGATTCTTTAACCGGACTGCAATTGAGTTTGAAGAAAATCCAATGGCCAGATTGTTGGAGGCAAGTTGTATTACAATATCAGACTGACTGGTTTCGCATAATACGAAAGGAGAGATGTTATTCTGGATAAATAATCTCTCAAGATCAGGCCGGAAAGCGGAGGCCTTCGATGGAAGAATAATCTTCTGGTCAGCGAGATCGGATATAGATAGTATGGACCTTCGGGATAACGGATTGTCGGTTGATATGACAGCCATATATCGGTCTTCCATAATTTTCTGGTAGTGCAGATCTTGGTTTAGCAGCTGTTTTTCAGAACCGATGATGAAGATTGCATGCAGATCTCTTGCTTTAAGCATATGAAACAGTGTTTGGCTTCCTTCTACATCAAGATGGCAGGTGACAAGTGGATGTCGGTCATGATAATCCGTGATCAGCTGTGGAAGATTCAGATAACCTCCAATCCATAACATGCCTAGTTTCAGAGTTCCTGTCTGCAAAGAACTGTATTTTAACATGCTGTATTTTAACTGCTCTGTATCATTGAGAATGCGTCTGGCGGACTGTACAAAGTATTCTCCAGCCTCTGTAAGAGAGACAGATTTTGAATGTCGGATGAACAGGGGAATACCAAGCTCTTTTTCCAGATTCATGATCTGCTGGGAAAGAGATGGCTGTGATACGAAAAGAGATTTTGCAGCAGCAGAAAAGCTCTTTTTATTCGCCGCTTCCAGAACATAACGTAATTGATTGAACTGCATAAATGTCCTTCTTTCTATTGTATAAATATCAGTACATGATATAGGAAAAACCTATTGATTCCATAATAGAATAATATTTTACAAATATCAACAAAAATCCTATAATCAAAGCATAGATACTTTATGACACTAAAGTAAAAAAGAGAGGAGAAAAAACTATGCAGAACAAGAAAACTGTAAAAGAAGCTGTTTTCCTGGTGCTTGCACTTATCGTGATGATCGGATCAAGATTCATGCCAGCAACAGCAGGACTTTCCAAAGATGCATGGGCAGTGCTCGGAGTATTCTTTGGATCTTTAATTATGTGGATTGGAATTTCTATCGACTGGCCAAGTATGATTACACTGATGGCACTTGGTTTGATTCCGGTCTTTGGATTTTCGGGTACATTTGCCGGAGCGTTTGGTAATACGACGGTAGCATTCCTGTTATTTACATTGATGCTCGTATATCCACTTTCGAAGACACATTTTGTACGTCGCTGTGCGATCGCATTTATCACGAATAAGATTGCCAGAAAAGGACCGTGGCATTTTATCTGTTTCGTATTTGCGGCCGTAACATTTATGGGACTTTTTATCTCTCCGTCAGTGTTATTCGTAGCATTTATGCCGTTCCTGGAGGATATCTTCAAGGTTTTGGAACTGAAAAAAGGCGGTAAGGTCGGAAATGTACTGATGATGGGAACTGCGTTCTGTATCAGCCTTTCTTCCGGTATGACAGCAATCGGGCATGTATGGCCGACGATGGCGATCGGTTATTACACTGCTTCTACTGGCAAAGATATCAATCAGTTCCAGTATATGGCAATGGGAATTCCGACCGGTATTATCCTGATCATTATTCTGATTCTGATCTTTAAGTTCATCTACAGACCGGATGATATCAATACAATCAATCCGGAAAAGGCAATGAGCCTTAGAGGTACTGTTCCGGAAGCGGATGCAAAAGAGAAGATTATCCTTGCAGTTATGTTCCTGACTGTATTCTTATGGGTATTCCCAAGCCTGGTAAAAGGCGTACTGCCGAAATTCTATGAGACAGTTAATGGGTGGTCTACAGCGATGCCGCCGCTTCTTGGATGTATCATTTTATTTATTGTACATGTAGACGGTGAACGCATTATGAACTTTAAAGAGACAGCGTCAAAAGGTGTTCTCTGGGGAAGTATTCTGATGACAGCGGCTGCAACACAGCTTGGAGCATGCCTGACGAATCAGGATGTAGGAATCAGTTCATGGCTTACAGGAGCACTGCAGCCACTGACTGCACATATGCCGGTGATCGGAATGATCCTGTTCTTTATGACATGGGCTGTTATTGAGACAAACTTCTCATCCAATATCGTTACGACAACAGTCGTAAGTGCAGTAGCATTATCAGTGTTATCAGCGCTTCCGTCGGGAAGTGTAAATATTGCGGCAGTTGTAAGTATGGTAGGATTTGCTGCAGCGATCAGTAACATGACACCTGCAGGACAGAGTACTGTAAATACGGTTGCGATTGGTTCAGGATGGACGGATACCAAGTCAATGTTTATCTGGGGTGGACTTTTTGCGATCGCAGGAATTATTGTACTTTCATTTATTGCATATCCACTTGGATCATTGGTAATGTAATAGTATAAGATGCTGTTGGTGAGAGGAGAATGTATCTGTGAGTAAGACTTTTCAGTATGATGTAGTGATAGCCGGCGGGGGAACTGCCGGCGTAGCTGCCGCAGTCGGAGCGGCACGTGCGAAAGCGAAGACGCTTTTGATCGAGAGAAATCCTTATCTTGGCGGTGAGGCAACACATTCAGGCGTCTCGGCATTTTGTGGATTCTATACATGTGGGGGCAATCCAGTGAAGGCTGTTGCGGGAGTCGGAGAAGAGCTATTAAAAGAAATGGAATCTCTGAATTCTGAATCGGTGGATTATATTATCTCCGCAACAGGTAACAAAAATATCAATTTTCATCCGGAATATCTTAAATGTGCGATGGATAATGTGCTGGAGAAGGAAGGCGTCACATGTTTTCTTCATACAAGAATCATAGGAGCCAAGACAAAAGACGGTGAGATAAAATCCATCCAGTGTGTGGATGACGAAGGAATATTCCAGGTAGAAGCCAGAGTATTTGTCGATGCAACAGGAGATGCTAATCTGGCACATCTTTCAGGGGCAGATACGCTTTGGGGGGATGAAGAGGGAAATGTACAGGCTGCAACTCTTCCATTTCGGTTAAGTGGCGTTGATATATCCTGTGATCTGACTCCGGAAGCTGTAGAACAGGCCGTGATCAAGGCAAAAAAAGCAGGAATCCAGCATCTCACGCGAGAAAAAGGATTTATTCTTAAAAGAGAAGGATCGAATCAGGTAGCAGTATTACTTCCAAGTGTTATGCCGACCGGGCTTAGCAGTCAGGAACTTACGAAGATGGAACTGGACACCAGAAGACAGGTGTTGTATTATGTAGAGGCATTCCGCAGATATCTTAAGGGGATGGAGCAATGTGAACTGACGATGATCGGTCCGTCTATCGGTTTCCGTGAGACAAGAAGGATCAAAGGAAAGTCGATGATAAAAGCGGAAGATGTACTGAACAGAAAAAAATGTGAAGATGGTGTGGCAAGAGGCGGATGGAAGCCGGAGATCCACAAAGATACAGATAAGATGGCAACATATATGGATGTAAAAGAAGGAAGCTGGTTCGATATACCACTTGGGGCTTTGCAGTCAGATAATATCGGGAATCTGTATGCGGCCGGAAGGATGATATCTGCAGATGAAGCAGCATTTGCGGCAGTAAGGGTTATGGGAACCTGTTTTGCCACCGGACATTCGGCCGGAGTGGCAGCCGCTGTACAGGCAGAATACGGCGAAGCAGATATAAGAAAGATCAGAGCAGAACTGGACAGACAGGGAGCTTTATTATAGAAGATATTCTGGTATGCCGATCGTATATATTGATAGTAAGAGAGGAAAAAAGTTATGACATTGGAAGAAGTACGTGCAGGTATTGATGCGGTGGATACACAGATGAAACCACTGTTTCTGAAACGCATGGAGTGTGGGAAACATGTAGCAGAAGTAAAAGCTCAGACCGGAGGAGATGTATTTGTTCTCGAAAGAGAACTTGAAATCATTGAAAAAAGAGCCACGGATGTGGATCCGGAGGAATCGGCAAAGACGAAGAAGCGTCTGGAAGAGCAGGGTTTTGGAGAAGACATGCTGACCATTAAGCTTCAGAATTTCTGCACCATTGATGAGATTGCAAAAGAAGCAGGCGCTCTTCTGATCGTGGATAATACCTTTATGACGCCGTACTTCCAGAATCCGTTAGGCCTCGGAGCAGATGTAGTCACCCGCCGCAACGGCAGCCATTCCGGAAGCAAAAGCGACAGTATCACAGGCTCCCTCCAGCGCGGAAACAGTCTCCTCCAGAAGACTTCTCGTTGGGTTGGACTCTCTGGTATAATCAAAGCCATTGGGATTATGGCCCGGCGTCAGATAACTGAATGAGGCGGTCTGATAAATCGGATAGCTGATGGCATAATTCTGGTCCTTCACTGCATGTTCTTTGCCATGCACACAGATGGTATCCATTGATTTTGACATAACGTAAAACCTCCTTTCTCTGCCGTTATTATACGCAGGGAGGTTTTGAAGCGTCAATCACAAATAACCTATAGCTCATCATAGGAAATTTATATAGGCAACGCCCTACAAAGGATGCCTACGAATTGCTTCGCTGCTCTGCAGTTCACGCAATTCTACATCTCACAGACTCCGCAGCACATCCTTCAGCGTGCGGACGCCGATAATCTCGATGCCGTCTATTTTTCCCATGCCGCGGATGCTGACCGCTGGCATGATAACT
>OQVI01002267.1_pt1 | contig 12470 bp, 9 predicted proteins | sample 1691651 | NCBI WGS metagenome assembly OQVI01 (sample SAMN03418287, study PRJEB22391) | human gut metagenome | biome: human-gut; feature: organic feature; material: feces | host: Homo sapiens | place: Italy | collected 2013-04
AAGTTCTTACTGAAATACCATAATACACTATGTCGAACATATTTTCTATTGGTAAATATATACAAAATAAGCCATTATGCTTATACATTAAGCATAATGGCTCATTAACAGTGCATTAATTGTCTATCTCTACAATAACCTTTTTGTCGGTATTCGATGCGGCTGCAGATACAACAGCTCTAATAGACTTTGCAATTCTTCCGGATTTACCGATTACCTTACCAATATCTGAGGAAGCAACCTTTAAATTTACGATAATTGCTTTATCTTTCTGTGTTTCTGTTACTACAACCTCATCCGGATTATCAACTAGTGCTTTAGCGATAACTTCCACTAACTGTTTCATAGCTAAATACCTCCACTAGTCTTATTTTTCGATACCTGCCATCTTGAAAAGCTTTCCAACTACTTCTGTAGGCTGAGCTCCGTTTGATAACCACTTCTTAGCAAGTTCAGCATCAATGTTAAGCTTGCATGGATCGTAATTAGGATCATAAGTACCGATTTCTTCAATAAATCTACCATTTCTTGGAGATCTTGAATCTGCTACGATAATTCTATAGAAAGGAGACTTCTTCTCACCTAATCTCTTTAATCTGATCTTTACTGCCATTATTGTTTCACCTCCTGTAATTAATTATATCTATGTTAAAAAGGCAACTTAAAACGTCCCTTTTTAGCACCTTTCATCATACCAGGCATCTGTTTCATCATCTTCTTCATCTGCTCAAATTGTTTAACAAGCCTGTTTACTTCACTGATATTAACACCAGCTCCTCGTGCTATTCTGTTCTTTCTTGATGGATTAAGAATATCTGGATTCTTACGTTCCTTAGCAGTCATAGAATGTATGATTGCTTCTGTACGCTTAAGATTAGCTTCTGCCTCATCTTCATCTGGCATCTGGATATTCTTCATATTACCGCCAAGTCCCATACCTGGAAGCATACTCATAATAGAACCTATACCACCCATATTACGAATCTGTCCCATATATTCAAGGAAATCGTCAAAATCAAATTCAGCTTTTTTAATCTTAGCTTCCATCTCTTTGGCTTTATCTGCATCAATCTGTGCCTCAGCCTTCTCAATGAGTGTAAGAACATCACCCATTCCAAGAATTCTTGATGCCATACGATCAGGATAGAACTGTTCAAGGTCTGACAGTTTCTCTCCCATACCAACATAAAGAATAGGCTTACCTGTGACAGCCTTAATTGAAAGTGCTGCACCACCTCTTGTATCACCATCTAACTTAGTAAGGATAACTCCGTCAATTCCAACCTTTTCATTAAATGAAGATGCTACATTTACCGCATCCTGTCCAGTCATGGAATCAACAACAAGAATAGTCTGGTCAACATTAACCTCACTCTTTATATTAATAAGCTCATCCATCATATTCTCATCAATATGAAGTCGTCCGGCTGTATCAAGAATTACTATGTTGTAATTATTCTCCTTGGCGTGTGCTATCGAAGCCTTAGCAATATCTACAGGGTTATGTCCTGTTCCCATAGAAAATACTTCAACGCCCTGCTTATTACCATTGATAGTAAGCTGTTCTATAGCTGCTGGTCTGTATACATCACAAGCTACGAGCAAAGGCTTCTTGCCCTTGGCTTTGAACTTTCCTGCAAGCTTGGCTGTAGTAGTTGTCTTACCAGCACCCTGAAGACCCGCCATCATAATGACAGTAATTTCATTCCCCGGCTTAATAGCAATCTCTGTTGTCTCAGAGCCCATAAGGGAAATCATCTCTTCATTAACTATCTTAATAACCATCTGTCCCGGTGTAAGACTTGACATAACATCCTGACCAATCGCACGTTCTTCTACTGACTTAATAAAGTTCTTAACAACCTTAAAATTAACATCAGCTTCTAACAGTGCCATCTTAACCTCTTTAAGTGCTGCCTTTACGTCAGCTTCAGAAAGGCGTCCTTTGCCGCGAAGATTCTTAAATATGTTTTGAAGTTTATCTGAAAGACTGTCAAATGCCATTATGTATCCTCCTAAAATGTTTAATAATCTTCGATAATTTCGTTAGACAGGTCTTTGATCTCTAATATCAGCTTCATATCTGGTGAAGCAATATAAGAATCAACAAGCTCGTCTATCTTGGTTACTTTGGCTTTAGTATCCATAAATTTCTCAATAAGATGAAGCTTAGACTCATATCCTTCTAATGTATTGGATACCCTCTTGATAAGGTCGTGAACACCCTGTCTTGATATATTATATTCATCAGCAATCTCACTTAAAGATAAATCGTTAAATACGGCATCTTCATATACATTGCGCTGATGTTCATTAAGCAGTTCGCCATAAAAATCATATAATAATGTCTGTTCTACAATACGTTCCACAACACACCTTAACTTTCTGGTTCAAATGATTTATAAGCCTTGAGTATAATATCATAGCAAATAAAAAGTGTCAAGCTTTTTTACTTGACACTTTTTAATATTTTTTGATTTAATTTTTAAACCACAAAACACCTTGGTTATTCATGTTAAAACATATTTACTATTTATCTGGTTATTTACTATTTATCCGGATATTACATTCTGTTATTCATCTGTGGTGCACTGCCATTAGAGCTTCCATTATTCATATTAGGCATATTACCACCATTGTTAGATGAATTGCCGCCCATTGATGGCATATCACCAGAGCTGTTTCCATTCATATCAGGTGCTCCATTGCCTGACATATCTGGCATTGAGCCGTTAGAATTACCATTCATACCATTATCTGATGAACCGTTATTAGGCATACCTGAGCCGCCATTGCCAGGCTTATTCATTCCACCAGCTCCGCCAAATCCGCTTGAAACATTACTTGTGACATCAGATGTAACTTCAATTGATAATGTAGTGCTTCCTGCTGTAATGTTATAAGTATTACCTGTTGTTATCTTATCTGAATATACAATTGCTGCGGCATAAGCCTTTGATGGTATATATGATAATATTTCATTGCCATTCGAGTCGCTTAATGTATACTTGCTGCCTCCACTTACAGATGTAAATGCAGTAACTATACAGGCTCCATTACTTGCACCTTTTGGAATTTCAAGCATTCCGCTTGAGCCAAATGCCATAACTGTTCCACCATTAATTGTACAACTGTCATCATAGTCAATCGCTGTATCGCCGTCCGAGGTTGGACCAAGTACAACGATATATCCACCATTTATTATAATGGAACCATTGGCATCAAGTCCGTCACCACTTGCATTTATCAAAAGATTACCGCCATTAATTGTTATACTTCCGTCAGATGAATTAATGCCATCATCACTTGAAACAACGCTTATATCTCCATCATTAATAACTATGTCATCAGCTTCAAGACCTTCATAGCACTGTGTTATATTTATTGTTCCACCATTGACAGTAAGCAAGTCATCTGCATGTACTCCGTCATCACCTGTAGCTGCATTTATAGTACCACCATATATATATATTACTGAATTGCAATGTACAGAGTCATCATCAGAGTCTATTGTTATGTCTCCGTCATTGATTATAAGCATATTGCCAGCTTTAATACCTTTTCTGCTCTCAGCTGTATCATCTGTGGTAGTTGTTGTCTTATTGTTATTAAAACCAAAACCACCACGGCCCATATACATATTATCTGTATGCGTCTGTTGTTGCATAACTGTGCAAGCAACAAGCACCGGTTAATAACGAAAGCATTAGCATTCGTTTCATGTGATTTTTCTTGTTCTTCATAATACTTTTGGTTAATTAATAATTTTGTTTTTCATAATTATATAATTTGTTAAAAAATAGAGTGCACTTTACTGTAACATAAATCAGCTATCTTACTTTACCGGTAGCCTGTACCGGTCTGTCTTTCATTTCCTGTACTTCCCATTTACCGTTGAAGCTGTCATATAAGATAGAGGATTGCTTTTCTTTGCTTTCATATACTTGGCCATTGATAACAGGCTTTTCTTTTCCATAACTGAATGTGGATTGCGTTTTACTGTTCCGGATATATAGGCTTGCCGGGCGTTTGGTGTTCAATTCCGCTTCAATTGTCCAATCACCGCACTGGAAACTGTTTTTGTCGGCATGTTCAATGTTTGCAACCCGGTTTCCGTCTGCTTCTACCTGAATAATAGTCAGTATACGATTGTTCTTACAGGGAGCATAGCTGGCTGTCAGTGACCAGGGAGCTGTGAAGTCTTCACCGCGTACACCGGCTTTCTTATTGGGTTCGGCCGCGTACTTATCTGTTTGGCTGATGGTGCATGGCTGCTCGCTGAACAGGCGGGCGACCGAGATGTACTTGCTCTTTTTGTTGCGGGTAGTCAATGTGGAGGTTGCTTCGTCTATCCGGAACTTCACCGGACTGTGCAGCAGCCAGTCCCAACTTACAGCCTTTTCAGCTTCCAGTTCATCGTAAATCACTACAATATTGGGATGCAGCAGGAAGATATGGCGACGGTATTTCTTCAGCGGAGTTTCTCCGAAACCGTTTCCGCGTGACTGTTCAAGATTATGGTTGGCAAAATTCTTCTGCCACATGGGGTATTCACTGATGCCGCAATAAGCATTGGATGCATCTCCCAAGGCGTATGATATATGTTCTCCGTTGAACATGCGTACGATGTTTCCGTATGCACGTGTGGTGAACGGTTGTCCGATGCCGTCTACTAACAGGGTGTTGTGAGCGCGTGTATTACGGTAAGACAGCAGGTTGTGGGGATCGGCAAAGTTCATGTAATGGCCCACTGCATGATAAATGGCTTTTCCGCCGTAATGCAGGTTGAAAGCATTTTGGTTGGAATGTGTGTGACTGCCGGAGCCGAACGGGCTGGAACGGAAGCTGAGGCTGATGTTGTGTTTATAGTCTTTCAGGTCACTGTTGGCTATCATTTCGCCGGTATCCTTAAACCAGACGGCTTTGGGGGCGTCTGATTGCAGTTCTGTTTGTCGGGGGCGTTGCAGGCCGCATGCCATGCGGTAGAGGCGTGTTTCGGATTCCGTTTTGTAACGGTTGTTGATAGACGAGTACCAAGTGGCGTAAGGGTCGCCGGTGGTACGTGCCATGAAGTCGGCAAAGGCGCTGCGGATGCGCAAAGGCTTGCTGTTGTTCTTTTCATGTCCGTCGCCGAAACCGGCACTCAATGATAGGGGTTGCCAGCTATACAACATGCCAATGCCGGCATTTTTATACCAGGGATGTTGCATGAAGTCTGTCTTTGTGAGGTGACTGAACAAAGTGGGGACGTAGGACAAGGTAACGGCGTTGGCACTGAAATAGCTTGTTCCGTTGTGCCATGAGCCGTCGCGGTTGAAGCCGGATGCCGGAGCACGTGCCGTCCATAGTTCGTAGCTGTATTCCAGGTATTCTTTGGCGAGCGGGTATTTGTCATACATCACTAATGCTGCCTGCATGAAGTGGCGGAATGCGAATTGCCAGAAATGATTGTCGAAGATATGGGTCTCTTCGTTCTCTATTATATGATTTTTATAATAGAGTGACAACACGTCCATGATGATGCTTTCTATCTGCTTGCGCTCTTGCGGAGTGAAGCGGTCATAGCAATTCTCATAGGTACATGCCAGCATGTAAACCAGCTCTCCCGCATTGAAGTCGTTGTTGATGACTTTTTCATCACGTTCCACTGCCAGCAGGCAACGTACGTTTTGCACCATCTTTTCTGCATATACATCCAGTTGAAGCATTTGGTAGGCGGTGTTCAGATTGTCGCACTCGGCAGCCATACGGGTGATTTGTCTGTATGGCTTGGTATCATTGGCGTAATTGGAGCTGAGTGCATTACGCGAATCGTTAATCATATGCTCGAATTCCGGATTTGAACGCATTTTCTTACGCGCTTTTTCCAGCTTATCGTTCAGAAAACAATAAATGCGGGGGTATGCTTGAGGAATGTTATTCAGAAAAGCGTTGACTTCCGGAGTGACGAATTGAGGTACGTCATCGGTTACAGTGAAGCTGTACGTTTTGCTCCAGGGGAATTCTTTGCCTTCTTTACTTACTGAACGCACACGCCAGTACCATGTGCCGTTTTCCAGTATCTTGTGCGGATTGAACATGCACCAGGGTTTGGGCTGGGACAAAAAGGTATTGGCATCCGAGAAGTCTTTACTTTGGGATAAATTGAATTGCAAATAGTCCGACTGCTTGGCACTTTGGGGAACCAGTAAGGGAGAAGGATTTATATAGAGAGTATGTCCTTGTTGCGGATACGGGGTTTCCCGTACATTCTCATGTATGCGGTTGATATTCCCGGCCTGTGCGGCAATCGATGTCAGACAGAATGTCAAAAGTATGAAAAGTTGTTTTTTCATGTTATATTGTTCTTATAATGATTCCAAGTCAACGGAAGCAAAGGTATCGGATTGACGTGAAAACTGCTTACAGTGCTGTCAAATGAATTGTTACCAAGGTATAAAGCGCTTGCATTCCTGTATAAAGTACTTTCAAAATTGTTTAATTCGTCTATACGTTACTGCTATTCATTATTTCTTTTCGGTACAGATAGTCTTTGCCTTTCCCTCATTCCCTTCCCGGTCAAACGGTACAACTTTGAATATTAAATAATCGGTGTCTTTAAGTTCGGGAGCTGTATATTCGTATATCGGTTGTTCTATGCCGGTTGCTATCAGTTCGTAGTCGGGATTATTGCCGCGATTACGGAAAATGGTATAAGTGACAGCGTCTTTGACAGGTTCCCATTGTAAGCAGACTGTATTTTTGTTGAAGTGTGCTTTCAGTTCTTGGGGAGCTGCTACGCTTCTATGAGGTGGAATTTCTGTTATTGTGTATGTCTGTCCGACTTTTGTCCGGAATGATATCTGGTCTTTTCCTGCTGACTGGTACTTGATTACTCTTCCGGTAGCATCTTTTAATACAGACCGGGTGATATTGGGGTATTTCAGCATACAGACATTGTTCTGTCTGGAAAGTATTTCAGCTTGTATGAGCTGTCCTTTCTTCCAGCTGGCGGATACTTCAAAATTACCGCGTGCGGTAAGTCCTTTGAATTTACCTTCTCTCCAAGCATCGGGCAGGGCTGGCAGGATATGTATATATCCTTCGTGACTTTGCAGCAACATTTCTGCGATACCGGCTGTTCCGCCGAAATTGGCGTCAATCTGAAAAGGCGAACGGAGGACGGCAAGGCAGGTTGCCCAAAGATTTTCGTGAACGCCATTTGCCAATAGGGCGGTAACGAGATCGTGTGCGCGGTTGCCTTCTTTGGCACGTGCCCAAAGATTTATTTTGTGTGCCATAGACCAACCGGTAGATATGTCACCGCGACGGTTGAGCGAGACTTTGGCTGCATCCAGCCATGCGGGAGTATTCTCGTTGATTAGTGTACCGGGATAGAGACCGATGAGTTGTGATATGTGACGGTGATTTTGTTCCAATACAATGTCGCCATAGTATTGTTCTTCGCGATATTCTTTTATTTGGCCGGATCTACCTATTTGTACAGGATCCAGGCGTTTGCTTTGCTCTTTAAAAAGATGGATGTTTTTGTTGCGGTCTCTTAATAAAGATGCGGCCCGAATGGCATCCTGATGGTTTTCGTATATCATTTGCTGGTCGAAAGCACAGCCGACGGTAGGATAGGGGCGATTAGTGGCTTTGGCGTATTGTTCAGGCGATGCAGACGGATTGGCAAGCAGGAGACCGAGCGTGTCGGTGGTTACCTTACTCAGAAAATTAGCTACTCCCAGTATGGCAGGATAGGATGTCTCTTTCAGTATTTGTTTGTTATTAGTGAAAGCATAATAATCCCAGAAAAGTTTGGATGTAAAAGCTGCCATGCCGGGGCCTGAGTGACCGCCGGGCATTCCTACCATATACGCACCTGCTCCGGTACCCATTGTCCAGCCGTTGCCACCCGGTTCTTCGGAGAAGTGCTGCGGATGGTGCATTTTTATGAATTTTGATGCAAATTGTTCTGCCATAGGTTTATATGCTTTGTGGTAGTCTGCATAACTTTCGAAAAGTTCTATCAGATTGGTATTGAAGGCAGGCCAGTAGTTCATTTGTATATTGATGTTGTGGGTGTAGTTGCCATTCCATGGGGCCAGTTCGTATTGGTTCCATACTCCTTGGAGCGTGGGAGGCAATGTCCCTTTGCGGGCACTGCTGATGAGCAGGTAACGTCCGTAATGGAAGAATAGCTCTTCCAAATAAGTGTCGTGTTTCCCTTGTTTATATGCTGCTAACAGGCGATCGGTGGGGAGGGGGCTCTTTTTGCCGATACTTAGTTGCACTCTTTCTGTGAGAGATGAGAAATCGTTGATATGAGTGGCTCGTAATTGGGCATATCCTTTTTGAACGGCTTTTGTAAGACGTTGGGATATTTCTGCGTGTGGGTCAGGGCAGCCTTTAAGTTTTTCGGAAGGTTTGCCGGAGAAAACCTGAGGGGACAAATGGTAGTTGGTTCCTAAAGCCAGAAGTATAACGGCCGAATCGGCATTTTCCACCCGGATAGTACCATGATCCGCGTTAGAGTCATTCCGGGCGGATATGCTGCCGTTCACCGGTATCACTTTGATTTGTGCTTCATAAATTAATTTCAGATACTCGGTCTTTCCTCTTAGAGTAATCATGTCATCTTTGGCGAAGACTTTACCTTCCCGTCCGTTATAACTGAAGCGGGTTTGTGTAGGACCGCTCAAATATCCTATGGTCATGGTGTCTGTACGGTGCAGAGGACCGAAAGGTACAAGGTGGGCTATTTGAGGGCGGACATTGAAAGAGAGGCTTCCCGGTTTATCGGCAGTCAGTTTGATTACCAATACATTGTCCGGATAACTCATAAAATATTCACGATGGTATTTTACGCCTTGATATTCGTAGCTGACTTCGGCGATACCTTTGTTCAGGTTCAGACTGCGACGGTAGTTGGTACGGAGATCGTGGAAGAAATCCAGATACAAATCACCGAATGAGGTATGTGTTTCTGCCCTCCAAAGGCCGCGTATATACAACGTTTTATCGGTTAGTTGCAATCTTTCAGTACTTGTACCGCCAAAAATACTGGCTCCCATGTAGCCGTTTCCAATGGGCAATGACCAGCGCTCCCAGTCAATGTCTATGGGGCGTTCGGACTCGTTGGCGGGAATTACTCCGCCTCTGTTGTTAGCAGGTTCGTCGTACCAAAGTTCGTAATCGGAGATAGAAAGTTGGGGCGTTTCAAACTGGGCCTGTACGTTTATCACATGGGGCAGGCACAATAAAGCGGTTAGTATTTTCTTACAGTTTTTCATACAGGTTCTTCTTTTTGTTTGAAACAAAGATAGGAGAGTCTGTATTTGACTGCTTATGATACTGTGTAATAAAAAGTGAGACGGGTTTATTTCCGTCTCACTTTTGTACAATCGTATTGTAATCTTGTCTGAATAGCTATTTCCCGTATTCCGACGGCAGACAGCCGAAGTATTTCTTAAAGCTGGTTGCGAAATAGGACGGGGTGTTGAATCCTACCATTCCGCTGATTTCCGATACTGTGTATCTGCCTTCCTGTAATAGTTTACATGCCCGGTTAAAACGCATTTTACGGATAAAATCATTGGTTGATTCTCCTGTCAGCGCTTTCATCTTGATGTGCAGGTTGGAACGGCTCATACACATCTCACGCGCGAAGTCATTCGTGGAAAATTCCACATTATCCATATTCTTTTCCATAATGTCAATTGCTTTTTTCAGCAATTCTTCGTCCAGTGGATTGAGTGCCACCTTTTCGGGCTCTATTTCCAGAGAATGGGAGTAATGTTCGATGGCCCGGTAACGTGTGCGGAACAGATTCTTGATTTTTGCGGCAATCATCGCCATGGAGAAAGGCTTGGGAATATAGTCGTCCGCACCTACTTGCAATCCTTCCAGCTGTTCTTTCAAATCTGTCTTGGCAGACAGTATGATGATAGGAATATGGCAGGTACGCAGATTCTGTTTTATCTGCTTGCACAACTGCAACCCGTCCATAACAGGCATCATGACATCGGTCAGTATGAGGTCTATCTCTTGTTCTTTCACAATGGATAAGGCCTCTTCGCCGTTGTTTGCTTTCAATATATGGTAGCTCTTGCCCAATTCTTCACTGAGGTATTGGCGGATGTCCGCGTTGTCTTCCACTATCAGGATAGTTTCTTTGCGCTGTCCTTTTGTCTCTGACGTTTCTTCTATGACTTCTTTTTCTTCCGTATCGATAACATACATATCCTGATCGTTGGTTGTGTAGATCCTTTGTTCTTCTACGGAACCGGATATAGGTTGTCTCTCTTCCGGCAGATATGCGGACTCTTCTGTTGGCAGATAGATGGAGAAAGTACTTCCAACACCTTCTTTGCTTTCCAGTTCGATACGCCCATGATGCAAGTCGGCAAGCCGTTGCACCAGTGATAGTCCGATGCCACTGCCCAGATGTTCATTATCTATCTGGTAGAAGCGTTCGAAGATCTTTCCTTGTTTGTCAATGGGAATGCCGTTTCCGGTGTCTTTTACCTGAAGAAGCAGTTCATGGTTTTCTTCTTTCAATGTCACTGTGATACTTTTGCCTTCATGCGTATATTTAAAAGCGTTGGAAAGCAGATTGTTTACAATCAGTTCCATGTAATCCGGATCGCAGAGAATTTCACGTCCTTCTACATTGGAGTTGAAGTTATAGGCTATCTGCTTGCGCTGAGCCAGGCGTTCATAGAATAAGAAGTTCTTTTCGATTACACTGTGTATCGGGTTGAGCCTTACTTTTAGGTTGAATACCCCTAATTCGGCACGTCGGTAGTCCATTAGCTGATTCACCAGATGCAGTAACCGGTTGGTGTTTTTCTGTACGTGTTCCAGTTGCTTATGCAGCCAGCGGTCGCTTACTTTATCCAGCATTTCCTGTACAGGGGCAAGAATCAAGGTGAGCGGAGTGCGCAGTTCATGGGATATGTTGATAAAGAAGCGCAGTTTCATTTCGTTTACTTCTTTCTGACGCTCTTTGTCCATACGTTCTATCTGGAGTTCGGCTTCCATGCTCTTGCGCATCCAGAAATAACGGAAGATAAAGATTGTGATAGAGATAAAAGCAATGATAAACAGCAGGATAGCCCACCAAGTTTTGTACCAGACGGGCAGCACTACGATTTTCAGCTCTGTCGGCGTATCGTTCCATTTGCCGTCGCTATTGGCGGCTTTTACAAGAAAATGGTAGGTCCCTGCCGGTAAGTTGGAGTAAGACACCGTACGCTGGGTATTGGAATAGTACCATCCTTTGTCGTAGCCTTTCAGCATATAAGCGAATGTATTATGATTGCCTGATATGTAGTTGGATACGACAAAATCCAGTGAAAACATGGATTGTTTGCTCGACAATGTGATGCTTTTCGTATTGCTGATGTCTGTCTTCAGTATACCGGTATCGTCATTGGGAAAGACGGTTTGGTTGAACAGATGCAGTTGCGTGATAACGACCGGTGGAGTATATGGATTGTCCACTATCTGTTCCGGGTGAAATGTGGTAATGCCATTGATACCGCCGAAATATATTTTGCCGTCTGCTGTCTGGTAATAGGCTCTGTTAAATTGGTTACTTTGAAGTCCGTCATTACTTGTATAGTTACGGAACTTTTCTGTTTCGGGATGGAAGCAACTTAATCCTTTATTCGTACTGAGCCATAGTCTGCCGAATGCATCTTCCAAAATTCCATGTATAACGTTGTTGGGAAGCCCGTTGGCAGTGGTATATAGCTTATACTCTTTTTTGCTTTCGTCAAAACGGAACAGTCCGCTGCGTGTTCCTATCCAGAAAATCCCGTTATGTGCTTCATGTATGGCATTGATTGCCTTTTGTTTTATCGGGAAAGTTTTCGGCAATATGGGGCAGACCAATAATCCATTGCTGTTTTCCCGGTATACATTCAGTCCTTTTTCACCACCCAGCCAAAGGCGTTGTTTACTGTCACGCAGTATGTATGTGAACTCATTCAGTCCCAAAGGCTGTCCGTTGCTTTGGGTGCTAATGGAAGTAAATGTCTTTTGCTGAGGATTGAAGCGCAGAAGGGTTGTCATTCCGGTCAGCCATAAATCACCGTTGATGGCCGGTTCAATGTCGTATAGGTTTCTTGTTTCTCTGCTGTTGAACGTTTCTATGCGACCGGAATTACGGTGCAGGATGCTGAGTCCGCCGGTGTGAGTGCCAATATAGACCAAGCCCTTCGCTTCATCTATATGTATGGCTTTTATGTCATTGGAAGCGAGTCCGTCTTTCTGTGTATAATGTGTGAATCTACGGGTTTTGGTGTTGTAGTAGTTTACCCCTCCGTTATTGGTCCCTATCCAGACACCTTTCTGCATATCTTCTTTGATGCATTCAATGGTATTGCTGTTCAAAGAGTTTACCTGGGGGATGTATTGGATATTATGGAAGCGGTATCGAGTTCAAATGCACAGGCACAAAGGCTGTTTTCAATGTAAACGGC
>OQVI01002282.1_pt1 | contig 12398 bp, 12 predicted proteins | sample 1691651 | NCBI WGS metagenome assembly OQVI01 (sample SAMN03418287, study PRJEB22391) | human gut metagenome | biome: human-gut; feature: organic feature; material: feces | host: Homo sapiens | place: Italy | collected 2013-04
TATTTCTTCAATACCAAGTACCTGCACGAGGAGGGTACATTCCTCGCGCACCGTATAAAGGGGCTCTACGTGCCGTTTGTCAAATGGAGCCTGGTCTTGCTCTGCCTCCACAACCTGCTTTTCCCGCTGGGCATTCTGAGTGAGACCTACGGCAACGCCGCCGGCGGCGTGCTCCATCCCTACTCCTGGCACGAATTCAGCCAGCGCCTGTGGAGCATCCTGTTCAACATGTCGGGCTACGACGAGTTCCTGGGCGGCACGTTCTGGTTCTTCCGCGCCCTCCTCGTATCGAGCATTCTGTTCCTGGTACTCTTCAAGCTGTTCCAACGGCTGCGCATCGCCCGCTCCAAGTCGGAAGTCGCCTGGATGATTATGGGCTGCTCGCTCCTCTTTGCCCTGTGGCAAGTGCTCGGCGGCCTTCGTGTGACGGGACTGGCCCAGGGCGGATACCGAGAGTTCATGGGGCTCTACTTGATGAGCGTCGGCTTCATTTTCAAAGAGCAGCGCTCGCTGATTCCTCTCAACTACATCACCGCGCTTATCTGCCTGGCCGTTACCGTTCTGGGCGCCTGCTTCTTCCCTACCAGCATGGGATTCAGGGCAGACTTCCAGCAATTTGCAGGTTTCCTGCTGCCCTCCGTCGCCGGCTTTTTCTTCATTTACTATCTTTCCACGAAGATAGACCTGCTGAAAGGGGGCATCATCAAACGGGGCCTGGTTTACATCGGAGACCACACGCTTTACATCTTTGCTTTCCACCTGTTCGCCTTTAAGATTGTCAGCGCCATCAAAGTCGCCGTCTACGGTCTGCCGTGGGAACAAATCGGCAATCATACGGTCGTCAATGCCTATCGCGATGATTACTTCTGCTGGCTCTATCTGCTAGCAGGCGTATCGGTACCCCTCTTGGTGCGCCACGTATATTTACGGGCGGCCAAGACTTTCGACCTTTCCCTGAAGAACTGCCTGCGCGTCGGTTTCAAATGGTTCCTGCTGGCACTGATTTACCTTGTACGCGGCGTCATTGTCTTTTGTCGCGCCATCCATAGCGGATTCAAGGGCTTCATTCAGGGAATGCGCGACATCATCCAGGCCTCTAACCCCAAAGACGAATAACCTTTTATCGCAAATAGCTCATGAACAACCTTAGCCAGTCCACCACCCTCTTCATCCCGTCCGCGGCAGTACCGTACAGTCAGGAAATGTTTTTCCGGATTATCCGCCACCCGGCCATCAAACGGGTCTATGTCCTCTTCCCGCCGGAAAAACGGAAATGGGATATCGTCTGGGAGAATTGCACCTACATTCGCGTGGACTCGCTGACCAGTTCGCAATGCGTGAAGCAGGTCGCTGACCTGTGCGATACGAAATATGCCCTCTGGCTGATACGCCCGGCCGAGGTGGAACTCGGCTATCAGGGACTGTCCCGGATGTTGCGCGCCGCCGAAGATGCCGATGCGGCGATGGTCTATGCCGACCGTTACGACAAAAAGGAAAGCGGCCCCCTCCCTCACCCCCTCACCGACTGCCAGGAAGGCAGCGTGCGCGACGACTTCGATTTTGGCTCCCTCTGGCTGTTGCGGTCGGACGTCCTTCGGGAGTTCGCTGCCAGCCAATGGTGCGGCGAATACCGCTACGCCGCGCCCTACGCCCTGCGGCTATTCATCTGCCGCCAGCAACTGCCGCTACATCTCGACGAATACCTCTACACACAAGGGGAAATCGTCACGAAATCGGAACATGAAGCGCACTTCCAATACCTCGCCGCCTCGCAGCGCGACCGACAGCAGGAATGCGAACAAGCCTGCACCGAACATCTGAAATGCCTGGGAGCCTGGCTTCCGGCGGGAACGTACGAACCCCTGCCCGAGGACCAATACACCTACCCCGTAGAGGTATCGGTCATTATCCCGGTGAGAAACCGGGTTCGGACTATCGGAGACGCCATCAAGAGCGCGCTGGCACAGACGGCCAGTTTCCCCTTCAACGTTCTAATAGTGGACAACCACTCTGACGACGGGACGAGCGAAATCATTGAACAATATGCGGCGCAACACCCTAATGTCTTTCACCTGAAGCCGACGCGCCAGGACCTGGGCATCGGTGGCTGCTGGGACTGGGCCATACGCAGCGAACAGTGCGGCAGGTATGCCGTTCAGTTGGATTCGGACGATTTATACAGCCATACCCACGTGCTGGAGCAAATCGTAGCCGCTTTCCGTCAACGCAACGCGGCGATGGTCGTAGGTGCCTACAAGGTGGTCGACTTCGAGTTGCAGCCGCTACCGCCCGGGCTCATTGCGCACAGCGAATGGACCGAAGAAAACGGGCGGAATAACCTCCTGCGCGTCAACGGTATGGGTGCACCAAGGGCATTCCGCACCCAGATACTGCGGACATTGGGAGTGCCCAACACCTCCTATGGCGAGGACTATGCCTTAGGCCTGGCCATATCCCGACGCTACCCCATAGAACGTATCTTTGACGAAATGTACCTGTGCCGTAGGTGGGAAGGAAATTCCGATGCCGCGCTGAGCGTGGAAAAGAACAACCGGAACAATCACTATAAGGACAAGCTCCGCACGATAGAAATCGCTGCCCGGAAACAACTGTCACACGCCACAGACCATGATGCTCACTGAACAGGAAATCATCGAGTTCTTCGACAAACAGTTACGGGACTGGCCGGCAGTAAGCCGGCGCTTTGCCGACCTGGAGAACTGCGTTCGGACCCGGAGCTTCGCAAACGGGGACGTACGTCTGGACGTTCAGTTCAATCCACAACGGATTCGTTCCACCAAGGCCAACATTTCCGAGGCTGCGGTCAGAGAGCGCCCCTGCTTCTTGTGCGACGCCAACCGCCCGGCGGAGCAGCGCGATTTACCGGTCGGGGAGCGCTACCACGTATTGGTGAACCCCTATCCCATCCTGCCGCGCCACCTGACCCTGCCGACCTTCGCCCATGTGCCGCAACAGTTGTCGGCCCTCACCGATTTGTTGAAAGACTGCGTCGCGCGAATGCCGCACTTCCTGTTTTTCTACAACGGTGCACACTGCGGGGCCTCGGCACCGGACCACGCGCATCTGCAGGCCGTTGCCCAGGGATTTCTCCCCATAGAGCGCGACTGGGCCACCTACGCTGCAACCCTGGAGGCGATAGTCACAGGTTCCGGAACCCCACTGCCCCAGGACGAGCGGACTTTGCCGGACGACATTTACGCTCTGACGGCGTTCGCTTGCCCGGCGTTTGTCGTTTTGGGCAATCGGGAAAACACGTGGCCGCGCCTGTCACTGTTGTTATCGAATATGCCCGCGGCGGCTCCCGGTAGCGAACCGGACCTGAACCTGCTGGCGTGGAGCAACCCGGCAACGCCCGAGCCCCACATCGTCGTCGTTGTTTTCCCGAGAAGCAAGCATCGCCCCGACTGCTACTACGCGTCCGGCGCAACGCAAATGTTGGTCAGCCCCGGCGCCCTGGATATGGGCGGCCTGATTATAACGCCGCGGGAAGAGGATTTCCGGCAAATGACGTTTGAAAAGGCGCGCGCCATCCTTGCGGAAGTAGCCGCTACGCCCGAAGTGTTTCAACAAACCTGCGACAAACTCCGGTCGTGCGCTGCCCTATCCGCCGTTAAAGGGGATCTATAACCAATTGACCTTGATTCATTGAAAATCAAATGAATGATATGACACTTGAAAAGCATACAAATCCGGCGAGGCGCTCGCCCTGGCGCTGGATTCCCACCCTGTATTTCGCTGAAGGCATTCCCAATGTCATCGTCATGACCATTACGGTAATCATGTACAAAAGGATTGGGCTGAACAACGGCGACATAGCGCTCTACACGGCGTGGCTGTACCTGCCGTGGGTCATCAAGCCCTTCTGGAGCCCAATCGTAGAGATGCTGAAAACAAAACGGTGGTGGATCACAGCCATGCAGTTGCTGCTCGGAGCCGCCATGGCGGGCGTCGCCTTCACACTGCCCACGGCCCACGCCGTACAATGGTCGTTGGCCCTGTTCTGGCTGATGGCGTTCAGCAGTGCGACGCACGACATCTCGGCAGACGGGTTCTACATGCTGGCGCTGGACGAAAAGTCGCAGGCCTTTTACGTCGGCATCCGAAGCACTTTCTACCGCATCGCGACCATAGCCGGGCAAGGCCTGATGATTATGTTTGCAGGTGTCATTGAAGTCTATACGCGCAATCCGGTACAGGCCTGGTCCATCACCTTCTGGGTGGCTGCGGGCGTCTTTATCGCTCTGTACGTCTATCACCGTTATCAGTTGCCCTTCCCTGCGTCGGACGTTCCCCACAAAAAGGACGAACGGGGACGGAACGAGTTCCTGACGACTATCTGCGCGTTCTTCAAAAAGCCCGAAATCGTGCCGGCCCTGGCCTTCATGCTGCTCTATCGCTTCCCGGAGGCCTTGCTCACAAAGATATGCCCCCTCTTTCTTCTGGACCCTTTGAGCAAGGGCGGACTCGGACTGACGACGCTCGAAATCGGTATTGTGCAAGGGACCATCGGTGTGCTCGGGCTGACCATCGGCGGCATACTCGGCGGCATCGTGGTTTCGCGCGGCGGCTGGAAACGCTGGTTCTGGCCTATGGTATGGAGCATTTCGCTCCCGAATATTATCTACGTTTTCCTGGCTTACTATCAGCCTACGACCGTAGGCGTCATCGCAACCGGCATATTCATCGAGCAGTTCGGGTACGGATTTGGATTTACGGCCTATATGCTCTACCTGATGTCCTTTTCGCAAGGAACTTACCAGACTGCGCACTACGCTTTCTGCACAGGATTCATGGCACTGGGGCTGGTCTTGCCGGGCATGTTCGCCGGCTGGCTGCAGGAAAGCGTAGGCTATCTGAATTTTTTCATTATCGTAATGGCGCTCGTTCCGATTACCTTTATCGTTTCGGCCTTTATCAAATTTCGGGAGAACTACGACGGGAGTGCTTCCCGGTAGTAAGGCTCACACGCCCCGTAGGGAAATAAAAACGGGGCTATTGGGAGTTTTTTCTTCCAGTAGCCCCGTTCGTACGGTCAGTAGCCCGCTATCAACCCAGATACTTCATCAGGATCTTGATATTATCCGCTTCACGCAAACGCCTTAGGGCGCGCTCCTTAATCTGACGGACACGCTCGCGGGTCAGATTCAGACTGTTCGCCACCTCTTCGGCCGTCATTTCGTTGCGACCGATGCCGAACAGCATCTTCAGGACTTGCCGCTCGCGCTCAGACAAGGTAGACAGGGCGGCCTCAAGGTCGGCCGAGAGCGACTCCTTCTCCATCTCATTGTCCGTACCGGGAGCCGACTCGTCCGTCATGATGTCAATCAAGCTATTGGAATCGTCGTCCTGGAAAGGAGCGTCGACCGAGACTTTCTTACCGTTGGTCCCCAAGGCCTCTTGCACTTTGCTGACATCCGTATCGAGAATATCAGCCAACTCCTGTACCGACGGACGGCGCTCGTGTTCTTGCTCGAAATTGACGATAGCCTTTGTCAATTTGCTTTGGAAGCCTACCTGGTTCAACGGCATACGGACAATGCGGCTCTGTTCGGAAATCGCCTGCAATATGCTCTGACGAATCCACCACACTGCGTAACTGATAAACTTGAACCCGCGGGTTTCATCAAACTTTTGGGCTGCCTTAATCAAGCCGAGGTTGCCCTCGTCGATTAAGTCGTTCAAGGCCAGTCCCTGATTCTGGTACTGCTTTGCTACGCTGACAACAAACCGTAAGTTTGCACGAGTCAACCTTTCCAAGGCCTCGCGGTCACCACGATGGATGCGCTGCGCCAACTCGACCTCTTCATCGGTTGAGATCAATTCCTCGCGACCAATCTCCACTAGATACTTGTCCAGTGCGGCACTCGAACGATTGGTAATACTTTTGTTAATTTTTAATTGTCGCATAATACCCTAAAATTCGAGCAAATATATAAATTTATAATTAGGGGGAGAAAATATTTACGCCTATTTAGACTTTATTAGAATAATGTAAGGAACAGAAATGATATTCTGCTCCTTACACTTGATAATTTCACGCTGAACGGTCACAGATGGAAGGTCGCCGATGAAACGCAAGCCAGCCGGTCTGTTTAGGGGAAGCCGTTGTCCGGCAAGCCGCGTGGAAATCGAAATACGTCTCGAAAATCCATCAATTTTTACGCGGGCCACAGCCCCTGTCACCCGGTCGCACAGGCCGGGGAAACCATCTCCGCCCCAAAGCGAACCTGGCATTCCCCGTATTGTATTCGCCAGAATTACGGCGCTGCGCAAAACTTCGAGAATCCGATTCCAGTCTACCGGAATTGCGATTCCGCAGGCCGCAGTTCCTTATTTCGCGTAGCTTACCGCACGCGTTTCGCGAATTACAGTAATCTTTACCTGACCCGGATATGTCATTTCGTCCTGTATGCGCTTGGCGATTTCCGTACTCAGGCTTTCCGTCTGCTTGTCATCAATCTTATCTGCCCCGACGATTACGCGCAACTCGCGGCCGGCCTGTATGGCGTAGGTCTTGGTCACGCCCGGATAGCTCATGGCAATGTTCTCCAAATCGTTCAAACGCTTGATGTAGGCCTCTACAATCTCGCGGCGGGCGCCGGGACGGGCACCGCTGATGGCATCGCAGACCTGCACTATCGGGGCGAGCAACGTCGTCATCTCCATCTCGTCGTGATGGGCGCCGATGGCATTGCAGATTTCCGGTTTCTCCTTATATTTCTCCGCCAACTTGGCGCCGTACAAGGCGTGGGGCAGCTCGCTCTCCTCGTCGGGTACCTTCCCGATGTCGTGAAGCAACCCCGCCCTCTTGGCTTTCTTCGGATTCAACCCTAACTCGGCGGCCATCACCGAACACAGGTTGGCCGTCTCCCGGGCGTGCTGCAACAGGTTCTGTCCGTAGGACGAGCGGTACTTCATCTTGCCGATGATGCGTATTAACTCGGGGTGCAACCCGTGGATGCCGAGGTCGATGGCCGTACGTTTGCCGGTCTCGATGATTTCGTCCTCCACCTGTTTCTTAACCTTGGCCACGACTTCCTCTATGCGGGCGGGGTGGATGCGTCCGTCGGCAATCAGCTGGTGAAGGGCAAGACGGCAGATCTCTCTGCGGACCGGGTCGAAAGCAGAAATGACAATGGCTTCCGGTGTGTCGTCCACGACGATTTCTACGCCGGTCGCCGCCTCCAAAGCGCGGATATTTCGACCTTCACGACCAATGATGCGTCCCTTAACCTCGTCGTTGTCAATGTGGAACACGGTAACGCTGTTCTCTATGGCCGTTTCTGTTGCCACCCGCTGAATGGTCTGGATAACAATGCGCTTGGCTTCCTTGTTAGCCGTCATTTTCGCATCGTCCATGATTTCGTTGATATAGGACTGGGCATCGCTCTTCGCCTCGTCCTTCAGGGACTCGATTAAGCGGGACTTTGCCTCCTCGGCCGACAGGCCGCTCAGTTCCTCGAGTTTGGCCCGTTCCTGGCTCTGCAACTTTTCGAGCTCCTCCTCTTTCTTGCTCAACAGCTGGGCTTGTCCGTTCAGGCGGTTCTGGGTGGCGTCCAACTCGGACTTGCGCCGGCTCAAATCATCGTGCCGCTGGTTCAGGCTCAACTCGCGCTGTTTGAGCTTGTTCTCCACCTGCAAAATCTTCTGGTTGCGGGACTGGACCTCCTTCTCGAGCTCCGATTTCTTATTGAGGAACTTCTCCTTGACCTCCAGGAGTTTCTTTTCCTTGATTACTTCAGCTTCCTTGGCCGCCTCGTCCAGCGTCTTGTTGTATTTACTTTTGAGGATGTATCGGAATAAGATAAATCCCAACGCGCCTCCAATCAGAAGGGCCAAAACTATGAACCATATTGTATTCATTGATTATTACTTTATAAGGATTAAGCAAATTCTATTTTTCGGTAGTGCCGGACTTATTTGTCCTGTTTGTCGGTACCGGGGGACTCGGTCCCCTTCGCACGCAAGGCTTGCTCAATCTCCGTCGTTAATTGCTCAATCGATTTCCGATACCCTTCGGTCGCGTTGATTTTTTCCACACATTTACCGCAAAATCCAACAAGGCTACCGACATGTATTTCTCATAGCCTTGGTGAGGATAAGCCTGCTGGTATCGGTTCAACTTTTCGTTAATCTGCTTTGCCGCTTTTCTAAAGAGCTCCTCCTGTTCGCGCCGAATGGAAATCGGATAAATCTGATTTCCAATCATTAGCTGTATGACGAACTTTTCGCTGTTACTGCTCATGGCTGCGCCCTTTGTTTAGATATTCAACAAAGCAATACATTTATCGATTTCGCGAATTAGTCTGTTGACTCGGACTTTTGCATCCCTGGCGTCGTCGTCGCTGATGTAGAGCATCTTTGCCAACTTCAGCCTCGAATAGTCGTTACGCAACTTCGCATTCTCCGAACGTAAACGTTCCGCCTCGTCCTGGAGCTCATGCACGTTGGCATGCAGGGCCGCATTCTCGTGCTGAAGTTCCTGATACTGCAGAATCAACTGCCGCACCCGGGTTTCAAAATTGCGTAATAAGATTTCCTCTTCCTGGGTCATCGCGACTATTCCTTACGGATAACCTATTTTTTATCAGTCTGTTCAACGTCGTGCGGCTTCGGCTCCTTCTTGGCCAGGAGCACGACATTATAGACGTACTCACTCATCCAAGCGCCGCTGTAGCCCAGCTTGTGCTGGTATTGCCGGATGGTCATGCAAGCCTTCCTCACATCCTCCTTTTTCCAATTATCCTTGGTCAGGATGTCGTTTATCGTCTTGTCGGCCATCGTTTTCAGCGCCTTTTTCATGAAACCGGGCACGCGAAATTTCCATTTCATCAGATTTCCCATCAACATCATCAGGTCTTGGGAAAAACCTTGAAGCTGGAACAGGTAATTGCGAATATCGTTGATATTACGGCAATTTTTCTTGATGCTTGCATCAATTTCTTTGAAGAAAGAATCTGAAATTCCGTATATCTCCGACAGCATCTTCTTGCAATGCTTTTTCTCGCCGAGCCCTAATTTGTTGTTCACGGTCTGAACGTGGAGTGTCTGTTTGAATATACGAAGATCGGGCAAGGCGGACAGATTGCTAATACCCAGATTAGACGCCATCACCGCCTGGTAATACACTCTAATCAAGGTCATAAAGTCTTCTATTCCGCCGACACGCCAACCTTTATCGCTATCAGATTTTCCTTTTCCAAGTATTTTAGAAAATATTCCCATGGTAGTAATAAAAATTCTTGTCTGCAAAGTTACGTTTTTTTTCCATTACAACAACTTTCCATCTTCGTAATATGACTATTTGTTTTTTAAGCCACCGCTTTTTCCTATTAGTGCCAAGCGTTACAAATATATTTGTCAGCTTTTCCGCACAAGGCTTTTCCGATTGAAAACATTAGCCCCGGACGGCCACCGGGCGGAAGCGGAACGCCGAAGCAAGGCACACGTGCATGGAAGTCAAACCGTCGCCCGGTAAACAGCACTCCCCTCCCGACACGAACACCTGGGCGAAATCGGGCAATATACCGACAGTGGTCCGGCATTGGAATAATCGGAAAGGCACGTTGCCCGTCAGCCGACAAATTACGAAAACTGGAGAGCGAGCCACGTACGGCTCCGCTCTCCAGTTTAACAAACGCTGCACGCAAAAGCGCAGCACATTCAAAAAGCAGGCAACACAACTTTTGTATTGGAGGAACAGTCCGCAGCCGGTTCATCGCCCTTACGGGCTTCCGGCCGGTCTCTGCCTCCAACCTCCGCCTGTCGTGGCCTGCTCTGTACATCCGCCCGGACACAGACTTTACCGTTGCGCCCTATATGCCCCGGCAGTTAAGTCGTTCATCAGCAGCCGCTGCCGTCAAGGCTGCAGGCCGGCCCCTCCACGTCCTTCGGCCGAGGCTTCAGTCCGGCCTGTTCCGCCCGAAGGGTCACGGTGCCGTCCTCCAGCACGAAGCACGGAATGCCGACGGTGCCGACGCGTCTCACGGCGGCAAAAGCCGGATTCGTATCGCGCAACTGAAGGAAGGTCTTCAGCTTGCGCACATGACTGCCAATGTCTATCACCTCATAATTGGGGTTTCCTTTTACCTGCTCCTCGACATAAGTGCAATCGGGACAGGTGCTCATACCATAAATCTTAATCATTGTTCTTGCTTTGATTGAACAGGTTTTACTACTGGAGGAAGCATTCTCCCCTCTCCGGCGGACCTTTACAGCAATTGAAAACAGCTGCGAAACGAGGCTGTTAAAAATTTTGCAGTTCCGGGCGCTCTCCGGAAGAATTGCGCCTCCAGGCGGCAAATATACGAAAAGACATGCTGCAAGGCAAGGGAAAGCCTCGCTTTTCCATGACTGGCCCGAGCCGCCGGCCATATTCCGGAAACAAAAATAACGTTTTTTCTGCACGTATCGCAGCGTTCATACAACATATTTCCCCAACACTCCCGCTGCGGCACCCCCAGCCGCCGCTTCAACCCATGCCACCGATAATTACCCACCTAAATCAAGCGTTAATCGGCCGTTCCACGGGCCCTATTCCAGAAAGAACTGGCCTTAGCCCAGGAAAAACGGGGCTAAGGCCAGTTCTCGCCGACATTAGCCGCGCCGGCAATCCCCGGCGGGGCGGCATTTTCTGAACTGCCCGGTCTCATCGCGCAAGAGACCGGCCGACCCGAGGGGTTAACCATGCCAAGAATATCATAGCAGGAGCCTTCCTGCCCAATCGGGCATACCGCCGACCGAAACGTTGCATCTGCACGACCTGTACGGCCAGAGCTACGCCCCTGTTTTGCCGCTTTTCCGCTCGAGTACGTCGCAACGGACGCCGCAATCGTTGAAATAGCCCACTATTCGCGAAAACAGCTTACCGACAAAGACGGGCCCTTGCAACCCGGAATCTTCCCCGAACAGCTCCGCCAGCCGCCGCGGCAAATCGACCAGAGGCAACCGGAACTGTTTCGCCAGGCGGTAGGCCTCATCGGGGGCCACCACGGCATCGCGCAGGCAATTGTGCTCGGGAAAATCGTAATCGACATACTTCATCCGGACAACGAGATTCCTGTCCTCGTCGAAGCCGATAACGATTGATGCCCAGATTTCCAGGTCGTCGTCCGATTCCACTATGACGTGTTGTAACGCAAGGTCCATACGGCAGAAAATAAAAGGTGATACAATCTTGTTTTTCTATCCTGGCTCAGCGGCAGCTCCGCCACCCAGCGCCCCTGCAAAGATACGGGAATCGCAGATGTATAAACCGTTTTCCTTATTTTTTTCAGTCATACTGGCCCTCTTTACGCTAATCAGGAGAGAAATAAAGCATACAAGTGCTTTTCTAACCTCTCTATCCACTATTATTACTAGCAACGTAGGGATTATACATCCTCTATCTTCCCCAATTTTTTCAGTCGACTTTTAATAGCCCCTTTGCTTCGCTCAAAGATTTCTGCTAACAGCGCAATTGAGTTCCCTTCATCAAACATCCGACAAAGCAACTTATCCGCCTCTTCCTCCCACGGAATATAAGCATTTCCATGCTCATTCCTTTTTTCGTCTATGGTATAAGCCTTTCCTTTTTTCTTTGCCGCGGATTTCCCTTTTTTAGGAGACTGCTGTTTAATAAAAGATTTTTGTTCATCTCGAAATGACCTTTGCACATCGTCCTTTGGATTCTCCATATCCTTTTTGAAACAAGGTATCAAATCTACATGAACATGACGAACCCGTTGACCAGCCGCTTCGTTGACATTAATTTCAATATGATATCCGTCTGGATGATAACGTTCTTCGACTTTTTGTTTCACGTACTGAAGCATTATATACATCGTTTCCTGTTCGCGATTTGTCAAATCAAAATAGGAAGCGACATGCCGTTTAGGAATTATCAGTGCATGTCCACACGATATTGGATGTTCATCGTAAAATGCTACACAGGTATCAGTTTCGCAAATAACTTCTACCGTTTGAGATAAATGACAAAATGGACATATTTCCACATCTTTTCGTGAAAGCTCATTACTGTGATGGTATTGATAAAGTTCATAATTGAAATTACTTTCCAAACTCAAAAAAGATAAACGAACATCACACTGATAAACATATTCTCGATATAGAGGATGAAGTTTGAAGCCTTCTTCTATTGGGCCACGTTGCACAGCAAAATAGGCAGAACCTTTAGACGAAAGAAGGTTGAAAACATTCATCATGACTTCAATCTGAGCATACGGTTCCAGTACATCTAGTACAAACACACAAAATATGGTATCAAATTTGCCCTTAGGATATTCTGTACGATAATAATTATCATAGCCGGTAACATCAAATCCGCGCCGTTTCAACTCGTCCCGCACCGCAACCAGGGTCTTATCTGACTTCACATT
>OQVI01002287.1_pt1 | contig 12377 bp, 5 predicted proteins | sample 1691651 | NCBI WGS metagenome assembly OQVI01 (sample SAMN03418287, study PRJEB22391) | human gut metagenome | biome: human-gut; feature: organic feature; material: feces | host: Homo sapiens | place: Italy | collected 2013-04
GCAAAGTAACGGAAGAGTGGATGGCTTTACAATGTGTACTTTATCGGATGCTTACCCTACTATGGAAATACTATGGATTGTGCCTGCGTGGAGTTGCGCACCTTTGCAGCGTAACCAATACGGAAGGATATGGAAATAATAACGATGGACAATGAGGTCGTGAAGACGATGATGGAGAAGATAGACCGCATAGCGGACTATGTTTTCAAGAAAGACAATGTGCCGAAGGAGGAAGCGGAAATCCTGCTGACGAGCGAGGAGGCGGCGGAGCTGCTGAAAATCAGCACGAGGACACTGCAACGGATGCGGAAAGACAAGAGTATTCCCTACATGATGGTGAGAAGCAAGTGCCGGTACAGACTGACGGATCTGGAGGAATGCGTGAGACGGAAAATCGTACACTGCAATCCCAAGACACTGGAGGAGTTCAAGCATAACTACCTGATGACAAGAAAGGAGGCGGATGATGGAAGGGATTGGTAGGGATGTGTTCGAGGAATGGATGCAGCGCCTCATGGAACGGATTGACCGGCTGGACAGCATCATATCGGTGCTGATAAACAAGGAAGCGGCGGGCGTGAAGTACATGGACGGAGAACGGCTGTATGACAATCAGGACCTGTGCGAGATGCTGAGAACGAGCAAACGGTCGCTACAGCGGTTCCGCAGCGAATACGGACTGCGCTACCAGAAAATCAGCCGCAAGACCTACTACAAGGAATCGGACGTGCTGGAGTTTATCAGCCGGAACATGGAAGAGGTGACGCTGGACGGCAAAAAGGTGCTGAAAGTGAAGGAAGGAACGGGAAAGAAAGCTCCGGGTAAAACGGCGAAAGGGAAAAAAGGAGGCAGAAGGAATACCGGGTCTGCAAACGCACGTGAAACGGAGGCGAAAAGAGAAACCGGAAGTGGATGGTGAACCGGATGTAAACGGGAAACTGAGGGCGAGCCTGATGCAAACCGGGACTGTAAGGTGAACGGGAAACCGGAACAAAAAGAAAAACAGACCTGCACGGGAATACCGGCGGGACTATCATCAAACAATAAAAAAATCAATCAATGGAACAGAAAAAGAAAAAGCAAGAAGATGTGCTGGTCGTCCGCGACGAGAAGACGGGCGAAATCAGTGTGGTTGCCGGACTGGATGCCAGGGGCTATCCCAAGAGGGCACAGGCAAAGGCGGAACACTCGCAGGAGTTTTTGCGCTTTGACCGCCACGGGGATGCGATAGACAATTTCATGAGAAATTTCTACCGCCAGTGTAAGGAGCCGACACGATTCGGTTTCTACAGGGTGGCAGCGGACACGGTGGAAGCTCTGCTTCCGGTTATCAAGGACCTGCTGAAAGACCCTGTGGCGAACGCTGACCTGCTCGCACCGCACAAAGTGGATACATCGGCGTACCAGCAGGCTGAGGAACAGCAGGCTACTGAGGAGGCGAAAAAAGAAAATTCCGAAACGGAGGCTGAAGAACAGCAGGTTGCGGAGGAGGTGAAAAAAGAAAATGCCGAAACGGAGACTGAGGAACAGCAGACTACTGAGGAGGCGAAAAAAGAAAATGCCGAAACGGAGACTGAGGAACAGCAGGCTGCGGAGGAGGTGAAAAGAGAAAATGCCGAAACGGAGACTGAGGAACAGCAGGCTGCGGAGGAGGTGAAAAGAGAAAATGCTGAAACGGAGACTGAGGAACAGCAGGCTGCGGAGGAGGTGAAAAGAGAAAATGCTGAAACGGAGACTGAGGAACAGCAGGCTGCGGAGGAGGCGAAAAAAGAAAATGCTGAAACGGAGACTGAGGGACAGCAGGCTGCGGAGGAGGTGAAAAGAGAAAATGCTGAAACGGAAGCTGAGGGACAGCAGGCTGCGGAGGAGGTGAAAAAAGAAAATACGGAAGAAAACAATGTGGAACAGAAAACGGACGAGAAAATGGAAGAAATGAAACAGAAAAATCAGGAACAGCAGCCGCAGGCGGCGGAAACGCAGACGGCACAGGGACAGCAGCCCGCACAGGAAGGGCAAGCGCAGGCAAAACCGGAGAAACCGAACCTGATTGCGGACAGCGATGTGGACTGGAAGGAACTGGAGCAGTTCGGTGTGAAAAGGGAAAACCTGTCAGAAAAGGACATGAAAGCCCTGATGAACTACGGGAAAACAAGGCTGGTGACGGTGGAACCGGTGCTGGGCGGAGAACGCTACGAGCTACAGGCCCGACTTTCGTTGCAGAAAGCGGAGGACGGAAAGCTGAAACTTACCCCCCACTTCGTACGCCATGAGCCGAGACTCGACGTGCCATACAACGGCTATACATTTACGGACGAGGACAAGCAGGCACTGAAACAGACGGGTAACCTGGGCAAGCTGGTGAGCGTTGCCGATACGAAGACCGGAGAGATGCGCCTGGCGTATGTCAGCATCGACCGACTGACGAATGAGATAGTGGACGTACCGACGAACAAGGTGCGCATCCCGAACCGGATCGGACTGACGGAACTGTCGAAGGCGGAACAGGAAATCCTGCGTGCGGGGCTGGCACTGCCCAAGGAGGTGACACTGAAGGGCGGGCGAAAGTTCGAGGCCATGCTGCAGGTGAACGCTGACAAGCGCGACGTGGAGTTTGTGCCGGAGCATCTGTGGCAAGGACAGTCGCAGCGACGCGGAAACGGACAGGAGAAAAAACAGAAGAATGCGGAAGCCCCGGATGCTACCGGACAGCAACAGAAGGAAGACGGGAATCAGGAGAACGGACAGCGGCGCAACCGCTCGTGGACGAACGAGGACGGAAGCATACGTCCGATAGGCAAATGGAAGGACGACAAATTCACGGAACAGCAGAAGGCGGACTATGTGGCGGGCAAGGTCGTGGTGCTTGCCAACGCGAAGGATGACAAGGGACAGCCCTGCACAAAATACCTGAAGTTCGACCGTGAGAAAGGCAGACCGCTGACCTATTCGGAAAACCCTGACCTGGCACAGACCGTTGCCCCGTCGAACGAGAGCCGCACACAGCTTGCGGTGAACAACGAGGGCAAGACGAACGAGGCCACCAGACATGTGAAGGAGCCGCTTCAGCAGGGACAGACCGCACCGAAGGACGACGCCCAGAAACAACAGCAGGAAAAACCGAAGAAGAGCAAAGGCATGAAGGTATCCTGAGTGCCACCACTAAATCCATTACAAGAGAATAAACAACGGATTGAAACGGGGCCTCATGCGCCATGTACCGCATATCCCACGAATAACCGGCGTACCCCGTTCCACTCCACAAGGAACAAAAGTATCAATGATTAAAACAGAAAATGTATGATTACCATATTGGCAGAAAAACCGAGCGTGGCACGTGAGATAGCACGCATCGCCGGAGCAACAAGAAAGGAAGAAGGATTTTATACAGGAAACGGCTATCATGTGACATGGGCACTGGGGCATCTGGTACAACCTGCCCTGCCTGAGGGCTACGGCTTCAAGGGATTCAGCAGGGACAGCCTGCCGGTGATACCGGAGGAGTTCATGCTGATACCCCGCCAGGTAAAGACGGACAAGGGCTACAAGGCGGACGCGGCAGCGGTGAAACAGATAAAGGTGATAACGAAACTGTGGAACGAGAGCGACGGCATAATAGTGGCAACAGACTGCGCACGCGAAGGGGAACTGATATTCAGATACCTGTATGCCTATACGGGCTGTACGCTGCCCTTCCGCCGCCTGTGGATAAGCTCGCTTACGGACACTGCCATCCGCAAGGGATTGAAGGAACTGAAGGACGGGCATGAATATGACGACCTGTATCTGGCGGCAAAGGCACGCAGTGAGGCGGACTGGCTGGTGGGCATCAACGGCACGCAGGCACTGACCGTAGCCGCCGGACGGGGCACGTATTCGGTGGGACGCGTGCAGACACCCACGCTGGGTATGGTCTGCAAGAGGTACTGGGAGAACAGACGCTTTACGCCGGAACCGGTACACCTGCTGCATTTCTCGGTGACACCGGCGGGTACGGATACGGTAGTGAAGTTTTCCTCGGTAAAGAAATGGCAGGACAAGGAAGAGGCGGCTGCATCATACAATAAGGTAAAGGCGAAGATGTGCGCCACCGTCACTAAGGTGGAAAAGAAGGAGAAGGTGGAGAACCCGCCGCTGCTGTACGACCTGACCACACTGCAGAAGGAGGCGAACACGAAACACGGATTCACGGCGGAACAGACGCTGGAGCTGGTGCAGAAGCTCTATGAAGCGAAGCTCGTCACCTATCCGAGAACATCGAGCCGCCATATTCCGGAAGATGTGTTTGCTGAAATACCGCTGCTGTTTGAACGGCTGGCAGGACACTCCGCCCTTGCGGAGAAAATCGGGGAACTGGGAGAACTGAACCGCCGTTGTGTGGATGCCTCGAAAGTGACTGACCACCATGCCCTGCTGGTGACACCCAACCGCCCGCTTGCCCTGTACAAGAACGAGCAGATCATCTACGACATGATTGCCGGACGCATGGTAGAGGCATTTTCGGAGGAATGTGTGAAGGATACGGCTACCGTAGTGGCGGAGGTGGTGCCGGACGCAGGCGAAAGATGCGAGGGCCTGACATTTGAGGCGAAAGGCTGCATCGTGCGCAAGGCAGGCTGGCGCGGCGTGTACGGAGAGTACGGCGAGGACAGCTGCAATACGGCATTGCCGGACTGGGCGGAAGGTGACACACTGGTGATGGCGGGATGCTCGATGAGTTCGGGCATGACCCGACCGAAACCGCTGCATACGGAAAGTTCGCTGCTGGCAGCGATGGAGACCGCCGGACGCGACGATGTGGAGGATGAGGAGGCACGCCAGGCCCTAAAGGACTGCGGTATCGGCACACCTGCCACACGTGCCGCAATCATCGAAACGCTGCTCAGAAGGGAATACATGGTGCGTGTGAAGAAATCGCTGGTGCCGACGGAGAAAGGGCTTGCCCTGTATTCCATTGTCAAGGAGATGGACATCGCCAATGTGGAGATGACCGGACGCTGGGAAGCGGAACTGGCAAAGATAGAACAGGGAAAGACACCGCATGAGGCTTTTATGAGGGACATAGAAAGCTATACCCGCAAGATTACCACGGACCTGCTTGCGTGTGACCGCATTTTCGGGCACAAGGCATCGGGCTGTACCTGCCCCAAATGCGGCACGGGCACGATGCAGTTCTACGGCAAGGTTGTGCGCTGCGACAACTCGGACTGCCTACTGCCCGTGTTCCGCCAGATAGCGGGCAAGACACTCACCGACGAGGAAATGACCGGTCTGCTGACGGAAGGAAAGACGGCGATGCTCGGTGGGTTCAAGAGCAAGCAGGGCAAGCCCTTCAGCGCTGCGGTGACTTTTGATGCGGAGTTCAACACGAAGCTGGTGTTTGCGGAGAGCAAAGGCGAAAGAAAAGGTACGAAAACAAAAGGAAGAAGAAAATAATGAGTAATTTTGCCACTGATTCATGTCATAATCTGTTTCAACCTGGTTGTACTTTTTATTTACATGGATTTAGTGGTGGCACCCGGAGGGATACCGGGTGCCTTTTTAAATTTGACTCATTATAATGCTTGCATATTTCTTGTTATCCGCATCTTGCATATTTACATTTATGCTTTTACTCTTCGTTAGGAAATGATATGGCTTATAAGTCATTATAGCATCTTTAATTTTATGCTTTGTATCTCCTAATGTACAAGCACAAATGATTGTATCACAATTGAATTTAGTTAATCTTTCTAAGTGCTTTTTGACGGAGCATTTTCCTATCGCATAGTCCCCTTGAGTTACGATACCAATTATTTTGCCAGATTTCTCAACAACATCCAGAAAATCGTTATTGAATAAATCTTCAAAAGCATTTGGTATTGGCTGGTATCCATTCTGCAACAATGAATTATAAACGATATGTAAAGTTTCAGTCTTGCCACAATTGGAAGGCCCTTCTAAAGCAATTATTTTCATAATATAAACATTATTAGATGAATAAACAAATTTATAAATAATATCCACTAAATCCAAGTAAATATGAAAGTGAAAAAAAATATATTTCCGGCGGAGCTGTCCTACTACGGGCTGTATCTGCTGGATTATCTGAGAAAATATCATCCGGACAAAGTATCAGACACCCCATTCATTATAGGAAGGGAGGAAGCCGCCTCGGAAACATTCGAGAAGGAAAGGACGGCGGGAAGTACGGTGGAAGCCGCACAGGAGGAAGCCATGCGCGTCCTGCTCGAAGGGCTGCACTTCTCCCCCTACGCACTGCTGCTTGAGGTGGTGGAAAACGAGTTTTCCGAAGAGGTGCAGGAACAGGAACGCGAGGCGTTCTGCCGGGAGATATTCCCGCACCTGAAAAAACTGTTTGCCGGCTATCCCACAACGGACGACACATTCGCCCTGTCGTCCGAACACGACCTGCTCTATACAGAGCTGACGGGTGCGATAATGCTTTATCTGGAGGCTTATGGCGTTTAACAAGAAGCAGAGGCTCAGGGAAAACATCGAGGCGATACGGACGGCATTCACACTGGAGAAGGAACAGCGCACGCCCACCGCACGGGAACGGGCGCTGCTGGAGAGGTACTGCGGCTTCGGGGGACTGAAGTGCATATTGAATCCCGCCAGGGAACTGACGGATGCCGTACACTGGGCGAAATCAGACCTCGAACTGTTTGCCCCGACGGTGGAGCTGCACCGTCTGATACGTGAGAACAGCCGGGACGAAACGGAGTACAGGCGGTATGTGGACTCGCTGAAGGCATCGGTGCTGACGGCATTCTATACGCCGCAGGCCATTGCGGACACCATAGCGGACGTGCTGCACGACCGCAAGGTACGCCCAAAGCTGGTGCTGGAGCCGTCGGCGGGTATGGGCGCATTCATCAGCCCGGTATTGTCGAACAATCCGCAGGCGGAGGTGATGGCATTTGAGAAAGACCTGCTGACGGGCAAACTGCTGAGCTGCCTGTACCCGCAGCAGAAGATACGCACGGAGGGGTTCGAGAAAATAGAAAAGCCGTTTCTGAACCATTTTGACCTTGCCATCTCCAATATCCCTTTCGGGGATTTCGGAGTGTTCGATGCGGAGTTCAGCCGCAGCGGTTCATTCGGCAGACGTTCGGCACAGAAAGCCATCCATGACTATTTCTTTCTGAAAGGTCTGGATGCGGTGCGTGACGGCGGCATCGTGGCGTTCGTCACCTCGCAGGGGGTACTGAACAGTTCGAGGGTTTCCGTCAGGAACGAGATGTTCAGCAAGGCGAATCTGGTATCGGCAATCCGACTGCCAAACAACCTGTTTACCGACAATGCGGGCACGGAAGCCGGCAGCGACCTGATCATCCTGCAAAAAGACCTGCAAAAGAAGGGACTGACACAGGAGGAACGGGTGCTGACCATCATACAGACGGAACATAACGGCGGACTGACGGACAACGCCTATTTCGCCTACCACACGGAACGTATCATACATACCGATGCGAAGAGGGGTACCGACCCGTACGGAAAACCGGCGATGGTATATACGCACAGCGGAGGTGTGGAGGGTATTGCCATAGACCTGTACAGGATGCTGTCGGAAGACCTGTCGGCACGGCTGGACATGGAACGCTACAACGGCATGGGGCATGAAAGAGAGGATGTGCGGCAGAACATTGCCGTACAGACCGAGGGTATTGAGGCGAAAAGAGAAAATTCCGCTTCGGTTGCGGGTGAACTGGAGGAGGTGAAAAGAGAAAATACCCATCCGGCTGAGGGAGAACGGGCGAAGGTGAAAAGAGAGAACTCCGCTTCGGCTACGGGTGAACGGGCGGAGGTGAAAAGAGAAGACTCCACCTCTGTTGCTGGTGTAGCGGACGGGACAAAACGGGAAGAAAACAGTGTGCAGCCGAAAGTGCAAGCGATGACCGGCATGTCGCAGGAAGCGCAAAGCAGACAGACGGGAGGAACGGTAATGGACCTGTATGACCTGTTCGGCTATACGCAGGAGGAAAGACGGATGGCTGAACAGGGCCTGAAACCGGACAGGAAGAAAGGCGGAAAGTACAAAGGGAAGAAACCCGTGCAGCCGACACTGTTCTCCCTGCCAGTGGAGAATACGGAAAGGACAACGGATAAGGGAAATGCGGAAGCGGTTGCCGGCATCACCCCGGAAGAGGCACGCGAAATGGACGAAATCATACGCGGCGGAACGGATGCGCCGACGGCTGCCGAAACGGAGGCGGCTGTCCCGACAACGGAAAAGACGGAGCCCGGCACCGCAACGGAAGAATCCTATGACCCGGAAGATGAAGTGTACCGCAGTCTGGACTGGGAAACGAACCCGCCCATCAACGGATTCTATGAAATGATGATGGACCTTACACCGGAACGACGTGCGGAGCTGCGCCGGCTGGGAAAGACGAAGATGGAAGCCAACACCGCCAGACAAGCGGCCGGAACAACGGAGGCGAAAAGAGAAAAAGCCGATGCAGGGAAAACGGCGGAAACGCAGGATACGACTGCTACGGTAGTCTATCCGGTGGAAAACGGATTTGAGGCGGAAAGAAAGCGCCGGATTGCGGAGGTGGAAGAAACCATGCGCCGTGAGGAAGCCGCCCTGACACCGGAAGAGCGGCAGCGCAAACGGGAGGAGGAAATGATGCCGCGCCCGTTCAAGGGCATACTGGAGCCGCACCTGAAGGACGGCTCGCTGGCATGGGAATACACGGCAGGCGTACGATTCCAGGTGGGCGTGCTGAAGGATGTCACCCGCTACGGCGCCACATTCCAGCCGCTGGACATGGACGGGATGCAGGCACAGAAGGCACAGCTATACATAGACCTGCGCAACACCTACGAGCGGCTCTATGCCTACGAAGCGGAGAAGCACGAGGAGAACGAAATGCTGCGCCGCCACCTGAACACCTACTATGACGAGTTCGTGATGCGGTACGGTTGCCTGAACGCCAAGCAGAACGTGAAGCTGCTGATGATGGATGCCTCCGGGCGCAACATGCTGGCACTGGAACGCAGCGAGGGCGGCACGATGGTGAAGGCGGACATATTCGACCGCCCCGTTTCCTTTTCGCAGGAAACGGCAGTCGCCGCGGAATCGCCGGAGGAAGCCCTGTCCGCCTCGCTGAACCTGTATGGCGGAGTAAACCTGCCCTACATGGAATCCATCTGCGACATGCCGCAGGCGGACATGCTGGAGGCACTGAAAGGACGGGTGTTCTACAACCCGCTGGCAGAGGGCTACGAGATAGCCGACCGCTTCATAGCCGGGAATGTGGTACAGAAGGCCGCCGATGTGGAGGAATGGATAAGCGGACACGGGGAGCACGGGATGCTGCCGCAGGCAAGGGAGTCGCTGGAAGCGCTGAAAGAAGCCATGCCGGAACAGATCCCGTTTGAGGAACTGGACTTCAACTTCGGGGAACGATGGATACCCACGGGCGTGTATGCCGCCTACATGAGCCGTCTGTTTGACACGGACGTGCGTATAAGCTACTCGGAGAGCCTTGACGAGTATTCGGTGGCGTGCGGCCACAGGACGATGAAAATCACCGACGAGTTTCTGGTGAAGGGATACTACCGCCACTATGACGGGATGCACCTGCTGAAACACGCCCTGCACAACACCTGCCCCGACATGATGAAGAAGGTCGGCGAGGACGAGAACGGGAACGACATAAAGGTGCGAGACAGCGAGGGCATACAGCTGGCAAACGCGAAGATTGACGAAATCAGAAACGGATTTACGGAATGGCTGGAGGAGCAGTCGCCGGAGTTCAAGAAACGGCTGACGGACATGTACAACAACAAGTTCAACTGTTTCGTGCGACCGAAATATGACGGCTCGCACCAGAAATTTCCGGAACTGAATCTGAAAGGACTGGGAATCACAGACCTGTACCCCAGCCAGAAAGACTGTATCTGGATGCTGAAACAGAACGGCGGAGGAATAGCCGACCACGAGGTGGGAACCGGAAAGACGCTGATCATGTGCGTGGCAGCGCACGAGATGAAGCGTCTGGGACTGGTACACAAGCCGATGATTATCGGGCTGAAGGCGAATGTAAGGGAGATAGCCGAATGCTACCGCACGGCATATCCCAACGCAAGAGTGCTGTATGCCTCGGAAAAGGATTTTGCCGCATCCGGCAGGGTACGCTTCTTCAACGACATACGGAACAACGACTGGGACTGTATCATCATGAGCCACGACCAGTTCGGGAAGATACCGCAGTCGCCGGAGCTGCAGCAGCGAATATTGCAGGCGGAGCTGGATACGGTGGAGGAAAATCTGGAAGTGCTGCGCTCGCAGGGCAAGGACGTGTCGCGTGCGATGCTGAAGGGACTGGAGAAACGCAAGTTCAACCTGCAAGCCAAGCTGGACAAGGTAGAACACGCGATAAAGTCGAGGACGGACGATGTGGTGGACTTCAGGCAGATGGGCATCGACCATATCTTCGTGGACGAGTCGCACCAGTTCAAGAACCTGACGTTCAACACAAGGCATGACCGCGTGGCGGGTCTGGGCAACTCGGAAGGCAGCCAGAAGGCACTGAACCTGCTGTTTGCCATCCGCACCATTCAGGAGCGGACGGGAAAGGATCTGGGGGCGACGTTCCTGTCGGGCACGACCATCAGCAACTCGCTGACGGAGCTGTATTTGCTGTTCAAATACCTGCGCCCGAAGGAGCTGGAAAGGCAGGACATACGATGCTTTGACGCATGGGCGGCAATCTTCGCCAAGAAGACGACGGATTTTGAGTTCAATATGACGAACAACATCGTGCAGAAGGAGCGCTTCCGCTACTTCATCAAAGTGCCGGAGCTGGCGGCGTTCTACAACGAGATAACGGACTACCGCACGGCAGAGGATGTGGGCGTGGACCGTCCGCACAAAAACGAGATACTGCACAACATACCTCCCACGCCCGACCAGGAACATTTCATCAAACGGCTGATGGAATTTGCCAAGACGGGCGATGCCACGCTGCTGGGACGCGGGAAACTGTCGGAAACGGAGGAAAAGGCGAAGATGCTCATCGCCACGGACTACGCAAGGAAGATGGCACTGGACATGCGCATGATAGACCCGGCGTATGAAGACCACCCGGACAACAAAGCGAGCCACTGCGCAAGGATGATAGCGGAATACTACCGCAGGTATGATGCACAGAAAGGAACGCAGTTCGTGTTTTCGGACCTGGGGACGTACCAGTCGGGACAATGGAGCGTATATACCGAGATAAAGCGCAAGCTGGTGGAAGACCACGGCATACCGGCACACGAGATACGCTTCATACAGGAATGCAAGAGCGAGAAGTCAAGGAAAGCGGTGATCGAAGCGATGAACGAGGGATATGTGCGCGTGCTGTTCGGCTCGACCTCGATGCTCGGCACGGGCGTAAACGCCCAGCGCAGGGCGGTGGCCATCCACCACCTGGACACGCCGTGGCGTCCGTCCGACCTCGCCCAGCGTGACGGACGGGCGGTGAGAAAGGGCAACGAGATAGCGAAGCTGTACGCCGACAACCGGGTGGATGTCATCATCTATGCGGTGGAAAAATCGCTGGACTCGTACAAGTTCAACCTGCTGCACTGCAAGCAGACGTTCATCAGTCAGCTGAAGAGCGGCGCGATGGGTGCGAGAACCATAGACGAGGGAGCGATGGACGAGAAATCGGGCATGAATTTTTCGGAATACATGGCGATACTGTCGGGAAACACCGACCTGCTGGACAAGGCGAAGCTGGAGAAGAAGATTGCCTCGCTGGAGGGAGAACGCAAGTCCTTCAGCAAGGGCAAGCGCGAGTCCGAACTGAAACTGGAGGGAAAGACCGGAGAACTGAGGAATAACCAGGCCACCATAGCCGCCATGACGGAGGACTGGGAGAAATTCACCGCTGCCGCCCGGACAGACCAGGAGGGCAACCGGCTCAACCTGATAAAGATTGACGGGCTGGATTCGGCAGACGAAAAGACAATCGGCAAGCGCCTGCAGGAGATAGCCAGGAATGCCACGACCGGCGGACAGTACAAGCGAGTGGGCGAACTGTACGGCTTCCCCATCGAGGTGGTCAGTGAAAGGACACTCAAAGACGGGCTGGAGTTCTGCGACAACCGTTTTGTGGTGGCGGGCAACTACAGGTACAGCTACAACAACGGGCATCTGGCAATGGCTGACACACACGCCGCCGCCATGAATTTTCTGAACGCACTGGAGAGGATACCGGGTATCATCGACCAGTACAGGAAGAAGAACGAGGTGCTGGAGCGGGAAATCCCGCAGTTGCAGGAGATAGCCGGAAAGACATGGAAGAAGGAGGACGAGCTGAAACAGCTGAAATCCGAACTCGCCGCACTGGACCGCAAGATACAGCTGGAGCTGGCTC
>OQVI01002291.1_pt1 | contig 12365 bp, 9 predicted proteins | sample 1691651 | NCBI WGS metagenome assembly OQVI01 (sample SAMN03418287, study PRJEB22391) | human gut metagenome | biome: human-gut; feature: organic feature; material: feces | host: Homo sapiens | place: Italy | collected 2013-04
CCGACGAAGATGATGAACTCCTTATCCTGGATCTCCAGGTTGAAGTCGGTAACAGCAGGAGCAGTAGCGCCCGGATAGATCTTGTAGATGTGCTGGCAGCTAATCGAAGCCATAGGTCATTGCCTCCATTAAAATTTTTCTATGTTACGGCACCTTGACGGTGCACGCTCTCGTTGGTATTATAATAACAGATAACTTTGTGATATAAAATAGCATTTTATTGATTTGAGGTGTCAGATATTGCTTTATGATTGGACAAGCACCGCAGCCCTTGGCGTGGTGCGGGATATCCAGCCCAAAGAACCCCTGACCCTGACCGGCGAGGGGCTGTGGGTCTGCCTGATCTCCAGCGGCAGATGCACCGCCAGCCTGACCGATGCCTCGCCCTCCCCGGCGGGCAGCGCACTGATCCTGCCGCCCCAGAGCGCGGCGGCGGGCCATCTGGTGCTGAGCCGCGCCCCGCTGGTGCTGGAGCCGGAGGGCAGCTGCCACCTGCTGTGCGTCCAGCTCACCGGGCAGGCCAGCGCCCAGTTTCTGGCCGGGCTGCACGAGCTGCCTTTTCTGGCCCGGGGCGAGACCTGCCCCGCCGCCGCCGAGCTGCTGGACCGCCTTGCCTCGGAGCAGGACTTGCCGGGCCGGGTGCGCAGCCAGCTGGCCTTTGCCCTGTTGTGTGAGCTGGCCGACGCCGACAGCGCCGCCCCCGCCCTGCCGCCGCTGGTGCAGGCCGCCATCGCGGACATCCGGGCCAACTACGCGGGCCTGTACGGCGTGGAGGAGCTCAGCGAGCGGCTGGGGGTGTCCAAGAGCCATCTGGTGCGCACCTTCACCGCCGCGCTGGGCATCCCGCCGGGGCGCTATCTGACCCGGGTGCGGGTGGAAGCCGCCCAGCGGCTGCTGCTGCACCGGGAGTACACGCTGGACGTGGTGGCCAGCCTGTGCGGCTTTTCCGGTGCCAACTACCTGTGCCGGGTGTTCAAAAAAGAAACCGGCCAGTCCCCCGCACAATGGCGGGCGCTGGCCGGTCACACTGCGCAGTCCGGGCTTTCGCCCGAAGAAGCTCTGCGCGAGCAGGAACTTTATATTTAAGATCTTGCCGCTGCCTTTTTCTCGTTCCTCACCCGGTACATCGCGGCGTCTGCACGTTCTACTCAAGCATTCTGTTTTTTGCGGATATTTCACCGCTGGAACTCACACAGTCTGCTTTTTCTTCCGCAGCAGCAAAAACAGGGTCAGCAGCTCCGTCAGCAGCTCCGATGCCGGGAAGGCCGCCCACACGCCGTTCATGCCAAAGAGGGCGCTCATCACCAGCGAGCAGACCACAATGGCCGCCACGCCGCGGCAGATGGAGGTGACCGAGGCTTCCACCGGGCGGTTGGTGGCGCTCAGGTAGCCCGCCGCCACGATGTTGAACCCGGCAAAGAAGTAGCCCACGAAGTACAGCCGCATGCCGTTGTGGGCAAACCGGGCCATCTGCGCCGAGTTTTCACTGTTGAACCAGCCCACCAGCGTATCGGTCATGCCGAACACCACCGCGTACAGCATGGCCGCCAGTGCCAGCGCGGTGCAGCTGCCCAGAATGAGCAGCTTCCGGGCTCCGGCGCGGTCGCTGTGGCCGTAGCAGCGGCTCACCAGCGGCTGGGCACCCTGGGCCACACCGTTGAAAATGGCGGTGGCCACCAGCGCAAAGTTGGCCACGACGCCGTAGGCCGCCACGGCCACATTCCCGGCCAGACCCAGCAGCAGGAAGTTGAACACCGTCGTGGTCACGCCGGAGGACATCTCCCCTACAAAGCCGGAGATGCCCAGCTGGCAGCTCTGCCCCAGCAGCTTTGCCGAGGGCAGCTGCCGCACGAACTGCACCGTGTTGTCTTTTTGGAAGAAGTGGCGGCTGCAGATGGCGATGCTGAGTATCGGCGAAACGGCGGTGGCCAGTGCCGCACCGGCCAGCCCCAGCCCCATGGGGAACATGAAGATGTAATCGAACACCACATTGAACAGGCTGCCGCTCAGCGTGGCCACCATGGCCAGCGAGGGCGCACCGTCGTTGCGGACAAAGGCCGACACGATGTAGTTGCACATAAAAAAGGGCGTGAACAGCAGAAAGATGCGCGCATAGGGGATGCCCAGCGCCACGATACCGGCATCGCCGCCCATGAGCCGCAGCAGTGTGCCGGGGCAGAAGATGCCCACCAGCACAAAGGGCACGGCCAGCAGGCAGGCGCAAAAGACGGCATTGGAGAAATACCGCTGTGCCGCCCGCTCCTCGCCCTGTGCGCGGAGAATGGCGTAGCGGGTGGCCGCACCCAGACCGATCATGGAACCGATGGCAAAAATGAAGTTATAAATGGGCAGGCAGAGGTTGAGCAGGGTCACGCCGTCGGTGCCCGCCGCCTGCGAGATAAAATAGGTATCGGCCAGAATATAGCAGGACGTGCCCAGCAGACCGAAAATATTCTGCGATACATATTTAAAGAACTGCTTTGTCAGATTCATCTTGGTTTTCCCTTTTTCCCGGAAATTGTCATACACAAAGCGGTATTGTAGCACACCCCGCGCGTCAAGTCAATTCCAAAACTGCCCTGCAGCGCAGAAAGAGAAAGCATCAAGCAAAGGAGAAGTGCACTATGAATTACAAACACGCAGCACAACAGGTCCTGGACTGCATCGGCGGAAAAGACAACATCCTGTCGGCCGCACACTGCGCCACCCGCCTGCGTCTGGTCATCGCAGACAACGCAAAGGTCAACAAGCAGGAGCTGGAAAACGCCGAGGGCGCCAAGGGCGTTTTTGAGGCACAGGGCCAGCTGCAGATCATCTTCGGCACCGGCACGGTGAACAAGGTATACGACGAGTTCATCCAGCTGGCCGGCATCGAGGGCGGCAGCAAGGAGGACGTGAAGCAGGCGGCCGCCGCCAAGGCACCCTGGTATCAGCGGGCCATCAAGACCCTGGGCGACATCTTTGTGCCCATCATCCCCGCCATCGTGGCTTCCGGCTTCCTGATGGGCATCATGGAAGCGCTGAACTTCATGGTGAACAACGATTTCCTGAACATCGACACCACCGGCTCGGTGTATGTGTTCGCCAAGCTGTTCTCCAATACGGCCTACACCTTCCTGCCCATCCTCATCGCCTACTCTGCCGCCAAGGTGTTCGGCGGCAACCCCTATCTGGGTGCAGTCATCGGCATGATCATGATCCACCCCGACCTGCAGAACGCCTGGACCGTTTCCAACGGCGTCAACGTGATGCAGCCGGTGTTCGGCGGCCTGTACTCGGTGCCGCTGGTGGGCTATCAGGGCCACGTCATCCCGGTCATCATCGCCGTGTGGCTCATGTGCCAGATCGAAAAGCGGCTGCACAAGGTGGTGCCCGCCATGTTTGACCTGTTCGTCACCCCGCTGGTGTCCGTGTTCGTCACCGGTTACCTGACCCTGGCCGCCATCGGTCCCGTGTTCACCAAGCTGGAAAATGGCATCATCACCGGCGTGCAGACCCTCATCACCCTGCCCTACGGCATCGGCTCCTTCATCATGGGCGGCCTGTACGCGGTCACCGTCGTGGCCGGCATCCACCACATGTACACCCTGATCGACCTGGGCCAGCTGGCCCGCTACGGCTATACCTACTGGCTGCCGCTGGCCAGCGCTGCCAACGTGGCACAGGGCGGTGCCGCTCTGGCCGTAGCCCTCAAGAGCAAGGACACCAAGGTCAAGTCCATGGCCCTGCCCTCTGCCCTGTCCGCCTGCATGGGCATCACCGAGCCTGCCATCTTCGGCGTGAACCTGCGCTACTTCAAGCCCTTCCTCGGCGGCCTGCTGGGCGGTGCCTGCGGCGCATGGTACGCCAGCATCGTGGGTCTGGGTGCCACCGGCACCGGCGTCACCGGTATCTTCGGCATCCTGCTGCACCTGCATATGCCCCTGCAGTACATCATCATGATGGCCATCTCCTTCGGCGTGTCCTTCGCCGTGACCTGGCTCATCTGGAGCCCTGAGGAGGTCAAGGCATGAACGCACTCCAGCGCGACCTGAAAAAGCTGGTGCCGCTGGTGGAATTCCTCGGCGCGGAAAAGGCCGCCGCCGACCCCCACCGCCAGCGGTTCCACCTGCAGCCGCCGGTAGGCTGGCTGAACGACCCCAACGGCCTGTGCGTCTACGGCGGGCAGTACCACGCATTCTTCCAGTACGGCCCCTTCGATGTGAACGGCGGGGTCAAGCACTGGGGCCACGCCGTGAGCACCGACCTGCTCCACTGGGAGCAATTGCCGGTGATGCTCTATCCGGACGAGCCTTTTGACTGCCACGGTGCCTACTCCGGCTCGGCACTGGTGGAGGATGGCACCATGTACCTCTACTACACCGGCAACGTCAAGCACCCCGGCAATTTCGATTACATCAAAGAGGGCCGCGGGCACAACGTCTGCCTGGCCGTCAGCAAGGACGGCGTGACCCTCGACAGCAAGCAGTGCCTGCTGACTAACCGCGACTATCCCGCCGGGCTCACCTGCCATGTGCGGGACCCCAAGGTATTCGCCTACGAAGGCCGGTACTACATGGTGCTGGGTGCCCGCACGCTGGAGGACAAGGGCGAAGTGCTGGTGCTGGAAAGCACCGATAAGCTCCGCTGGACCCACATCAACATCCTGACCACCCCGGAGCCCTTCGGCTACATGTGGGAGTGCCCGGACCTGTTCTGTCTGGACGGGCAGTGGTATCTGGCGGTGTCCCCCCAGGGCATCGACTGCCAGAACGTCTACGGCTGCGGCTGGTTTGCCATCCACGGTGACTGGCGCGGGGACTGCACCCTGAGCGAATTCCACGAGCTGGACAGCGGTTTTGATTACTACGCACCCCAGAGCTTTGTGGACGGCAACGGCCGCCGCATCCAGATCGGCTGGATGGGCATGCCGGACGCCGACTACGGCAACGCGCCCACCGTGGCTTACGGCTGGCAGCACTGCTTCACCGTGCCCCGCGTGCTGACGGCCGGGCCGGATGGCACCCTGCTGCAGAACCCGGTGCCGGAGCTGGACGCGCAGCGCAGCGCCGCCGCCCTGCACGCCGCCAGCGGCGAGGAAGTGTTCCTCTCTTCCCGCTTCGACCTGACCGCCGCACCCGCCGGAGACTTCTGCCTGACGGTTGCGCAGGGGGTGCAGCTGGTGTATACTGAACAGGACTGCACCTGCACCCTGCGCTTCACCGACCCCGCTCTGGCCGACGGCCGCACCGTGCGCCGCGCCCGGCTGGCAGCCCCCTGCCGCAGCCTGCGGGTGGTGGGCGACAATTCCTCGCTGGAAATTTTCCTGAACGGGGGAGCCACGGTGTTCAGCACCCGGTACTACCCTGCCCCCGGCAACGTGAGCATAAAGCTGACCGGGGCAGCCTGTGAACTCTGCAATTTGTGATCTGGAGGTTTTCTATGCCCGGCAATACTCTGTTTTCCATCGGCGAAGCGCTGATCGACCTGATCCCGTCCCGCGTGGGATGCGCCTTTGACGAGGTGCCGTCCTTCAGCCCGCGCACCGGCGGCGCACCGGCCAATGTCTGCGCTGCCTTTGCCCGTCTGGGCGGTGCCAGCAGCTTTCTCACCCAGCTGGGCGATGACCCCTTCGGCCACAAGATCGCACGGGAGCTGGAAGCCTGCGGCATCGACCTGAGCCATCTGGTGTTCACCGACAAGGCCAACACCGCCCTTGCCTTCGTGAGCCTGGAGGAGGACGGCAACCGCACCTTCAGCTTTTACCGCAAGCCCTCGGCCGACCTGCTGTATGCCCCGGAGCAGATCGACCTGGCCTGGTTCCGCGACGCTTTTGCCCTGCACTTCTGCAGCGTCTCGCTGGTGGACAGCCCCATGCGCCACGCCCATCTGGCCGCCATCGGAGCCGCCCGGGAGGCCGGTGCGATCGTGAGCTTTGACCCGAACCTCCGCTTTCCCCTCTGGCCCGACCGGGAGATGCTGCGCCAGACTGTGCTGCAGTTCCTGCCGCTGTCCAACATCCTGAAAGTCTCGGACGAGGAATTGGAGTTCCTCACCGGCACCGCCGACATCGAAGCCGCCCTGCCCCAGCTGTTTGCCGGGGATGTGCAGCTGGTGCTGTACACCTGCGGCAGCAAGGGGGCCTACGCCTACACCCGCGCCGCCCATGCCTTTGCCCCCTGCCAGAAGGTCAGGGCCGTGGACACCACCGGTGCGGGCGACGGCTTCATCGGCTCCTTCCTGTGGCAGCTGAGCCGGGACGGCGTGACGGTGGACAAGCTGGAAAAGCTGTCCTGCAAAAAGCTGAAGGAGTACCTGGACTTTTCCAACCGGTTCTGCGGCCTGAGCGTACAGAAGCACGGTGCCATCGACAGCTACCCCACCCTGCCCGAGATGGGCCTCTGATCCTTTCGCATCCTGCGCCCGTTCCAGCCTTTGCTGTCGGAACGGGCGTTTTTGCTTTCCGTATTGTAATATCTTGCCGCAATATAACAGATATAACTTATTTCTGCACTCCTGTTTTTTGCCTGCCGGGTTGTGGTGGGCCGGAAGATGTGTTACCATAGAACCAACAGACAGGAGGTTCTTTATGCCGTTTGAATTCGCATTTCTGGACTGGCTGCAGCAGTTCCACAACCCGGTGCTGGATGCGCTGGCCGTCTTTCTCAACTACGCCGGTGAGCACGGTGAGATCTGGATCGCGTTCACGCTGCTTTTGCTACTGTTCCGCCGCACCCGCAAGGCCGGGTGCGCCATGGCCACGGCGCTGGTACTGTATCTGGTGGCCGGGGACTGCATCCTCAAGCCGCTGTTCGCCCGGCCCCGCCCCTGCGACGTGAACACGGCGATCACCATTCTGGTCAAGCGTCCCCACGGGCACTCCTTCCCCTCCGGGCACACGGCCTCGGCTTTTGCGGCAGCCTTTGCGCTCTGGCTGCAAAACCGGAAGTTGGGCGTCCCCGCGCTGGTGCTGGCGGCTTTCATCGCCTTTACCCGGCTGTACCTGTATGTGCACTTCCCCACCGATGTGCTGGGCGGCCTTGTGCTGGGCCTTGCACTGGGTTTCTTCGTCTCGTGGCTCGTTGACAGCCTGGCAAACAAGTCCAAGAAAAAACAAATCGTATAATGTAAAACACCCTCCGCTGGAGCAGAACGGCTCCAATGGAAGGTGTTTTTATTTGCTTTATCGGCCACACTTTACGGTACCGGCCCACCACAGCACTTCCCTGTGAGGGCCGAAAAAAGAAGAACCGCCGCGTCGTTCTCTTGTGTGATGCAGCGGCTCTTCTTTTGCAGATGGGATCTTGCTTTTCTTCCTGTTGCAGGGGCTTATTTTTTAGCTTCGGCGCGCTTGCCCAGTGCGTAGGTTGCAACGAATCCCAGGACCACAGCCACAATCATCACGATGACCGAGACGATAAGGTTGTAACTGGAACCGGTGGGGTCAATGTAGGCAGGCAGGCTGATGAAGCCCGGCGTGGAGATAACGTACTGGGTCATGCCCAGGATACCGGCCAACAGACCACCGATGCCGCCACCGATCATAGCGCCAATCAGCGGGTAGGTTTTGGGGAACAGCACACCGTAGACGCCCGGCTCGGTGATGCCGCACAGAGCGGTGATACCGGCGGAAACGCTGACGGACTTTTCTTCCACATTCTTGGACAGCAGGGATGCGGCCAAGCAGGCACCACCAACGGCCACGTTTGCGGGAGCCATGCCAGTGCAGATCAGCGGGTCAGAGTTGACAGCTGCCATCAGGGCAAAGACCACAGGGTAGGTGGCGTTGTTCATGCCAAAGAAAACCATCAGCGGGGTGGTGATGCCGATGACCATAACGGCCAGCGCGGGAACTGCCTGGTACAGAGCGTAAACACCGTTTGCCAGCCAGGTGCCCACGGTGTTGCCGATGGGGCCAAGAACGATCAGGGTGACAGGCACCGTGATCAGCATGGTCAGCAGCGGGACGACGATGGTCTTGAGAAAGACCGGGATATGCTTTTGCAGGAACTTGTAGACCACGCTCATGAACAGCACGCCCAGAATGACCGGGAACACGGTGCTGTTATAGCTGATAGCCTGCACCGGGATGCCGAAGAAGTCCAGACCTTCGGCACCGTTGATGCTGGAGTACAGCAGGATCGCGCCCAGAAATGCGCCCAGGAAACCATTGGATTTCAGGCGGGCAGCGGCTGCAAAGCCGATGAAGATGGGCAGGAAGTAGAAGGTCGCCTGGTTGATGGCGTAGAAGATGGTGTAGGTGCCAGACTCCGCCGAGACGCCGAACACGTTGGTCAGCAGGGACAGCACCGCACCAGTCAGGCCGCCTGCCACCAGCACCGGGATCACCGGGCTGAACGTGCCGCCGATGAAGGAGAGGATCGCGTTGCCGATGTTGCCGTGATCCTGTGCCAGATCCTTGGCTGCGGCCTCATCGTCCTGCACGCTGCCGCCGGCCTGGATGCCGTCGATCTTGACGACCTCTTCATACAGGTCAGGGACATCCTGGCCGATGACCACCTGATATTCGCCGTTCTGGATGATGACATTCAGCACGCCGGGCACCTGCTTGACGGCATCGGTGTCAAACTTGGATCTATCCCGCAGTACAAGGCGCAGACGGGTCATGCAATGGGTCGCGCTGACAATGTTGTCCGCTCCGCCGGCCTGCTTGATGATGCCGGCCGCCATGGCCTTATAATCTTTCTTTGCCATTATTTCAGCATCTCCTTTCCCCAGTCCTGACCGTTGGAACGGATCAGCTTGGAGTACCAGTAGAAGGAATCCTTCCGGATACGTTTCATGGACAGCTCTTCCACGCTCTTGGCCGCGTTCTGCTCCTCATCGGTGGTGTCGATGTACACCAGACCGTAACGCTTTGCCATGCCATTGCCGGTGGACAGCAGATCGGTGAAGGACCAGGGGTTGTATGCGATGACCTCGCAGCCGTCCTCGATGGCCATGCCCAGCTGATAAATGTGCTCCCGCAAGTAGTCGATACGGCCCTGATCGTGCACCTGGCCGTCGGCGTCCTTCGTCTCATGGGCGCCGTAACCGTTCTCGGTGATCATCATGGGCAGGTGATAGTGATCCCACAGGTAACGCATCTCATACCGCAGGCAGGAGGGGTCGATCTCCCAATCCCAGTCGGTGTACTCGACATAGGGATTGCGGGTCAGAGCGTAGCGGCCCGGCTCCACGGGGAACACCATCTGGCCCTTGACGCCGTTCTTATTCAGCAGATAATCCTGCTGTTTTGCGTCATGCGGCGCATACTTTGCAACGTTGCTGCGGTAGCAGTTGACGGCGATGAAATCGATTTTGGCGCTCTTCATCAGTTCTGCATCGCCGGGCTGCATTCCGATGTCGATGTCGTTCTCTTTCCAGTAGTGCTTGATAAAGTTGCTGTACTCGCCGTAAACATAGGTATCGATCCAGAACTTCTCGGTGAACTCCTCGGCGTTCATAGCAGCGATCTGATCCTCGGGGCGGCAGGTCTCCGGGTAGATGGGCACGCAGCCGGGCACAGGGCCGATCTTGCCGCCCGCCACCATCTCATGGCAGGCGTTGACAGCCTTGGCATGGCACAGGTTCATGATATGGTTGATCTTCCACTGATCCTTGAACCAGTCGTCACAGCCCTTGCTGACGCCCAGCCAGTTGCCATAGCAGATCTGCATATTCTGCTCGTTCAGCGACAGCCAGTATTTGACCCGGTCGCCGAAGTTCTCAAAGCAGACGCGGCAGTAGTGCTCGAATCTTTCCACGGTGTCGCGGCTTTTCCAGCCACCCAGCTCATCCACCCAGACCGGCAGGTCGTAGTGATACAGGGTAACGATGGGGGTGATGTTGTGGGCCACCAGCTCATTGATCAGATCATTGTAGAACGCGATGCCTTCGGGGTTCACCTTGCCGTCTGCATGAGGGATGATGCGGGACCAACTGAGCGAGAAACGATAGCTGGAGAAACCGCACTCTGCCATCAGGGCCACATCTTCCTTGTAGTGATGATAGTGATCCGCCGCATAGGTGTTATCCGCAAACGGCTTCTTGGTCTTGGAGTTCAGGTCGATGATGGCCGGCGTGCGTCCGCCATCGGCGACTCCGCCTTCCACCTGCCAGGCAGCGCTGGAAGCGCCCCACATGAAGTTGTCCGGGAATTTGGGGTTGTGTCCGTAATACATAGTGTGATCCTTTCCATCTTTGTCAGTCTGTTCTGCCGTCGCAGAAGCCCCCGCGGGTTCAATTCTTTGCAGGACTATCGTAACACATCTCCGACAAAAAATGGGGTTCGCGATGCGAACCCCGTTTGGATGGTTGAACAATTTATTCTTTTGTTTTTGAGCAGTTCCACGGTTTCACCCGTCATTCTGCACATCTTTGCACCCGCATTTTTTGAGAATCCGACAAAGGCAGTTCAGAAATTGGACCCTGCAGCAGGTCAGTCTCCCGGTATTTATTCACATAGTAGCTGTACAGGATATCAAAGAAATAGGTCATACCATACTGGGAGTACACCGTGCGGGCACCGCTGTTGTCCTTTTCGCTCAGGTAGATCACCTGATCGTAGCTTTTCCACATTTTTATGGCGTGGTTGACCGTCACCAGCACCTTATAGGCTGCAGCCTTCTGCACCATTGGCTCCATCAGGGTGGCAAAGTTGCCGGTGGCTGAAACTGTAATGAGCAGGTCCTCCGGTGTCAGCACTTTCAGATAATCCAGCGTATAGTGGGCATCGGACACGATCTGCACCAGCTTGCCCATGACCACCATGGACTGCTGGAAGCTGCGAGCCGCCATGCCGGAAAAATCCGAGGTGAAGAGCACCACATGTCGGCTGGCATGAATACTTTCGGCCAGCTTATCCAGTACAGCGGGAGTGGCAATGCGGTTGATCTCCTCCATCATCTCCCCGATGCTGCCGGAAAGGTGTTCCTTGTAGTCCGGACGCACGCTGTAGCCGATGAAGTAGTTGCACTGGCGCTTCCATTCATCGGCCTCAGCCTTCAGGTCGGAAAAGTTGTCAAAGCCGATGGACTGGCAGAACCGCCGGATGCCGCTGCGGGACACATAGCAGGCATCCGCCACGTCGTAGATGTTCAGATCCCGCAGCTGGTCGAAGTGATACAAAAAATACTGCGCCAGCACATAGTACGGGTCTTTCGGTTCACTTTCGTTCATCACTGCCAGCAATGCCGTCATCAGGCTGAAAGCCGTATTTTTCATGGTTTTCTCCTTCTCTGTTTTTGCAGGAATCACACCCCAAAGAATTCCTTGGCGATGTCGGCGCTGCGCTTGGCGTCCTTGGCGTACCAGTCTGCGCCGATCTTTTCGGCGTATTCCGGGGTGAGCACGGCACCGCCCACCATGATCTTGCAGTCCAGTTTGGCTGCATGCAGGGCGGCGATGGTCTCCTCCATGCTCTTGAGGGTGGTGGTCATCAGGGCCGAAAGGCCCACCAGATGCACATCCTTTTCCCGCACGGTGTCCACCACGGTCTCCACCGGCACATCGCGGCCCAGGTCGATGACCTCAAAGCCGTAGTTCTCCAGAATGACCTTGACGATGTTCTTGCCGATGTCGTGCACGTCGCCCTTCACGGTGGCCAGCACGATGCGGCCCTTGCTGGCGCTGCCCTCGCCCTTCTGGGCAATGGCCGTCTTGATCTCCTCAAAGGCACTCTGGGCGGCGCTGGCGGCCTGCAGCAGCTGCGGCAGGAAGAGGGTGCCCTTCTCATACTTGGCACCCACGATGTCCAGCGCCGGGATCAGGGCTTCGTCCACCACTTCCAGCGGCTGCTTTTCGGCCAGCAGGGCGCGGGTCTGGGCAGCGGCGTCGCCTTTCAGGCCCTTTTCCACCGCCTTGATCAGCGCCGCATAGGGGCCGGAAATTTCAGCGCTCCCGTCGGAAGCTGCCGCCGCAGGCGCTGCCTGGGCTGCCTGCTTCAGGGCCATGGAGGCAGGCACCCGGTTTGCGTAGCGCTCGATGTACTGCATGCTCTGCGCGTCCCGGTTGGTCAGCACGTTATAGGCATACACGGCGGCCATCATCTCCTCGCTGGAGGGGTTCATGATGGCCAGATCCAGCCCGGCATACATGGCCATGGTGAGGAAGGTAGTGTTCAGGTAGGGGCGGCAGGGCAGGCCGAAGCTGATGTTGGACACGCCCAGGATAGTGCGCACGCCCAGCTCCTTCTTGCAGGCTTCCAGCGCCTGCACCGTGGCCAGCACATCCTTCTGCTGGGCGCTGGCGGTCAAGGTCAGGCAGTCGATGTAGATGTCCTCGCGGGGGATTCCGGCTTCCAGTGCCGCCTCGGTGATGCGGCGGGCAATGGCCACGCGGTCCTCTGCGGCGGGCAGGATGCCCCGCTCGTCGATGGCAAGGCC
>OQVI01002295.1_pt1 | contig 12343 bp, 9 predicted proteins | sample 1691651 | NCBI WGS metagenome assembly OQVI01 (sample SAMN03418287, study PRJEB22391) | human gut metagenome | biome: human-gut; feature: organic feature; material: feces | host: Homo sapiens | place: Italy | collected 2013-04
GCTGCAGAACGGTCTACTTTTGTGCAGTCTTTTCCGGAGAAAGCTCCGCCGCCGTGACGAGCCATTCCACCGTATGTATCAACGATGATCTTACGTCCTGTCAGACCTGCATCACCGTGCGGTCCACCGATTACGAAACGTCCTGTCGGATTGATGAAGAATTTTGTCTCATCATCGATCAGCTCTGCCGGAAGGATCGGATCGAATACATATTTTTTGATATCCTCATGGATCTGCTCCTGAGTTACATCATCATCATGCTGTGTGGAAAGAACAACAGCCTCTAATCTCTTCGGTGCGCCGTTCTCATCGTACTCTACGGAAACCTGAGTTTTTCCGTCTGGTCTTAAGTAGCTTAATGTGCCGTCTTTACGAACTTTTGTAAGCTGAAGAGCCATTTTGTGAGCAAGAGAAATCGGATAAGGCATTAATTCCGGTGTCTCGTTTGTTGCATAACCGAACATCATACCCTGATCGCCGGCACCTGTATCCAGATCGTCAGTCAGTGCACCCTCTTTTGCTTCCAGTGCTTTGTCAACACCCATAGCGATATCAGCGGACTGCTGATCCAGAGCAACCATAACTGCACATGTATTTCCATCGAAACCTGTCTTTGCATCATTGTAACCAATCTCGTTTACAGTCTGACGAACGATAGACGGGATATCAAGCTGTGCTTTTGTAGTAATCTCACCTGTTACTAATACGAAACCTGTACAAGCAGCTGTCTCGCAGGCAACACGGCTCATCGGATCCTGTGCCATGCAGGCATCCAGAATTGCATCAGATACGGCATCGCAGACTTTGTCCGGATGTCCCTCTGTAACTGACTCAGAAGTAAATAATAATTTTTCCATAATTATCCTCCGTTCTTTCTCTCTCATTCTAATCTAAATTGAAACATGTGAACTCCCACTGTTCACGTTATTGCAGTCATACTTTATGTATCATACATTCGAAAGTAGCAAAAGTCAACCAACAGATTCCCCCGAAAATGTTGAACAAATCGTCAAAAAGCGGGAAAAATCCCTATTTTTTCATCTGATCTATATGGAGACATAAAAAGCGGGCAGTCCATATTGCCCGCCCGCCTGCTATTCATTTTTCTCACTTCTGCCAGATATCAGTCTTCTGTCACGGATCAGATTTTTAACCGGAACTGCTGAATCTCTTTCTCGGAACTTACCTTTTCCATCATGCCGCCAAGGCCTCTGAATTTCTCATCAAACGCCTCATATCCACGTTCAATATAGTAGATGTCGTCTACGATAGTGATGCCGTCGCCTGCCAGTCCTGCAATGACTAGAGCTGCGCCTGCACGAAGATCCGGTGCGCTGACTCTCGCGCCGGTATAACGCTCCACACCGTTGATGATCGCGATATTACCTTCCACTTTGATATTAGCACCCATCTTCTCCAGTTCATCCACATATTTGAAACGGTTCTCAAAAATACTCTCGGTAATGGTGCTTGTTCCCTCGGAAACACCCAGTACCACACCCATCTGTGGCTGCATATCTGTCGGGAAGCCCGGATACGGCAGTGTAGTCACCTGCGTATGATGCAGTGGATTCTTTGCGATGACACGCACTGCATCATCAAACTCCTGAATCTCACATCCCACTTCGATCAATTTCGCACTGGTTGCCTCCAGATGCTTCGGAATGACATTTTTTACTGTGACATCACCATGTGTTGCGGCTGCCGCAAACATAAATGTACCTGCCTCGATCTGATCCGGAATGATAGAATATTCCGTCTTGTGCAGTTTCTCAACACCGGAAATACGGATCACGTCAGTTCCGGCTCCGCGGATATTAGCTCCCATTCGGTTCAGGAAATTTGCCACATCAACGACATGCGGCTCTTTCGCTGCATTCTCGATGATCGTCTTTCCCTCTGCCATAGCTGCTGCCATCATGATATTGATGGTGGCTCCTACGGAAACCTTATCCATATAAATATGGGTACCACAAAGGCGGTCTGCCTTCGCTGCTACCAGACCATGATGAATGTCAATCTCCGCACCCATAGCACGGAATCCTTTCAGATGCTGGTCGATTGGACGGCTTCCGATCGCACATCCGCCCGGCAGTGCTACTTCTGCATCTTTATATTTTCCAAGTAAGGCGCCCAGTAGATAATAGGACGCACGGATTTTTCTGATGTATTCATTGTCAACGCTCGTTTCATGAATGGTTGAGCCGTTGATCTTTACCGTGTGAACGTCGATCCGCTCGACAGTCGCACCAATGTTCTCGATTGCCTGAAGCATGACATTGATATCACGGACATTTGGTAAATTATCTATTGTAACGGTTTCGTCCGTCATCACTGCTGCGGCAAGAATCGCCAGCGCTGCATTCTTTGCCCCGCCGATTGCCACATCTCCGACTAACGGATTTCCACCTTTTATTACATATTGATCCATTTTGCACCTCTATGCTATATATTTAAACACGCTATTATAACTATATCTTAAAAAAATTGTCAAGAAAATCTTTCATTTTCACCTATTGTATCATGAAATTCTCTCTTAGAAAAGAAACTTTGCTTTATTTTATTCATCTTCAGCCTTTTCGGTTCCATTCTTTTCTTTTAATGCCTGTAAAACAGCATCTAATGTCTGTTCTACATTCAGTTTATATTCATCCACAATGATGTCGGCATATTTTTCATATAAGACCACACGCTCTTTGTACAGTCCGGCTAATGTCTGACCCGGTTTCAATACAACGCCACGTCCTTTGATGTTGCGTAGCCGACGCTCCAGTGGCTTCAGATTCTGTTTCAGATATACGATTGTTCCGATGGAACCAAGATGCTCCATCGCTTCTTTTCCATACACGACGCTTCCGCCGGTCGCAATCACACTGTGTGTTGTCCGGATCTGGCTGTTTACACGGTTCTCCACTTCGATAAAACCGTCCGTTCCCTTCTCCTCGATGATTTCCCGGAGCAGCTTGCCCTCTGCTTTCTGGATCAGCAGATCTGCATCAATAAACTCATATCCAAGAACTTTTGCCAGAACGACACCGATGGTACTTTTTCCAACACCCGGCATGCCTATTAAAACAATATTTTCCTTTTTCATCTCTCAACTAAATCTTTCTCTGTAAGCTTCTATCCTGTAACCCGTGAAACAAAGCGGACAAATGTCCGCTCTGTCTGTTTTATCTGAATTTCTGATATCCGGTCTATGATCTTTCCAATGTACACCTTCTGATCTGCAAAACCGACATCTTATTCTGCTGTCGCGCTGGAATCGCTGTTGTCAGCAGCAGACGGTGCAGTAAAGATATTATCAAATTTCACTTTCGCCCACTCATCCTCATCAACTTTGATCTTCACAGCGTCTTTGTATCCATCCGTTACATCCTGATAAAGCTGATCCTGACGGTCACTGATGATACTTTCTTTCTTCTTTTCTGTTGCATCTGCATCAAACTCGCTGTCCAGTCGGATGATATAATAACAGTCGGCACCCTCGATCAGACCGGATACCTGTCCGGCTGTCATGCTGTTTGCCGCTGCGATGACCGCATCACAGAAACCACCATCTGCCTCGCTCTTTTCATCGCTTCCATAAGAATATGTCTTTACATCGTAGGAATATTCTTGTGCGGTTCCATCAAAATCGCTCTGTGCTTTTTGTGCTGCATCGTCTGCATTTTTCTTCACTACAGTGGTCTCATCTGCGCTATAAGTCTGCTGTTTGCCGCTCTCATCCGTATAAGTTGTCAGACTGATCTTCATATAACTGAATGTTCTCTGTGCTGCTTCCTCATCGGATACGTTTGTATCAGCAGTCGCGCTGATGGCTGCCTTCATTCTCTTCTCTACTGTCTGCAGATACAGATAACGCTCTACATACTCCTGTGTAGCTCCCACTTCTTTGAGTGCTGCTTTGGAGTTGTCAGACATAAACTGCTCTGCTGCTTTTTTGATGGCTGCCTGATCTTCCTCTGTGATCTCCACACCGTAATCTGACATATGTTTCTCCAGCAGATACTGTGTCTCAATGCTTTCCAGTACACTATCCTTTATAGATTCCTGCATGTTCTTTCCATCCTTTGCATAGGAGTCATTTGTCCAGTAGTCATCTCCATAATAAGAAGCAAAAACACTGTCATAACCGGCCTGCTGAATACGTGCCGCAAAGTTTGCATATCCCATTGTCACTTCGATGGCATCTTTGTCATCACTTGTCATCGTAATTGCCACTGCATCTTTGTTCACGCCACCGCATCCGCTCAGACTCATCGTTCCAATCATGGTACTCATCAGGATAATTGCAGCAAATTTCTTAAATCTCATGGTTTCCTCCATCTATAACGGTCATCAGCTTCCACGTATGTTTCCATCGAAAATCTGTACCGCATGTGATATTATGTCTCTTAATACTATTTATAATTAAATTCTGTCTGTTTTCCGATATCCGGCCTGTGCATGATATAATGATTCAAGTCGAACGCACGTGAAACCTGGTGCATCACTCTGGTCAGCGTAATCTGACATATTCGTCTCAGGATCACTGCACATAGCGGATACTTTCATTTGTCAAGTATAGCGTAGATTCCCCGTCACCGCAAGGTATTTTTACATTACAAATCCTGCTCCGTCAACAATTCCCGGCAGTCTGCCAGCACACGACAGATCACCTCAATCGTATCAGGACTGTTTTTTTGTTTTCGATAATAAAAATACGGTTCTTTTTTATCCGGAACAAAAGACAACAATGGTTTATTTTTCTCCACCACCAGCGGAATGTTGCTTCCATTTACTTTCGCACGTTCAAACATCCGGAAGATAATGTCATTGGAAGACTCTTTGATTTCCACAAAATACAGGCTGTGAGCTTCTGCTTTCAACTGTGCCACTCGCAGCAGATTCTGTACCGGCCGCGGCGGTTCTCCAAAACGGTCGATCAGTTCATCCAGCATCTCATCCTTTTCTTCCTCATTTTCAATGGCTGCGATCCGCTTGTAAATATCCAGCTTCTGATATTCATTTGCGATATAACCGTTTGGAATATAGGCATCCAGCTCAATATCGATGGATGTCTCAAAGGATTCTTCCACTGCTTCTCCCTTTGCCGTTTTTACCGCTTCATTCAACATCTTGCAGTACAGATCATATCCGACGGCTTCCATATGACCATGCTGCTGCTCGCCCAGCAGATTCCCGGCTCCCCGGATTTCAAGATCTTTCATGGCAATCTTGAACCCGCTTCCCAGATCGGTAAATTCCCGGATGGCAGACAGCCGTTTCTCTGCCACTTCTTTCAGCATCTTATTTCTGCGGTACATCAGGAACGCATAGGCTGTCCGGTTGGAACGTCCAATCCTTCCTCGCAACTGATACAACTGGGATAGTCCCAGATTATCCGCATCGTGAATGATCATGGTATTGACATTTCCGATATCCAGTCCGGTTTCAATAATAGTAGTCGACACTAGCACATCCACTTCCCCGTTCATGAACTGATACATCACGCGCTCCAGTTCCCGCTCACTCATCTGACCGTGCGCATATGCCACTTCTGCATCCGGCACCAGTTCTGCAATCCTTGCTGCCACTTCTGCAATCTGGTTGACCCGGTTGAATACATAGTACACCTGACCGTCCCTGGCCATTTCACGCTCAATGGCTTCCCGGATCATTTCTTCATCATATTCCATAACATAAGTCTGGATCGGCATACGATCCTGAGGCGGCTCTTCTAATACACTCATGTCACGGATACCGATCAGACTCATATGCAGCGTTCTCGGAATCGGGGTTGCTGTCAGCGTCAGCACATCCACATCCTTTTTCATCTGTTTGATCTTTTCTTTATGTGTCACGCCAAACCGCTGTTCCTCATCAATGATCAGCAGACCGAGATTTTTGCACTCCACATCCTTAGACAGCAGGCGGTGGGTTCCGATCACGATATCCACGGTTCCACGCTTCAGCCCCTCCAGAGTCGCTTTCTGCTGCTTCGGAGTACGGAACCGGCACATCAATTCCACATTGATCGGAAAATCCTTCATCCGCTGTGCAAATGTATTGTAATGCTGCTGTGCCAGAATCGTCGTCGGCACCAGATAAATAACCTGTTTTTCCTCCTGCGCTGCTTTGAAAGCCGCTCGGATTGCCACCTCTGTCTTGCCAAAACCAACGTCACCGCAGATCAGACGATCCATGATCTTCCTGCTTTCCATATCCGCCTTCGTCGCTTCGATGGCAAGACGCTGATCCTCCGTCTCATCATATGGAAACATTTCCTCAAATTCCCGCTGCCATACCGTATCCGGTCCATACTCATAGCCTTCCTTACTTTGCCGGATGGCATACAATTCCACCAGTTCCTGCGCCACTTCCTGTACCGCTTTCTGTACCCGGTGCCGGGTCTTTGTCCACTCCTGTCCGCCCAGACGGTTCAGCTTCGGTTTCTTCGCATCCGCACCGGCATATTTCTGGATCAGATCAAGCTGTGTCGCCAACACATACAGATTGCCGCCTTTGTCATACTCAATCTTCATGTAATCCCGCATGGTCTTGTCGACTTCGATTTTCTCTATGCCGCGGAAAATACCGAGACCGTGATTCTCATGCACCACATAATCTCCCGGTTTCAGTTCGGAGAAACTCTGGATATGCTCACCCTCGTAAATCTTCTTTTTCTTTTTCCGTTTCTTCTTTTCCCCACCAAAAATGTCGGTCTCTGTCAGCACGACGAATTTGATATCCGGATATTCAAATCCGCGTTTCAGCTTGCCATACAGCACCATGACTTCTCCCGGCTGCACCGCACGGTCTGTATCAGTCGTAAAAAATGCATTCAGTTCCTCCTGTCGCAGATCCTCCGCCATACGCTCCGCACGGGTCCGGGAGCTGCACATGAGGATCACCCGGTATTTGCGTTTTTTATAACTTTTCAGATCTTTGGAGAGCAGTTCAAAACTGCTGTTGTAAGCATTGACAGAATGCACCTGGAAAAAGCAGCTTTGCGCCGGTGTCAGTCCCTCTGCCCGCAGTTCCATGGCCGAGATCAGGATACAGCCAAACTGCTGTATCTGTGCTGTCACCGTCTGATGGGTATATAGAATATCTGCCTGTCCCGGCAAAATATAGCCTTTCTCCAGACGCTGCGTCATACTCTGGGAAAATTCTTTTTCCACTGCAGACGCTTTCTCCAGGCAGCGAGCCGGTTCATCTATAAAGATCAGCAATTTCTGCTCCTGTGCCCCGGCACAACGGGAGGCAAACTCCAGAAATCCCACAGTATCCTGATAAAAATACGTCAGATAACTCTCTGCCGCCCTGAGGCTTCCAAGTTCCTCCACCTGCTCTTTCAGCAAATCTACCGCTTCCTGTAACCGGTGTGCTTCCTGGGTTTTCATCTCCTTTCGGAAACGTTCTGTGATTTTTTTTCCATCCTTTATAATGCGGTCCAATCCTTCACTTTTCTGCTCCCCTGTCAGCACAAGTTCCGCTGCCGGATACACCACGATCTCTTCCATGGTATCCACGGAACGCTGGCTGTCCGGATCAAAAGTACGGATGGAATCTACCTCATCCCCCCACAGTTCGATACGGTAAGGGAGTTCCTCCGTCAGTGCAAAAATATCCACGATACCGCCACGGATGGCAAATTCGCCTGGTGTTTCTACCTGATAGACACTTTCATAACCCAGCCCTACCAAACGTCTGCGCAGCACCTCCAGATCTACCGTATCCTCATTCTTCAGCCGCAGCAAAAATCCACGCAGCACTTCCGGCCGCACCAGTCGGTCCAACAATGCATCAAAAGTAGTGATGATGGCCGCATCCTTTTCCTCAAACAAGGTCCTGAATGCCTGCATCCGCTCCTGCGTCAGTGCATTACCACGGATATCCGACTGATAGAACAGAATATCCTTTGCCGGAAAATATACCGCTTTCCGGTCAAAATACCGGTAAGCATCCAGCAGTTCCCGTGCCTTCTGTTCATTAAAAGTAACAATGACACGCATACCCCTGCCATTGTTCCATCCGTACATCATATGTGGTTTTTGTGCATCCATACAGCCGGTTGCCGAGAGCACCGTGCCCTCCTCTGCCGAGGCCCGCTCCAGTTCCTCAAAACTGCCCAGTTCATGCAGCGGACTTACAAAAGCATCCATGTCATTCCTCCTTTACATTTATTCAAGAATGCCCCCGGCATTCTTACTGCGAGATGCACGTCATGCAATGCATGACATATTTTTCTGTGCATCTCTGCAAGTCTACACTCTCGTTATTTCTTCCGATTATATCGGTTCATTGCCTCATCAGTTCTGTCCTGAACCATTAACGTAACAGCATCCACAGCCTCTTTCACTGCATCGTCGAATTTTTCTCTGTCCTCCGGCGAAAACCGTCCCAGCACATGATCTGCCAGATCCCAGCCTGCCGGCTTTTCTCCCACACCGACTTTAACCCGGGCAAACTGATCCGTCCCGGTTTTTGCAATAATATCTTTGATACCGTTGTGTCCGCCCGCACTTCCTTTTTTCCGGATCCGCAGATTGCCCGGGACCAGACTGATATCGTCAAAAACAACAATCAGATCTTCCATCGGATCCAGCTTGTAAAAATTCACCAGGGCACTGACACTGTCACCACTGAGGTTCATATACGTCTGCGGTTTTGCCAGCATCACTTTCTGCCCTTCAATATAACCGGTTCCGCAAAAAGCTTTCCCTTTTCGTAAATTCAGTTCAATTCCATATTTATCTGCAATGGCATCAATAACATCAAAACCTGCATTGTGCCGTGTTTTTTCATATTTTGCGGTTGGATTTCCAAGTCCTACGATGAGGTACATTTCTATTTTTCCTCCTGTTTCTTTTTGGTCGCATCTTTATTTTTTCTTTATTTCTTGCAAATCAAAAAGAAAGAATCCTGTGCAATGCAGGATTCTCCTTCTGTGCAGTTGTGGATAGTATACCACAATTATTTATGCTTCCGCAATTTCTTCACGATATTTTTCCATGATCATTTCCTGAAGTTGTGTTCTTGTATCAGAATTGATCGGATGGGCTACATCTCTATACTCCCCTTCTGCGTTTTTCCGGCTTGGCATTGCAATGAATACACCCTTCTCACCCTCGATGATCTTAATGTCATGCACTGCAAATTCGTTATCAATCGTGATCGATACAACAGCCTTCATTTTTCCTTCTTTGTCAACTTTTCGAATTCTCACATCTGTAATGTTCATACTTCTTTTCCCCTGTGTATATTTCTTTCTTCACAGCAGGTCGGTTCGTATGCTGAGCTGTCACATCAATGCCGGTCTTTTCCCCTCTGCCGCGTACAGCGTGACTACATGATATAACGTTCATTGTGCCCGCGCACAATTTTCACCTCATCTTCGCCGCATAAATAAGTATTGGCACAAATTGTATCACGGCTCTCCACGATACAATTCTCAATATGCGTATTGTCACCGATGTAAACATCGTTCAAAATAATAGAATTTTTAATTACGCAGTTCTTGCCTACAAATACCTGTTTGAACAGTACGGAGTTCTCCACTGTTCCATTGATAATACATCCGCTCGCCACAAGACTGTTGCGGACTTCTGCTCCCGTATTATATTTTGCCGGAGCCAAATCATCCACCTTGGAATATATATATGGTTCCTGATGGAAGAAATAATTGCGGATCTCCGGTTTCAGGAAATCCATGTTTGTCTGATAATAAGATTCCACACTGGCGATATTGCTCCAGTAATTTTCCAGTTTGTATCCGTAAATCTGCTTCAGATTCTTGTAACGGATCAGGATATCTGTAACAAAATCAAACCGGTGCTCCTGCATACTCTTCTCCAGCATCTCAATGAGCTGTCTTCTGCGTAGCACATAAATACCGGTGGAAACTGTATGGGACTGAGCCACCATCGGTTTTTCCTCGAAATCCACGATACGGGATTCTTCATTCATCTGAACAACACCAAATCGGCTGACATCCTCTGTCATCGGTACATCTTTGCACACAATGGTGATGTCCGCTTTCTTCTGGATATGATAATCCAGTACCTTATTATAATCCAGTTTGTATACGCAGTCGCCGCCTGCCACAATAACATACGGTTCATGGCTGCGCTTCAGGAAATCAATGTTCTGTGCCAGGGCATCCGCTGTTCCGCGGTACCAGTTTCCGTTCTCTGCCGTGATCGTCGGTGTAAAAATATACAGGCCACCCTGCTTACGTCCGAAATCCCACCATTTAGAAGAGTTCAGATGCTCATTTAAGGAACGGGAATTATACTGGGTCAGAACCGCAACACGCTGGATATGAGAATTGCTCATATTGCTCAGTGCAAAGTCAATGGCACGGAATCCACCGCCTACCGGCATTGCAGCAATGGCTCTCTTTTCGGAAAGCTCTCTCATTCTGTAATTATTACCACCTGCTAAAATAATACCTAATGCTTTCATTATTTGCCACCTGCCTTAACAATATATTCCCCGCTGTCAAGCAATCCATCCGGATAATCTTCCGGTGTTGTCACACCTGAAATTGCAGTATTTTTGCCGATTTTTACATCTGGCGGAATCACGGATTTTTCTCCGATGGTCACAAGGCCAAATGCATAAACGCTCTCTTTTAATTTGTTCGGTTTTTCCTCACCAACACCAAGCACAGCATTGTCTCCGATCAGGGTATCCTCTGCGATGATCGCCTTGTCGATCACAACATTCTCTCCGATGGTCACACCTTCCATAAGAATGGAATCACGGACAACGCTTCCTTTTCCGATGGTTACGTTAGCACCGATGACACAGCTATGTACTTCCCCGTACACTTCCGTACCCTCACCAATGATACTCTTGTCCACTTTTGCATCAGCAGCAATATACTGTGGTGCAAGGACATCACTCTTGGTATAGATTTTCCAGTATTCTTCATACAGATTGAACTCCGGAATCAGATCGATGAGCTCCATATTAGCTTCCCAGTAAGAACCAAGCGTTCCTACATCTTTCCAGTATCCGTTGTATTCGTATGCAAAAATACGCTCCCCCTGATCAAAGCAGTATGGGATCACATGCATACCAAAGTCACAGTTCTCCACATCCTCGTTTGCAATGAGCGCTTCTTTCAGTGCTTTCCAGCTGAAAATATAAATTCCCATGGACGCAAGATTGCTCTTTGGCTCTGCCGGTTTCTCCTGGAACTCACAAATACGGTTCTCCTCATCGGCCACTACGATACCAAAACGGCTTGCCTCCTCCATCGGCACCGGCATAACTGCGATGGTAACATCCGCATTGTTCTGCTTATGGAAATCAAGCATCACTTCATAATCCATCTTATAGATATGGTCTCCAGACAAGATCAGTACATATTCCGGATTGTAACTGTCTATGTATTTCATATTCTGATAAATAGCATTCGCTGTACCGGAATACCATTCACTTCCGCCACTTTTCTCATATGGCTGCAAAATCGTAACACCACCGTTATTACGATCCAGATCCCACGGAATACCAATACCGATATGCGTATTTAACCGAAGCGGCTGGTACTGGGTCAGTACACCGACTGTGTCGATTCCGGAATTAATACAGTTACTGAGCGGAAAATCGATAATACGATATTTACCTCCGAATGCAACTGCCGGTTTTGCAACATTTGCAGTCAGCACGCCGAGACGGCTTCCCTGACCTCCCGCCAGAAGCATCGCAATCATTTCCTTTCGAATCATGTAAATCACCTCTTGCCAATAACAGCATGATCAGACACACTGCTATTTAAAAATTAAATTTGATATCAGAATTATAACATATTTTTCGTTGCTGTACACCACACATTTAACAATTTTTATGTAAATTATCGGTAATTTTTGACAAATCTCACAAGCGGTAATACCATGTCTCCGAGTAAACCTAAAATTCAACTTGAATGCAACTACTCCCGAACTTCCGAAACAGATATTTTCGACTCGAATGCAAAAGCGTTGCCAATCCACCATCAATGGGGTATAATATTTTAAAATAATAATCCGTGTTATCCGGAAAACCACAATGCGAAAGTAATCTTTTTCCATAACACATCTTTTATATACAGGTGGTAGATAAATATGTACAAAATTGATTTCGAAAAACCTATTCACATTCATTTTATAGGAATCGGCGGCATCAGCATGAGCGGTCTCGCTGAAATTTTATTAAAGGAAGGCTTTACCGTATCCGGTTCTGACAATAAAGCCTCCGCTCTGACAGAACAGCTGGAAAAAAATGGCGCAAAGATTTTCATCGGTCAACGCGCAGCCAATATCACAAAGGACATTCAGCTGGTCGTTTACACGGCAGCCATCCATCCGGA
>OQVI01002337.1_pt1 | contig 12199 bp, 8 predicted proteins | sample 1691651 | NCBI WGS metagenome assembly OQVI01 (sample SAMN03418287, study PRJEB22391) | human gut metagenome | biome: human-gut; feature: organic feature; material: feces | host: Homo sapiens | place: Italy | collected 2013-04
TCCTCCATCCGCTGCCCGGCACGACGTATTACGTGCGGGGCTATGTGCAGACAAACAAGGCGGAGTACTATTCCAACACGGTTGAAATCCGCTCCAGCCTCACAGCACCGGTGGCGGAGAACCCCGACGCCTACGAGATACCCGTCATCTTCCACCTCTTTCCGGATGCCGAAGGCAACTATCCGGTCAAGGACTGGATGGTGAGGGAACAGCTGGACTATGCCAATTATGTATATAGCAACTATTTCAACCTCCCCGGGCAGACAGAGACCGGCGTGCGCTTTGTGGCCGCCACCACCGCGCCCGACGGTACGCCGCTTGAAACTCCCGGCATCGTCCACGAGAAGGAGGCCGTGGAGATAGATTACGAGAACGTCGAGCTTGACGACCGGTATATATGGGACAATGAGCATGCGCTCAATGTGTGGGTCAGCCCGATCAATAATGTGTACGAGGACGAGTACAGCATATTCGCCGGGTTCTCGTTTTTCCCCTACTTCGATGAAGACGAGATGATGGAGGGATGCGAAACGCCGTACCAGCCCGGTGTTGTCTCAGGCATATTCCTGAATACCCGGGCGATGACGATGGCCAACGATGTGAAGTCGTTCGCCCATGAGGCAGGACATTTCCTTGGATTGGAACATGTCTATATCGAGGGAGACGACTACTGCGAAGATACGCCTTGGTACGACCGGGACGCTTATCTGGAGGCCACGCAGGGCAACATCGAATATACGCGCACGGATGCCGCGACAGGAGAAATCTTCTTCTCCGACAACATCATGGATTACGAGTATGGCTTCATGGCCGGCATCACGCCCGACCAGGTGGAGCGCATCCAGTACACCCTGAAGCATGCCTACCTCATTCCGGGCGAGGCGGGCAAGGAAGATACGCCTGCGGTACGCTCCGCCGGGCAGCCGCACCGCTTCGGGGACAAGCCGGTACGGTAAACTGAAAAACATCCTGCGGATATGAATACAAGAAAAAGGAAATATACGACAACGATTCTGGCGACGGCCCTGCTGTTCTCTCTGGGCGGATGCGTGAAGGACGAGCTGCACGACACGCCGCATCCCGACACAGGGAAGGTCACCGTCACCGTCGACTGGAGCGACCGCGGCGAGGGCGTGGACATCCCTGCGGAGTGGACAGTGACGATGGGCGGCTATACCGGCACGGAGACCGGTGCGACCCACTCGCCGGACTATCTTTTCAATCCGGGCAGTTATACCCTTGCGGTGTATAACCCTGCCGACGACATTATGGTAAGCGGCACCACCGCCGCAGTAGTTCAAGAAGCAGGCAACGGGGCATACATCAGCAACACTCCCGGCTGGCTGTTCACCTCCGTGCAGGAGGTGGCGATAGAAGCCGACACCGACTACTCGCTGACCGCCGTCATGCGGCAGCAGGTGCGGCAGCTGACCCTCATGATCGAGCCGACGGGCGACGCGGCAGAGCGTATCGAGAGCATCGTGGGCACGCTGAGCGGAGCGGCAGGGACACTTGACTTCGCCACGGGTACCTACGGCACGCCTTCGGAGGTGGAGCTGCACTTCACGAAGATAACGGATGGTGACGATGCGGGCAAGTGGACGGCCACCGTGCGGCTGCTCGGCATCGCGGGCAACCTCCAAAGGCTCACCGCCACGTTGACCTACACGGACGGCAACCCACAGCCTACCGCCCTTGAGAGCGACCTCACGGCGGCCCTCGACGGCTTCAACGACGGCAAGACCTCGCCTTTGACCCTCGGCGGCACAATAGCCGAGACCCCAGGCGAGGCGGGCTTCACCGGTGAAATCACAGACTGGGAAACAGTGGACGGCGGCGGAGTGGATGCCGAAATGTAAAAGTAAAAAGAATCATTAGAAATACAGAAACGATGAAGACAAGATTATTCACCTTTGCGGCACTGGCACTCGCGCTTGCTGCCTGCACCAACGACAACGAGAACCTGAACGACGGCCCCGTGGCCGCAGTGATTAACGCCGAAATTTCCGACGCCGTAGCCACCCGCGCCAGCGGTACCGCCTGGGCGGAACGTGACGAGATAGGCATCTCCGAAAGCCGCTTCGGCTACGCCAACGTGCTCTACCGGTGGGAAAACGGGAAGTTCACACCGGCAGGAACCATTATCTTCTTCCAAGATGACGACCCGACCACCTTCTCCGCCTACTATCCCTACGATGCGGACGGCGGAACGCTGACCGCCACCACTGATGCCACGGCGCAGCAGAACCAGCCCGCCATCGACTTCCTCTATGCTACCGGCGCCACTGCCAGTACGCACAATCCTGAAGTGAACTTCACCAACAACTTGTCCACGGGAGGCACGGACTGCTCCTTCCACCACCGCATGAGCCAGATTACGCTCACCTTCCAGGAGGGTAGCGGCGTGGACTTCAATACCATCAAACCCACCGGCTACACACTCTCCGGACTGGTGCTGGAGGGCAGCTTCGACACCACCGACGGCACGGCAGAAACGGATGCGAACGCACAGACAGCCGACCTTACAATGGAACTGGACGGCGCACTCACCTCGTCGGTCATCCTCTTCCCGCAGACCAAGGCAAGCATCGGACTGAGCGTGTACTACAACAGCCAGCCCTACACCGCCACGCTCACCATTCCCGACGGCGCACTGAAAGCCGGCAACAACTACACCTACACCGTCACCGTCCGCAACAAGGACCTGAGCGTCAGCTCAGCCACTATCAGCGACTGGAACCGGGTGAACGGCGGCAATGTGAATGCAGACCTTTAAGAATATCATTCCTAAAAGACTAAGAATATGAACAACAGACTTCCATTGCATATACTGTCCGCAGCAGCCGTCCTTCTTTTTGCAGCGACTGCCTGCACGCAGGATGACCTCGGCGGCGGCACGTTGCCCGAAGGCGAGTATCCATTGGTAATCCGCGCCACCGGCCTGCAAGCCGTGGCAACCCCTGCCTCACGCGCCACTGTGGATGGCGACTGGCAGGGTGTACAGACCGTAGCCCTCAGCGTGGGCGGCACGGTGAAGGAATACGATGTGACGGCATCCGATGCCGACAGCTACAAGACAGCCACCCTGAGCAGCGATACCGACCCGTTCTGGTGGACAAGCCGTGAGGACATCACCGTTTCGGCATGGTGGCCATACGGCACCACGATGCCCGATGTGGTAGTAAAGGCAGACCAAAGCACGAAGGAAGGCTTCGAGGGCAGCGACTTTATCTCTGCCAAAGCCCAGACCGTGCAGTTCGACAACCCGACGCTTGAGTTCAGCCACCGCACGGCGCGTATAACGGTTCTTCTTAAACCGGGAGACGGCATCCCGAGCGTGACGGGAGCCAATGTTTCCGTGACCGGCCTGGGCACGGATAACGGCAACCCCGCCACTATCCGCACCTACGCGCCGGACGGCAACACCTACGAAGCCCTCACCGCACCGCAGACCGTGAAGGCGAATACCCCGTTCATACAGGTGGATTTAGGCGGAGGCACCTACTATTTCCGTCCGAAGAACGATGTGGTGCTGGCAGCTGGCAGCCGCTATACCTACACCGTCAATGTGAACGCCACCGGCCTGACGCTGGAGGGCTGCACTATCGGCGGCTGGACTGACGGCGACGGCGAGAGCGGCACGGCTGAGGATTTGGGTTATTTCATACAGGACGACGGCAGCTACACAGTCTACACCGCTAACGGCCTGCTGGCATGGAACGAGGCTGCGCAAAGCGACCCGTCGCTGAACTGCACCCTGACTGCCGACATCAATATGACGGGCAAGGAGTGGACACCGGTAGGTAATAGCGGTCAAACATACAACGGCACTTTCGACGGGCAGGGGCATACCATCACGGGCTTGGATATCTCATCTCCAAGTGAGGCGGTAGCATTATTCCATAACATCGGCGGTGGTGGAAAGGTCATGAACCTGCAACTGAAATATGTCACTTACAACGGCAGTACGGCTATGGGCGGAATAGCCCATGGTAACAACGGCACTATCACCGCCTGCTCCGTAATGGGGACACTGACGAATACGACTAATAATGGTGCTGTCGGTGGTATCGCGGCAATCAATTATGGCACCATCACCGCCTGTTGGTTCAACGGTACGATAACCGGAGGAAGCAACGTAGGTGGTATAGCAGTATTCAATTTGAATGCTGGTTCTTATGATGGAAAAATCACCGCTTGCTACTGGAGCGGTGATGGAATTAGCGATGGCGTTTGGGGTGGAAATGACACGAGCGGAACCACGAAGGTGGACAACTCGACCGTTACTTGGCAGACCGCTGTTGGTGGCATGAACGCTGCCCTTACCGGCAACGACTATCAATGGAAACTTGGCACGGACGGCCTGCCCGTATTGCAGAGTAACCAGTAAAAACAGGACGATATGAAACGATATACCCTATATACATTCCCGGCACTCGCCCTGCTCCTTGCGGCCGCAGCCTGCACGCAGGACGATGCGGGAACGTTGCCCGACGGCACGCAGCCGCTGACGCTGACCGCCAGTATAGAGGGCGGCGGCCTAACCCGCGCCACCGTGGACAACCGGTGGAACGGCAATGAGACGATAGCCCTGCAGGTAACCGACGGGGACGGCACGGAGTGGTATGACTACACGGTGGATGATAAAGGCAACCTGTCCGGCGAATACTATTGGACAAAACCAAGTCCCATCACCGTGCAGGGTCTTTACCCGAATATCATGGTGGAAAACAACGATTGGACTTGGAGTGTGGAGGAAGACCAGAGCAGCGATGCGGACTATCAGTCGGGAGACTTGCTTTGCAGTGAATCCAAGACCGTGAGCTTCGCCCAAACGCCCGCCCTCACCTTCTACCACCAGACCGCCAAGGTGGTGGTGAACATCAAGAGCGACGGTCTGCCCGAAAGCATCGGAGCCACGCCGGGCGACATCAGCCTGACTATCGGCGAGGGTGACATCCTCGCGCTGGACGGCGCGTTCACCCTCCCGAAAGCCGCGGACGCTGACGGGCGTTGGCTCGGCACATGGACACCCGGCACCACTAAAGGCAGCATCAGTCCCCACCTCGCCACCGCCACCGAGACCGGCAACTTCGCCACCTACGAAGCCCTCGTTATTCCGCAGGACATGGCGGCAGACACAAAGTTGCTGACCTTCACCGCCGAGAAGGACGACACCGGCTACGGCCCGTTCTACTACATGCTACAGAACGACACCGAATGGAAAGCCGGCTATAAGTACACCTACAATGTTACCATCACCCTCTACGGCCTTCAGGTATCGGTCGATACCGGTAGCATGACATGGGACAACGGCGCAGGTGGCGAAGGCGCAGTAGAACTGCCCATTTAATGAAGGAAAAAAATGATACGTAAAAGACTGACATATTGCATCGGAGTATTCCTCTTCCTCCTGCTCGCCTCGTGCGGCAGCAATGACAGGGGTGCCGGCACGGATGCCGCCACCTACATCCCCGATGCGCCCGACTATGCCGACGCCACGATGTGGTACACCCGCCAGAACAGCACGGCGGACAAGGGCGCGGACGTGTTCTACCTCGTCTCCACCTGGGAGACCGACTGGACTACGGAGGACGGGCGCGTCTGTCACTATGCCGACGTGCATAATGCCACGCACCGTGCCAACATGGACAAGGAGATTTCCCGCATCGCCGGTTATATGGGTGAGGCAGGCGACTTCTATTCGCCCTACTACCGCCACATCACCATCGAGGGATGGGCGACGCAGAACGAGGATACCATAAGCACCCGCTTCCGCACCGCCTTCAGCGACGTGCAGGCAGCCTTCGACACCTTCCTCCGCGGGCGCCCCGACCCCGACCGTCCCTTTGTGCTGGCGGGCTTCAGTCAGGGCGGCAAGGCGGTGGTGGAGCTGCTGAAGACGATGCCCGCAGACGTGGCAAGCCGTCTGGTGGCGGCCTATGTGCTGGGCTATAAGGTGACACCTGCCGACACGCTCGCCACGGAGAACATCCGTCCGGCACGGGGAGCCACGGACACGGGCGTGACCATCTGCTACAACTCCGTGTCCGACGTGCGCTACATCCAGCCCGTGGTGGCAGCCCCCTGCGCGATGTGCATCAACCCCGTGAACTGGCGCACCGATGCCACGCCCGCCACGCTGCACGACACCATCACCGTCAGCGTCTCGCCCGAGCACCACGTACTGGTCGTGAAAGGTTACAGCGGTTCGGAATATCAGCCCATCCTGGGCTTCCTCAATGTGGGCGACTTCCACAGCGCCGAGCCGTGGCTCTACGAGGAATGCCTGCGCGAGAACATCCGGGCACGGGTGGAGGCTTATTATAAGGAACAGAGTTAAACGGATTTGAATGATACGCAAGATACTGACATATTACGCCGCCCGCATGGGCGACACCACTGCACACGGCGGCTCAATAGTACTCGGCTGCCCTACGGTGATGATTGGAGGATGAATGTAAGAAAACGGAATATAAACGATAATAATAAAGAACGATGATATGAACAAGACGACAGTATCAAAGATGATTTTCGGTGCAGTACTTCTACTGTTCACCGCCTGCACGCAGGACGAACTGGCGGAACAAGGCAACACCCTGCCCGATGGCGAATACCCCTTGCAGATAGGCAGCGTCAGCATCACCGCCGAGGCGAGCGAAGAGCCGTGGACACGCGTGGCAGAAAACGAAACGGACGGCATGGGCAGCCACTGGACGGACGGTGACAAGATAGGCGTGCGCATTGGCGACAATGAGGAAACGGGCATCTATATAATAAATGTGGATGATGCGGGAAATGTCACAGTGGAACCCGAAACGCCCGTTTATTGGAAGAGCACGCAGACTGCCGAGGTCACCGCCTGGTATCCCGCCGAGGCAAGCAGTGTGAACCTCGGGTTTCAACATAGAAATGGCCTGACCTATGTGCTGCACGGCACCGGCACGGGCAACCACCAATCGCCCGTCACCCTCGGCTTCACCCACCAGCTGGCCAAGGTGCGCGTGGTGACCAAGGGCACAGCCCAGGTGAGAAACATATCTATCCGAAATGTTCCCACGTTTTATACCATCGAGGAGGGAAAAATAACGGGACAGGATACCTATTTAAGTGATATTCCGATGCTTCGGGTGGAGCGCGAGGGCATAGACACCTACTGGGAAGCCAGTGTGGGGCCCGGCGCAGAGATAAAGTATTTCGATCTTGGTGGCATGAACTGTGCCCTGAACACTCCCGTCACCACGCAGGCCGGGGCGCTGCACACCATCACCTGGACGGTGAACAACGAGGGGACAACGACCATCGACCTCTTGAATGAAGACTGCATCATCAACGACGACGGCACCTACTACTTCAGCGGCACGGCCAGCCATGCCATACGGGTGACGGGCGGCAAACCGAACATCTACCTGGAAGATGCACAGATAAGCGTGTCGGGCGGCAATGCCATCGACATACAAGGTGGTAGCCCGACCATTCATGTGATAGGTGAGAACACTGTGACAAACAATTCATCGACAGCAGGTGCGGGCATCTATGTGGCAGAAGGTTATACCGTCACCATCACAGGCAGCAGCCGGGAGGATAAGCTGACCGCAACAGGAGGTGGCGGCGGCGCGGGCATCGGTGGTTATTATAGTTACAATAATTCATCCTCTTCATGTGGAGACATCTATATAAGTAATGTAACCATAATAGCGAGTGGAAGTAGCAGCGCAATGAGTGATTGTGCAAGCGGAATCGGTGCAGCCGGTTCGGAAACTGTCGGAAGTATAAATATCAGTAATGCTGTAGTATATGCCACTGGTACTGGTAACATTAACTACGGGGCAGCCGCCATAGGCGGAGGAGTTAATAACATGGACTTTGGGAATAAACAAACTGAATTTAATATTACCATTTCAGATTCAGAGGTTCATGCCACAAAAGGTTCATCCTATGCTTCCTATATCGGGATGGCAGGTGATAGAAACACATCACCAGCCAATTATGATATCATTTCCACAGCTCAGATAACCAATAGCACCATCTACAATGAAAGTGGGACTGAAATAACGCAATAGTTTTGTTTCCCGAAGTGTCACTTCGACCATCACAAGGTGGAACTTTGACCGAATCGAAGTGGCACTTCAAGAAACTCAAGGTGAAACCGAGATAAATAACCAGAGTATTAATAACTTAAATTTTACGACTATGCCATTTTGGAAGAAAGCGTATCAGAAAAAGCAAGGGGTCTATTATCCCCAAGCTATCGTCCAGGGCAAACCTGTAGAAACGGAAACCATCGCCAAGGATTTGGCGAAGATTTCCACAGTGAGCAACTCCGATGTCCAGGCCGTCTTGGGCGACATCGCGGGCGTGATGCACACCCGCATGGCACAAGGCAAGAGCGTCCACATCAAGGGATTGGGCTACTTCCGCTATACGCTCGACACCGTTGGCGTAGAAGATTTGAAAGATTTCGACTTCGAAAAGCAGGTGAAAGCCGTCCGCGTGGAGTTCATCCCCGAACGCACCCGCCTTGCCAACGGCACCTATACCCGTGCCCTCGTAGACAGCGACCAGTTAGAATGGATAGAACTCTCGCCCGACACGCAGGACAGCGACCCGGCACAGGGTGAGGATGACGAGGATGTAACGGAGAATCCGTTGGGGTAATTTTTCAGCGAAAGGAGCAATGAGTTCAGACAGAGGATGAGATTACAGACAAAAATTCTTGCCGGGTATTTGGTCTTGGTGGCGGTCATCTGTAGCATGGCCGCCATTTTGGTGCATGAACGTGGACGGATGCGTGAGATAGAAGCCGAAACAGGCGAAATACAGGAGATAAGGCGTGACATCACCGTCGCCCAACGCAACATCATCACCCTCGCCACATTGGGCGAAGGCGTCATCGGCTGGGAAGAGGCGGACTACCGGCACTACCGCACCCGGCGGCTGCGGACGGACAGCCTGCTGCAAGCCATGAAGCCCCGCTGCAAGGATTTCGTGCATCCGGCGCAGATAGACACGCTCCGCGCCCTCTTGGTGGAAAAAGAAGCCCACCTGCTGCACCTTATGGAAACTTTCGCCCGTCAGGACAAGGCAGACAGCCTGCTGGTGAACCATCTGCCCGAAGTGGCGAAACGTGCCACCCGTGTACGCACCGTGACGCAGAAAAAGAAAGGCATCGCCGGGGCTTTTGGCGGCAAGAAGACCGTGCAGATACTGCCGTCCGCCAAGGAACTGCACCAGTTCAGCGACAGCCTGATAGCCATGCAGCAGGAACGGACGGCGGAAATGGAGGCATACACCGACAGCCTGCGCACGCTGGGCAGGAGGCTGAACGCCGAGCTGAACCGGCTGATAACCGAACTTGACGGGCAGGCGCAGGAGGCTTTCGTGCAGAAGGAGCGGAAGATAGCCGAGGCACAGGCGTTGTCCGTCAGGCTGTTCACGGCGACCATCTCTGCTGCCATCATCCTGCTGTTCCTTTCTTATCTCACCATCCATAGAGAACTGAAACACAGCGCGAACGAAAAGAAAAAGCGAGAAAAGCTCATCGGCGAATTGCAGAAGAGCAACGATGCGAATGAAAAACTAATCAGGCTTCGGCGCAACCTTATCCAGAACGTCACCCACGAGCTGCGCACTCCCCTGACCGTCATCGGCGGCAACGCCGAACTGCTGCTGAACGACACGGAGGCAGACAACCGTATGCGCCACGCACAGACCATCGGGGATGCCGCCGGGCGCATGGCGGGAATGATAAACAACCTCCTGGTGTATTTCCGGCTGGACAGCGGCAAGGAAACGCCAAGCGTCAAGCCTTTCAAACTGCGCTCCATCGCCGAAACATTGGAAACGGAGTTTGCAACATTGGCGAAGAATAAAGGACTCAACTTCAAGACAGAAAGTGAAACGGACGAGATTGTAAGCGGCGACAGGAACCGGATTATAAGCATTGGCGGCAACCTGCTCTCCAACGCCATCAAGTTCACCCGAAGCGGTACAGTCACATTAAGCACCGGTTACAAGAACGGCATATTTACCTTGACGGTGGAAGACACCGGCACGGGCATGACCGGAGAACAACAGGCGCGGATATTCATCCCGTTTGAGCGGTTGGGCAACGCCGTGACGGAGGACGGCTTCGGGCTGGGGCTTGCCATCGTAGCCGACACGGTAAAGCTGTTGAAAGGGAACATCACGGTGGAAAGCGAGCCGGGCAAGGGAAGCCGCTTCACCGTCAGCCTGCCGTTGACAAAGGCGGAAGAAATGGCGGCTGCCGAAAAGACAAACGTCGGACATTCCACGCTGTCCGGCTGCTCCGTACTGGCGATAGACAACAACGGGATGCTGCTGGACATGATGAAAGAGATGTACAGGCAAAACGGTGTGGATTGCGACACCTGCCAGACAGCAGGAGAACTGACAGACTTGATGCGCACAAAAGATTATGACCTGTTGATAACCGACCTGAAAATGCCGGAGGTGAACGGCTACGAGGTGCTGGAACTGCTGCGCACATCGGAAATAGGCAATTCGCAGACCATTCCCGTCGTGGCAGCCACCGCCGCAGGCTATGTGGAGAAAGAAGAACTGACGGGCAAAGGCTTTGCCGCCGTGCTGTACAAGCCCTATTCCATAGACGAACTGCTGGCGGTGACGGAAAGCTGCATCAAACGGAACAAAGCAAACAGCATAGACCTGTCATCCCTGCTTGCCTTCGGCGACAAGCGGCGCACGTTGGAAAAGCTGGCGGCCACTACACAATCCGACATGGAAGAAGTGAGCAAGGCGGCGGAAGCGGGAGACATGGAAGCATTGGATAACTGGGTACATCACCTGAGAAGTTCGTGGATGCTGATAAAGGCGGCACAACCGTTGGCGGTATTGTATGACGCCATCCACAAGGAGAACATATCAGAAGAAGATATACAGTCCGCTGTAAACGGAGTGCTGGAGCAAGGAGTCATCATCGTGGAAACGGCAAGGAAGGAGGCGGAAAGATGGGACGGGTAATCGTAGTGGAGGACAACATCATCTATTCCGACTTTGTATGCCGCCTGCTGGAAAGCAAGGGATACCCAAGCGTCAGCACCTCCACCTGCAACGGCGCACGGATGCTGTTTGCCCAGATGAGGGAAGATGACATCATTCTGGCTGACCTGCGCTTGAATGACGGTGACGGTATCAGTCTGCTGGAAGAACTGCGGAAACAGGGCAGGAACAATCCCTACATCGTCATGACCGACTATGACGAGGTGCCCACCGCCGTCCGGTCGATGAAGCAGGGCGCGGAGGACTACATCCCGAAAAAGCTGATTGAAGCCAACCTCTTCCCGCTCTTGAAAACCTTGCGGAAAAGGATGGAGCGGCACGATACGCCCATCCATGAGCGGCAGAGCGCGGCTTTCCGGGAGATAGACCGCAAGATAAGGCTGGTCGCCCCGACCAACATGAGCGTATTGATATTGGGCGAAAGCGGAACAGGAAAGGAACACATCGCCGAGAAAATACATACGATAAGCAAACGGTCGGCGGGGCCCTTTGTCGCTGTGGACTGCGGTCTGCTTTCAAAGGAACTTGCCTCCTCCACCCTGTTCGGGCATGAGAAAGGAGCGTTCACAGGAGCCGAAAGCAAGAAACAGGGGTTCTGGGAAGAAGCCGCAGGAGGCACATTGTTCCTCGACGAGATAGGCAACCTTCCGCCGGAAGTGCAGCAGATGCTGCTCCGCGCATTGGAAGCCAAACGGTACAGACCCACGGGAGGCAGCAAGGACAAGCGGGCAGACGTGCGCATCATCGCTGCTACAAACGAGGACTTGCAGGCAGCCATTGCAGAAAAGCGTTTCCGCCAGGATTTGTTCCATCGGATAAAGGAATACACATTGAACATACCGCCGCTGCGTGAGTGTCGTGAGGACATCATGCCTTTGGCTGATTTCTTCCTGAAACTCTCCAACGAGGAACTTGACCGTCAGGTGAAAGGCTTTGACGCGGAAGCGAGAAAACAACTGCTCGCTTATGCATGGGGCGGCAACGTGAGGGAACTGAAACGGGTCGTGCGCATGGCGGTGCTGCATACCGAAGGCGATACGGTCACGGCAGACACGTTGGAGTTCGATGAAATACCAATGGCGGATGACGCTTCGCTGGCTTTGGACGACATGGAGAAGAAACAAATCATTCATGCGCTGGAACAGGCAAAGGGCAA
>OQVI01002342.1_pt1 | contig 12186 bp, 8 predicted proteins | sample 1691651 | NCBI WGS metagenome assembly OQVI01 (sample SAMN03418287, study PRJEB22391) | human gut metagenome | biome: human-gut; feature: organic feature; material: feces | host: Homo sapiens | place: Italy | collected 2013-04
AGAGCAATTAACCTACGCTCATTTCCAATAAATTACACTCTTTTCGTAACTTCTTGGTGCAAATATACGAAAAACTCCCGGATTTCCCGTTCGCTTCGGACTATTTTCCCCAAAAGCCGCAGTATTTAAATTTTTTTCGTTTATATTTGCATATACAATCCTGACAAATAAAGGGCATGATACTGACTTACTATTGCATTATCACGATGATAATCATCGCCTACCTGCTCGGCTCGATCCCCAGCGCCGTATGGATAGGCAAAAAATATTACGGCATCGACATCCGGGAACACGGCAGCAAAAACGCCGGTACGACCAACATGCTGCGGGTACTGGGACGCCGAGCAGCCCTGCCGGTCTTTCTGCTGGATTTCCTCAAGGGATTCGTCGCGGTCACATTGACCGAGATCCTCAAATACGACGCCTACATCAACGATATGTGGCTGATAAATATCAAGATCATCGCCGTATTCGCCGCCGTGCTCGGACACATCTTCCCCATTTTCGCGGGATTCCGGGGCGGCAAGGGCGTGGCGACCCTGGTAGGGGCGATTACGGGTATTTATCCGCCGGTAGTACTGCTCTGCTTCGCCGTATGGGTCGTGATCCTGATGATGACGCACTACGTTTCACTCGCCTCGATCGTGGCCGGCTGCTGCTTTCCGGTCTTCACGATCGCTTCGCCCAAAGTGAACCAATCGGTGCCTTTCATCGTCTTCTCGTTCGTCACGGCCGTTCTGCTGCTCTACACCCACCGCAAAAATATCGTTCGGCTGAAAAACGGCACGGAATCCAAAATATACATCTGGAAGCCCCATCGAAAAGCGGACAAATAGCACGGTAAAAACGATTCGCTTGTTTGGCGAATCGTTTTTTATCGAATAAGGTCCGAAACCGGAACCATATCCGAATAGGCACAAAAAAATCCGACTGCTCCATCTCCTGCCCCAACGGTCATTCGGATCGCTTCATCCGCCCGTTTCAGATCGGACATTCAATCCACGGTAAATAGCGAGCCGGAAATCGCCATTATTCAACACGCTTGTATTGTCCGATTTCGATCTATTTGTGTCTGTTTCCGCTGCGATCCGATCTGTCGAAACCGGCTGAAACGGCCTTGTAAAATAAAAACGAAGGCATCCCCGAATTCTTCCGACAAAAAACGGGTATTTTACCGATTGGATAGATTTTCATATATTTGCTCGCAACGAATACCGATTTGTACGAACTGTCAAAAAGCGAAACACACGAAATTTGCTTTGTTCCCGGCATATATTATCTTTGCCGGAAGAGGTTAAGAAGAATAACCCGAATCCGGCCGGACACCAGTCCCCCCGGGACAGGCGTTTCGCCCTAAAAATTGAATTATCCACTACTTGATACCGAAAATTCTATGTTACGCGAAAACCTGATCAATATTTACGAGGCCAGCTTCCGGGAGAACCACGCGCTTCCGGCATTGACCGACTATTTCAAACAGGAGAGCTTCACCTACCTGGAAATGGGCGCCGAGATCGCCAAGCTGCACCTGCTCTTCGACGAGGCGGGCATTCGGCAGGGCGACCGGATCGCGCTGATCGGCCGCAACAATCCCCGCTGGTGCATCACCTACATCGCCACGATCACTTACGGCGCAGTCATCGTACCCATTCTGCAGGATTTCCATGCCAACGACGTGATCCACATCATCAACCATTCGGAAAGCCGACTGCTTTTCCTGGGCGACACGTTCTGGGACGCGATCGAAGCCGACCAGATCCGAAAGGTCGAAGCCGTCTTCTCGCTCACGGACCTGAACGCGATCTACGAGCGCCGGGATCCGAAGAAGCTGACGGAGTTTCAGAAAAACCGCGAAAATCACTTCCGCAAAGCCTATCCGAAGGGATTCGGACCGGAACATATCCGCTTCCACAAGATTCCCAACGACCGGATGATCCTGCTCAACTACACCTCGGGAACGACCGGCTATTCGAAAGGCGTCATGCTCTCGGTCAATAACCTGACGGGCAACGTGCTCTTCGCCAAAGGAGCCATAAACACCCAAACCGGCACGAACTATTTCCAGCGCGGCGGACGCACGCTATCGTTCCTGCCTCTGGCACACGCCTACGGCTGCGCATTCGACTTTCTCGCGCCGCTGGCCGTCGGAGGCCACATCACCCTGCTGGGCAAAATTCCCACTCCGAAAATCCTGATCGAAGCCATGCAGGTCGTGCGCCCCACGATCATCTGCTGCGTACCCCTGATTCTCGAGAAAGTCTATCGCAAACAAGTACTGCCGCTGCTCGAAAAGGGTCCGATGAGCATCGCTATGAAGATTCCGCTGCTGAATACCGCCTTGCGCTCGGTAATCCGCAAGAAGATGATGGAATCGTTCGGCGGAGAGGTGAACATCTTCATCGTGGGCGGTGCACCGATGAACATGGAAACCGAGGCTTTTCTGATGAGCATCAAATTCCCGATTACCATTGGATACGGCATGACCGAATGCGCCCCGCTCATCAGCTTCACTCCCGACAACGAATTCAAGGCCGGTTCCTGCGGGCGTTTCCTTTCGGAATTCCTTCAGGTGAAGATCTACTCGCCCGATCCCGAACACGTCGCGGGCGAAATCCTGGTGCACGGCGAGCACGTCATGATGGGTTACTACAAGAACGAGGAGGAAACCCGGAAGGTTCTGGACGAAAAAGGGTGGCTCCATACGGGCGACATCGCCACGATGGACCCGGACGGCACGCTTTACATCCGCGGCCGATCGAAAACCATGATACTCACGGGGAGCGGACAGAACATTTATCCCGAAGAGATCGAAGACAAACTCAACAACATGTACATGGTCCAGGAATCGCTGGTTCTGGAGCACAACGGTCGTTTGACGGCACTGGTCGTACCCGACTTCGAACAGGCGGAGCTCGAAGGGATCGATAAAGAGGAACTGCCCCGAATCATGGAAAACAACCTCAAGGAGCTCAACAAACTGTTGGCATCCTACGAACAGGTCGCAAGCATCACGGTCTATCCCACCGAATTTGAAAAGACGCCCAAACGCAGCATCAAGCGCTACCTGTACAACACGGCCCTGCTGGAAAAATAGGCCGAAGACTACGGGCAAGGACCGCCGTTCCACACAAGTTCGACGCAACTTTCCGACCGAAACGATTACGGCCCGATTCAGGCCGTAATCGTTTTTTCGTACATCGGCTCCGTTTTAGATACTTTGCCCCGACAAAATGCAAATAAATTTGCTTTTGCCTACGGCTTATTCGTATATTTGCCAACATGAAATTCAGCAGCAAACAAATGATCGGAGAAAACCTTCTGTACCTGTTGGTATGGACGGTGATAATCCTGGTACCCGTGCTCAACTCGGAAATGCTCTCGGAGGTACAAATCAGCCTGGAGAATATCCTGATCGCCTGGCTCAAAATCGCGCCCTATCTGCTTATTTTCATCATTCACAACAGCCTGATCGCCCCCAGGCTGTTGTTGCGAAAACATCGTTACGTATGGTATCTGATCGTCAACCTGCTGACCATTACAGCGGTCTTTTCGCTGGTGGCCATCTATGAAAAATACGTTCCGTACGACTCCGAGCCTTACATTCTGAATGGCAAAGCGTCGTTCACCGATCTGGCGATCTACTGGAACATCCTGCTGGGATTCTTCATGACGGGTCTGAACATGGGTATCAAACTGCTGTACCGCTCCCTGCGCGACGAACAACAGATGGAGGAGCTCAAACGTCAGAACCTGCAGGCGGAAATGGATTATCTGCGATACCAGATCAATCCCCATTTCTTCATGAATACGCTCAACAATATTCACGCCCTGATCGACATAGATACCGAATATGCGAAAAGCGCTGTTATCGAACTGTCCAAGATGATGCGGTACGTTCTCTACGAATCGGGCAGCGAAACCATATCGCTCAAAAAAGACATCCAATTCATCGAGAACTACATCGAGTTGATGCGCATCCGCTACGACAGCAGCATCGACATCCGTTTCGACTATCCGGACTCGATCCCGAATAAAGTGGCCATCCCGCCCCTGCTGCTGATCGTATTCGTCGAAAACGCGTTCAAGCACGGAGTAAGTTATAACCACGCCTCGTTCATCCATATCCGAATCGGCTACCGGGATGATGCGGTAACGGCCGTCATCAGCAACAGCCGTCACGAAAAATCCCGGTCGGGTACTACGGGCATCGGACTCGAAAACGTCAAAAAACGGCTGGCATTGATTTACCAGGACAACTATACGCTCGCTATCGACGATTCCGATCCGGCCGTTTATACCGTCAAACTCATAATCCCCATCATGCCATGCTGAAATGTATCGCCATAGACGACGAGCCGCTGGCACTGCGGCAATTACAGGGTTATATCGCCAAAATCAATTTTCTGAAGCTCGAAAAAGCGTTCACCAACGCCATCGAAGCCCAGCAATATCTGGCCGGAAATCCGATCGACCTGATTTTCGTGGATATCAACATGCCCGATTTGAGCGGCGTAGAGTTCGTACGGTCGCTCGTCAGCCGCCCGATGATTATCTTCACGACGGCATATTCGGAATACGCCGTCGAGGGATTCAAACTCGATGCGATCGACTACCTGCTCAAACCGTTCAGCTTCGCTGATTTCAGCCGCTCGGCAGCCAAGGCGCAGTCGCTGTACGAACTGCTGGCCTATCGGAAGACACAGGGGGACGTCCCGGCCCCGGAAGCCACCCCGCGCGACCGGGAGTATATCTCGATCAAAGCCGATTATAAAACGACGCTGGTACGCATCAGCGACATCGTTTATCTGGAAAGCGAAGGCGAATACGTACGGCTCCATCTGGACGACCGATCGACCATCACGACTCTTTTCCGGCTCAAGAACATGGAGGCGGCCCTGCCGTCGGAAATGTTCATGCGGGTCCACCGTTCCTACATCGTCAACCTGCAACGTATCAGGAGCTACGTGAAAGGTCGGGTTTTTATAAGTGACAGCGAATACGTTCCGATCGGCGAAAATTACCGGGAGGCGTTCCAACGATACATCGAAGCTCATTACCAGAATCTATAACGGAGAATCGCCTCCGAAGTCGATATCTTCAGGAGAAATCGCACCGTCCCGAACGGACATTCGACCGCCCGGCAACAAATAACAAAACGCGATTATATGTTTTCGGGGAGCTATTGGAAGCCGACACGCCCTTCCCCTCTTTGGAGAGGAAGGGCGTGTCGGCATTACAGAAGCGGCACAGACCGCAAATAAGCTCGATGCCGCGATCGTTGGCCAAGGGTACATCGGAAAGACATGACCCCCAAATATAAACTCTGCATTCCCAGAGCGCAGGCACGCTTGCCACCAACCCCGACTATGAGGGGCGAATCTTATTTGCGATCGGCCAGGCAGCTCTGAATATCCAGACTGACCGGCTCACCGTTGAGAGAAAAAGAGAGTGTGCAATCCTCGAAAGCGGTAAGTTTCTCGAACTGCAAAATAACGATGGAATTATCGCCCCAAATTGCATCGACCTTCTTTGCCTGAAAGGTTTTACCATCGTTATAAAGCACCACATCTTCGATCGAAAGTCCGTTGGTTTCATCACGGTCGGATGCAGGGATTTCAATTTTGATAGTTGTTTTGCCGTGTTTGTTGTTCAAACTCAAAAATTTGGGAGTTGCATGGGCGCTTCCTATCGCCAGCAGAGCGGCAGCGCATGAAAGAATAATCTTTTTCATAGCAAATGAATTTAAAGTGATGTAAAAGGGTTGATTTCCAATCGTTACGAAATAATATCCAAGATACGAAATAATGTCTTTTACTATATGCAGAAGATTCCGATATTTTTTCAATAAATATTGTGTGTGGGGGGCTTTTACTCTTTTCGGTGCAAAACTAATATAAAAATCCCCCCCAAATATTTTGATTAAATTAACCAAAATATATTCGAATATGCAACAATATTTGGAAAAATCTATGAATCAGGCCCGCATAAAGCTCATGACTTACAAGCGGGGAAAACGGTCCATACGGGTATATCGCCCGTCGGCACACTCGTAACAATAGTGCGTCAAGCCGTTGGTCAGTACCACGTAACGGGCCCCCAGCACCGAATTGTACCGGACGGCCTGCGCCAGCACCTGACGGTCTATTCTGATCCCGGCAGCCTTGCACTCGACGAGCACCAGCGGACGGGCCCGGTCGTCCACGACCACCACATCGGCACGCTGCGGAGATCCGTTCATCGCTACGGCATACTCCTGGACGATCCGCATGGGCTGTGCTCCGCAATGGGAAATCAGAAACCCGATCAGGTGACGGCGCACCCACTCCTCGGGAGTCAGCACCAGGTAGATTCCCCGAAGCGGATCCCAAACGGTCATCTGCTCCCCACGCTGCGAAATCCGCAATTTGACGGCAGGAAAATTGAGCCGGGGATAGTCGGGAATCATATTCGGAAAAAATTAGTAACTTTACAGGGACAAATATACGAAAAGGCGACGGAATCCGTATCGCCCCGTATGCAAAGTGCCCCCAAGCCGCAGAATACAGCGCAAAGCGGGAGCGAGCGTACGGGCTCGCAGACAAAGAGTGCCGATCGTATCTTATTACTTAACTAAACAGCGAAAGGCGGACGGCGGGTCCAACTCGTCCGCATCCGCCCGAGCCGCATAAAAAATTTATCGCCTTATGAAGAGTCTTTTGACCTTGCTCCTTCTCTCTTCCGCATGGATGGCCTGCGCCCAGGATTACGCTTCGCCGGAGCCGGTCGAGATAGGCAAGGAGCTTTCCCGCACCACTTTCGTCGTCTATCCGACGGCGGAAGAGGCTGCCGCCGGATCGCGCGAAGCCTCCAAATACTTCACCCCGCTGACAGAGTGGGAAAAAACGACGACCGAAGCCGGCACGGAGTTCTCCACGAAATTCACGGTGCCCTTCGCCTGGGTAAACCGCCAGGTGCTCCTGCATGTGGAGTGGGCTTCGTCGGCTTACGAAATTCGCCTGAACGGGAAGGTCGCGGGATATTGCCAGAACGGGAGCAATCCGGCGGATTACAACTTCACCAAACAGGTCCGGGAAGGGGCCAATAATCTGACGATCAAGGTGCTGTCCAATCCTGCAAGCACCGTACTCGAAAGTTGGGCGCATCCCTCCGAACCGGCGTTAGGCAGTTGCTACGTCTTTTCCCAGCCGACCATCCGCATCCGCGACCTGTTCACCAAAACGTACCGAAACGGCAGCGTCTTCAACGGCGAGGTCGGCATCGTGGTGAAAACCGACGCGCTGAATCCCAAGAAAGCGAAAATCCACTACGAACTGCTGACGCCGCAGGACGAAGTCGTGACATACGGCAGCCAGGAGATCGAACTCGACATGCGCAGAGAAGACACCCTGCGTCTGGTCGCCCAGATTCCCGATACGATGGTATGGAGCGCCCGCAACCCGATACTCTACACCCTGCGGCTCAAGACACAGACCGAAGGCCGTTATACGGAGTACGTATCGCTCAAGGTCGGCTTCCGCACCGTCGGCAACACCCGGGGGCAGTTGGCGATCAACGGGTATCCGGCAGCACTCAAGGCCGTACCCGACTTGGGTACGACCGTATCGCCGAGCCAACTGCTCGAATGGAAGGAACAGGGGTACAACCTGATTCTGCTTCCGGCAGGCGGCGTATCCGGTGCGCTGTACGACCTTTGCGACCGATATGGCTTCTATGTCGTCGAACAGGCTCCGATCAACACCAGCCGCAGCGGTATGTCCCGCCGCAAGGGAGGGAATCCCAGCAACGATCCCGCATGGCAGGCGGCCTATATCGCCCGTATCGAGGAGAGCTACCACACCACGAAACTGCATCCGTGCGTCGTAGCATTCTCGCTCGCCGAAGATTCCGCCAACGGAATCAACCTCTACGAAGGTTATCTCCACCTCAAGGGCCTCGAAAAGGAGCGCCCGGTTCTCTACCCCGATGCCGGCGGAGAGTGGAACAGCGACAAACTCCGGCTGTCGGCCGAACAATAAGGTTTCTGTCAAAGGATAAAAAGAGGCTGTGTCAAAACATCCTTTTTGAAAAATCCCCCCCTGTTACAACTATCTGTAGCAGGGGCAAATCCTTCTATTTCGCATTATGACATACTCCTCTTTTTGGCATACAGGAACGAAGCAAGCCCCCTCGAAATACGATGGCACTGATAGCACGATACACCGGCATGCAGGCAACAAGCGCCCTGCTTTTGCCGCAGAAAGGCCACTCCTTATGCTCAGAACCGAATTCGCACCAGGGATCACAGGTCCCAATGCCGGAAATCATGTACCCAGCATCAAAAAAAAAACGAACAATCGCCCGAATGAACCGCACAGCCAATAAAAACCATATAGTCTACATCACAAGAACAACCGCCCCGTACAAACAACATATATATCCGTATAAAAAAACCGTATAACCGACGTCATGAACCCATACTTCGCAGCGAGATTCACAGGACCTGGGCCGAATACAGGATTATAGGTCTGGACCGAAAATCAAATGCCGCCCCCTTCACGGACCTTGACTTTCCGGCACAATTCGGTCTGACATCGTTCCCGAAATCCAAATAAGACCGATCCTTTTTCGATCATCATCGTTCAAAACACAAATGGACGGATCCACCCTTTCGGCCGGGACTGGTGCGCCCACAAAACCATCCATCACCGCTCCCATATCGCCCGATAAGAAAAGCCACTCCGGAGCTACCAACAATACGCTCCAACCAATAACAAACTCCCCGAATCAGCCGGTAACTCTCCCCGGTAGCAAACAAAATGCCCAGGACCTCCGGAAAACATTTCCGGACCGGCCGTAAGCACGCCCAATTAACAGAAAAAAGCTTCTCTCGACAGACAATCCGAGCAACAAAAAGAGGGGAAGAGATCGCTCTCTTCCCCTCCGGGATTCCGTTACTCATCGAAGATCGACGAATAACTGTTCGACTTCAAATTATCGAATATTATCAGTGATATTCTTCAACTGTGCATCCACATCGAAATCCACGTTCACCGTCGCCTCCTTTTTAGGCGTATTGAAGATAGTGGCTTTTCCATGGTCCATACGCTCACGCTCGATCTGAATAAACGAAGCCTGGCTGAAGCGGATCGGAGCAGAGAGGCTCACTTTCGATACGGTCGATACACTGGACTTATCCTCGCGCTTATCGTCGAAACCATCGGTCGGAGCAGTATCGATATCCCCCTGGTGGTCAGGATCGTTCATCATGATTGTTTCGTAGCCCAACGGTCCCCAAGCACCGGTTTCGTCCTGACCTGCATAGTAGAAGCCCCAAGGACCTACTCCCGGCGGGGAACAACGACCGTGCTTAGCATCCTTATAGATGGCTACAAACGGATAATTCTCGAAATAATCGAAGATCAACATATCCGGCAGAGGCAGATCGCCACCACGAGGAGCATGGACAAAGACCCACGTGTGAGCAGTTTCCTCACTAGTCGGCTCCGCTTGGTAAACGCATACATACTGCACTCCCTTATAGTCCTTCCAAGCCGAGGGATAACGAGCTGCAAGTTCATCACCGTTGTAAACCTGCCATGTTCCAGACACAGTTGCGTTATCATTACGCGGCAGCGGTTTCGACTCAACCCGGCCGGTCGACAAGTCGGACTGATAGGTACCGCTCGCATAAGCAAAACCATAAGCTACATACTGGGTACCGGGCGTACAATCGGTCGACAATATCTCCTCACCCACATACTGCGACAAGTCTCCGCCGCCATCGCCATGAATCAAATCGTCGAGGAACTTAAGCCAGTTGCCGTTATACGAATCGAAGACTTCTGCGTTAATGATACCGACATGATACCAAACGTCGTCGTGAGACGGAGTAACTTTACAAGTAAAGCTACGCATTTCGATCTCCGAGAACTCGAATTCCAACTTAAAATCTGTAGGAGCGACATATTCCGGAGTCGTGAATTCGGTCACCGAAACATCGGTAGTACGATGTCCGTATTTGTCGAAACCGAAAATAAAGATTTCGTAAGTGCTCTCCGGCTCGATACGCCACTCCTGATCGGCCCCCATCTTGGTCGTCATTTCGCCTTTCTGCACCCATTCGTTGGTCTGCCAGTTGGGAGGGGTGCCATCACCCAGGCCCGAACCGGAATCATACATATCCAGACGCTGGAGCAGACGCTCGACACAAACGCTTTTACCGTATTTCTCGGCACTGCCGCCGGGATACATACCGATGAAATATTTCGTCTCCAGATTCGAGGGCGTAATCTTGATCTCGCAATCCTGAGCTGTCACATTCAACTTCTCGACCGTGAACGTGCAATTATCGGTTACAGGAATCTCTCCGGTCGTAACCGTGAAATATTCCTCGGCATTTTCGCTGTTGATATTGTAGTTGTCATCCATGCCGAAGCACCAGAAATAGTAGTCGTTACCGCCCCATACACGGTTTTTTAAAGACGTGTTCAACATGAACTTCTGCTCGCCCTGATAAAGAGTCGGACGCTGCTTACGCGCACTGGACTGCAACTCCTGCAAATACTCTTTGCTGGTCCACTCGTCAACCTTGTAAACATAACTGTTCATCGTCGAGAACATCCACTTCGCATCCGGATTGCTCGGAGTGATCGTTACCTCTACGTTGTAAGGATTGTTGTCGGGATAAGGGTCGGCATTGACCTGCTTGGAAGTAACCGTGAACGTAAGGTCGGTCATCTCGACATTCTGGGTCGTGAACTCCGCCTTGAAAAGGTCCGTAGTAGGCACGCCCTCGGACGTACAACCGTACACATACCCATAATATGCCGTATTGGCAAGCGACAAGTCATCCACGGTATTGGTCTTCGAACCTTTCATGAGTAAGATGTTCAACCATTCAGACAACTTCATCCCCCGACTTTCGGCCTGTTCTTTCACCGCCTCCAAGTCGGCCTGAATGAAAGCCTCGTCGGACTCGAACGAATCGACGTATTCTTTAGTCATAAAAGCGCACAGATAGGTCTCGCTCTCGTTCGAAGGAACGATCTGCATTGCACAGCCGTTTGCCGTAATCGACTTCGGATCGATCGTAAGTTCGAACGTCATGGTACCACCCTGATTTACGGTAACGACTACATCGGCTGCCCCCGTATAAGAAAGGGTGATCTGCCCCGAACGAGACTCGACACCCTCGTCGAGTGCAGTGTAATCAAACTGGACGTATCCCGGCTCCGCATAGTTGAAATTCTTGATCCAATCCACGTTCGTCGTTGCCTCGACAATAGACGATTTATCGGCCCCTTGAATTTCATACGCCAAACGACCCGTTCCAGCGTTTTTCGATAAGGAAAGCGTAGTTTTAGCTAAGATGGTGACGCTGTAATCCACGCCATCGTCGCTTCAGCCACTGCTTGCACTCACCATTGCGAGCATCGCCACAAGCGCCATCGCAAAAGAAAAATACTTTTTCATAGAAAAAAATAACAAGTAGTTTAGTGAAAGAGCTACCGGATCGAAATCCGGACACCCTTTCGGGTTAATAAAAATTAAAAGTTAGGTATTAAAAACATCATAAAAAAGCGAAAATCCACCATGCAAGTATCGTAGAATAATCCTAATACACAATATAACCAACAAAATTCAATTCTTTTGTCCCGTCCGTTCCCCAGCGTATTCCTGCGATAAAGCAACTGCACCGAACGGAATCAATATTCTCGCCTTCATTCGGAATCGAATTCTTAATCCGAAATTCTCTCAAAGGTAGGAAATTAATCTAACTTAAACAACTTTTTAAGACAGTTTTTTCAATAAAAAAGCAAATCAAAAATCACAATATATTGAATATCTTACATTTAAAATTCAAATATTCGTACCTACAAAAAATCCCCCCCCCAAAAAAAATGATTTTTAGCCCACAGGCGGCGTTTTTTCCATCACCTGGACGGATGTACCGAAATAATAAATCTTGAAACATAATAATTCGGTAACCAGTCGATGCACCTATATAACTTAAATAATATTTTATTTAGTATATACACAAGATAAAAAAAAGCAAAATTCCGTTTCGAAGCCCTCCTCTGCATTTTTTACGAAGAAAAAATATTTTTTTCTTGCAGAAATAAAAAAAACATCCTACATTTGCACCTGCAAACGCCTCTTTAGCTCAGTTGGTAGAGCACGACACTCTTAATGTTGGGGTCCAGGGTT